>Ga0209302_10000076_pt1 | contig 64337 bp, 58 predicted proteins | sample ArcOceMetagenome_2_FD_187445 | JGI IMG/M metagenome (GOLD analysis project Ga0209302, IMG submission 187445) | Marine eukaryotic phytoplankton communities from Arctic Ocean - Arctic Ocean ARC135M Metagenome (SPAdes) (version 2) | ecosystem: Environmental > Aquatic > Marine > Oceanic | place...
CGGGCATGGCAGCGCACGGTCACTTCCCCCATGTCGGGCACAGTTTGCCACAGTTTTAACCACTCGTCCGTGGCCACAGACATGGTGATGTCATCGACATGTCTGTCGAAATAAACCTCTTCCACTATGTCCACATCTGGCCACTCGACTTGCAGGGCGCTACAAGTCGATTCCAATGTCACCTTCAGTGTCCCATTGTCCAATGCAAACATCATATTGTGATACCCCTGGCAACGCTGCAAAAAACGACACACCTTTTCAGACATTCGAAAACACAGACATTCGCTGCTCGCCACTTCCACCGTTTGCACACGCATCCCAGACATTTCGGCAGGAAATGTCGTAATTCGAAGGCAGCGATCCCTCACCGAAAAGATAGGCAAATGTGATGGTGGTTGATCCAACATCAGTGCCGACAACAATGTGGCAGTATTCACCTCCACACTGTGGAGAGACATTTCACTGCTACATATATATCCGTTTAATACTTCCAAAAACACATATGATTGACCTAATTTGTTTCAGGTTTGAAAAAAGTCTTATAAAGTGCTCCAAAATTGTGACAGCCCCACCATGTCCAAACGTTCCCGGGATGGTGGATTACTGGTGTCTAACAAAAAGCACTGTCCCCTTCATACACTGAAACGCCCGTGTGACTTTGATGTTCGACAAACTTCCATCAAAAGGTCTCGCCCGACTACGATAGCAGTGGTGTCACACAAGCGTTCGGCAGAATTCGATTGCGAAGTGGATCGCATTCACAAGCGTTTGAAGGCGTCGATCCCCACTGCTGAGGAGGCCATGGCATTTTTGCTGCCACATTTGCTGACTCTGCGTCGAATGTACCTGGACGTGGTGCAGTCTCGGGCGACTTTACAGGAGAACAACCAGATTATTACCAAGGCTTACCACGAACTGGTCCAAACTTCCTCCAATGAAATTGTTGCTCTTCGTCGACAGTTGGAGTTGTCTCATTATCGATTGGTAATGATGAATCGGCCTCATTGCCAATGAGGGGTATATACTTGTAACTGTAGGTGTTTGTCCTAATGTCTCGTCGCATCTACCCTACTGAACACACCGTCATCGACACTGAAATGTTGTACGTGTTGTTTGTAAGCGAATATTTAGGCCGTCAAGATCCTTTGTACCAAAGCCCACAGATACAATCTATCATTCAAGGTACATTGGTCGAAATGTTTGTTCAAATCCACCAAGCATCAACCGACAAATGAACAACATTTGTCCCGAAAGTTCGTATTAGTTGTAGACATTTTGAAAAAAAGACATTATATAAAGCATGTTAAAGCCCAACAAGTATGTCTTATTTTAAACATCGCGGTGAAGAAAAACGACCAGAACAAAAACACCCAGAACAAAAACATCCAGAACAAAAACACCCCCCAGTAGTCGTCAAACCTGACAGAAACAGGGCAGCGAACCCCAAAATGTCAGGGTTTCACCGAATAGTTGCCCATAGTTTCCCAGACCACGATGGGTGGGTGGGTAGTGACGATGGCGAGTTTAGCAGAACTCTGGTGTCACAAATGGACAATTTTGTCAATGATGAGCAAGGATTACACAGACTGGTGGATGAGATCCCAGGCATGACTGTTCAACTTCAACATGTACTGGCAAAGTCCAACATAGAAGGTCTTTCGCAAATGTTGGCCGAATTCATCAAGCATATTGGGATAGAGGAGGACAAAGATGTGAGCCCAATGTACAAACAATGGTTGAGATCAATGAGCCAAAATGCCAATGTCACAGCAAGCACTATTACTGATGTCACCCACAGCATCGAAACTTATGCAGTAGAGAAGGGGTTGTTTCCAGAACAATAAAGTAATTTAATCAACAAATATTTTTTTTATAAATAGACTGCACTTCAAGCGCGCGCGCACACAACAAAAGATGGTCACTATTTAACACTTTTTATTTTTTGCACACGTCTTTGATGTCTCTAATTTTTTTGAAAGACAGTGTCGAGATGCTGGAGTTAAAGCCCAATGAAATTCGACGTGTCTACACTCTGGACAATGTTCTGGCTATGGAGTACTCCCACAGTGACATAGTGGTTTGCCTGGAAAATGGTGAGCGTGCAATGGTCGAGATTGTGCAGGGCCTCCTGACAGCAGGGCACTATGTGGTCAAAACTTGTCCCACTGACCTCACCTTTGATTTTCGTTTGACCATCCAAGGTACAGAATGCATGACCCATCTGAAAAAAATCATTTTCATGACTAATCCTGATCTACCATGTGGAGATTTTTATTGTCAGAAGAAGCTCAAACCTTGCATGGACAAAAAATGTCGCCTATAAATACAGCTATGGTTTTCTCTATACGAACATGTCTGACTATGTCCAACATGTAGTGGCCGAACAACCACCCACATTGTCCACCTCCATTGTCAAAATTGAATGTGAGAAATCCGGCACATTGTACTGGGAAAACACCTCCACTGGAGAAAAAGCTTGGTCAAAGGAAGTCCTGCAACGAGAAATAAGTCGAGACTAAAAATCCATTCACACACTGCCCCCAACAACTATTTGAATCCACCAGCCACTCAAACAACCAATGAAACACAAGCCACTGTTGTTTTTCTATTTCCTTCTCGGTTTTTGTTTCTCGTTTCCTTCCATTTCTCTACGCTATTGGCTGATGGACTGGGTAACCCCCGCACAAATGGCCGCAATATTTGGCATTGTCAGTGTACCATGGTGTCTGAAACCCCTGTATGGATTTTTGTCCGATTCATATCCAGTGTTTGGCTACCGTCGGCGTCCCTACATGATTATGGGGGCATACGTGTCTTCGTTCATGTGGATATTGCTCCCGTTTTGCCCACGCGACGAATTCACAGTGACGCTGGTCCTGACACTGTCTTCGACCGGCCTCTGTTTTACGGACGTGATGGCCGACTCGTTGTTGGTAGAGATCGCCCGCACTGAATCGGAAGCAAACAAGGGCACCATACAGTCGTACTCTTGGATGTTCCGATTCACTGGGGGGTTGGTCGCCTCCATCTTTGGTGCCATTGCGTACGACAATCTCGGTGCAGTTCAGGTGTTTCACTTGAATTCAATGGTCCCTGTTGCGATCGCAGTTGTGTCGGTCTTTGTCCACGAACCGGGCGACGCCACTGTGGCCAACTGGCGAGTGACCCGCAACAAGATGTCGACAGCATTGCGTCAACCCTCCATCTACCGCCCCACTTTGTTTTTGTTTCTGGTCTGTGTGACACCGGGCTACGGCAGTGTCATGACTTTTTTCTACCAACGAGAGTTGAATTTTACCCCAGACGAATTTGGCACTTTGGATGTCTTGGGACATTTGGTCGCGATAATCGGCACCTACATCTACAAACGATACTTGCGCAACATCTCCTTTCGTAAAATTCTTGGTGTTGCTCTGTTCCTGTCGTTTGTCCTGTCCAATTCGTTGCTGTTATTGGTCTTCCACACAAACCGTAGCATGGGCATTCCAGACTTTGTATTTGCTTTGATTGAGCGCATAGTCATCACACTGGTTGGACAGTTTATTACAATGCCGATGGTGGTGATGGGAGCACGTATTTGTCCCGTAGGGGTTGAAGGTACACTGTACGCCCTGCTCATGTCCATCACCAACATTGGTGGAGTGGTGGGCCAAGAATGGGGGTCTTTGCTCACAACCATGTTTGGCATTTCTGCCGACAATTTCAGCAACCTCTGGAAACTGATGCTGGTCTGCCATCTGTTTGATTTGTTGCCAATGTTATCTCTCCGATTGGTTCATCAAGACAATGAAGATTGATATAGCAAAAGTATAAATTGTTTTTGAGCAAACAAATATTACTGCTGCTTAAAAAACGAGTGAAACAGATGGGGTTTTTGTGATTGGCAATGTGTCAGAAAAATAGTAGGGTAAATCGGGCCAGACTATTTTGCGAATGTGACCATAACATAACACAAGACCAGACAACACAAAAATGACCCTCATGTACATCAGTGGTGGTGGTATAAATGCAGAAACAATGAGAATGATGCCACTGAAAATTGCCAATAGGTCAGCCCATATTGGCCACAGGATTTCGCGCTCAAATCCATAACGCATGATGCCGATAGCAGCATGACAAACAATAAGGAAAATGAAAACGGAGGTGGGAGTTGGGTTTGGCCAAGATAACCATAGAAATGTTGGAAAAATCAGTAGTAGAGCGACATCAAATATAATAGTGGAACAGAGCAATGGCTTTTTCTCAGACACTCGGATCATTTTATTTAAAATGTCTCCTTTAAATATTATATATCGAAGATGCTGAACCCGTTTGTTTCTTCCATCTACTCCAAAAAAAAAACTCAATAAATTTATATTTATGTGTTGCAAATGTATTCAAATGCCTCCCAAAAAAAAACGCAGGGTGACTGCCCCCAATCATTGGTCCACACTTGCAACACTGTCCAGACATAATGCTGTTCTGGATAAGCAGAAAGAGCAGTACACAGCTCTCCTCAAACAATTGGGCACAATTGTCAATCAAGAATGGGTGGGTCCAAGTCAGAACAATTTGATTACTGAACAGGTGATGGTCTGGATTTCCCAAGCACAGGAACAGAGGACCACACTGTCGACGTTGAGAGATGAGGCAATGACCTCGTTGAGAAAAATAGATGTCTTGGACAATGACACCCTCAAAACATCTGCGGCAGCATTGACCCAAACAGAGTTGCAGTTGCAGGCCCATTTGGTGTTGATGAACAAATTTGAACGAATTGTTCGGTATCAGAGCAACAACACTTTGACACTTGCTGCCCATACATCCAGCTGGATCACACGATTTACCACACAATGGAACAAAACAAATGCAGTGTTCAATCAGAACATTATTATGCTTCGCAATTCGGTCGAGTGGTTGGAGTCAGTTTTCCCTCAGATGGTGGCCATGACACAAAGCACCACAAAGGGAATGGGGCACACAATGGGTTCAAACAAATAGATGTAGACTCAAATCAAATATTTACTGTATTTTAGGTGGTTTGACCATCCCCCAACATTTTTTTATTGTATAGTATGGGACAGTAGTAACAACTACAGATGTTTTGCGACAGACCCACCAACCCAGACCACAGACACTCAACCACACTTGCATAAACCATAGGAAACAAAAAAGAGTGACCAGAATGGGGAACAACTGTATCAGGTCCATGGTTCTCTACTGTGGTATTCATTTATATACTCTCCGACGTTTAGAGGAGGGCTCCACAGCATGAACTTTGACAGCAGTCCAGTACAATGCCAGCAACATGGCGTCAGCCACATCGTCACGTTTGCTTTTGTCAAACGTTTGAAAGAGGAGCTGGTTTTGGGCGGGAATGGACAATGTTGGGATCAGTTCAATGGACGCCTTCTTGTTTTTGGCGTAGTCGCCAGTGGAAATTCCAAAATGGCATCGCACCGAACGGGGTGAGACCAAATGTGCTTTGTCCCAAAAAAAACATTGGAACGCTGTGGCAATGACTTTAAATTTGGCTGTCATCTGCATTTCAATGCACACAATGTCAGCCATGTCAAACACCGCCGATGAAGCATCCACAAAGGCCCGGACCAACTTGGCATATTTGGTATGCATTTTTTTGGGGTGACCCTCAATCAAATCGAAACGGCCGAAATTTAAAAATTTTTCGGCTGTTGTGTCGTACACAGACCAACCCAAATTACGAATGCCTGGGTCTATAGCAACTACAATCATGAACAATAGACCAAAACACTTCCTTTATACACCATTGTTGTGTTTGCAAAAATATTTAGAAAAAACCTGTTTTGGCAAAGGGTTGGGAAACAGTGCAGGTTCGTTGTTCAATGATGTTGGGGGTTTCAGTGATGGAGACATCGACACTGATTGGAACATTGGAATCTTGGACAGACGATTTAACCGGGTCTTGTCGCGGTGGCACGCCACACACAACGCTTGCAAATTGTCGGCGACATCCCTGCCCCCATCCTGGATTTCGACAATGTGGTCGACCTCAAAAGTGGGAGGCAGGGGAAACAAGCCACATGCTTGACAGGCATACTGTTGACGGTAGGCAATCTCAATGCGGAGGGACCGACTGAGCAATCGCTTGGGTTTTTTTTTGGTGTACTGCTGTAGGCCATGGAAATAGGATTGCATGGACGGTTCCAATGAATGGGATTGTTCCATGGCCCATTGCAGCAAGTAACTAGCGGATTTGCACGACACCAACTTGGACCCATTCATCACCAAAGGTTTGCAGGTCATGGAGTACTGATCCAGAGCTTGGCGGAAAAGAACATCCGTCAGTCCCATCATGTGCTGCATATTCACCATAGAAACAAAGTACGTTCGGTCAATTTCCAGCACTTCCATCAGTACAATCACACAGATGGCGCATGGGAGATCCTTTATAGTCAGATAAGATTTATCTTTATGATAATATTTATGGTAGTATTTATGATAATATTTAATACTATATAATAGGTCCACCAATCAGAACTAAGAATGCTCATTGTGGACAGTCACACCAATGTGGATGACGAAATGAACAAACCTACTGTGATAGACAGGGTTGATGGAGTTCACCAGCATCAATCAACTTCCCAGTCAATGACAACAACCATCCCCACCACACTGTTCACAGCCTCCGGCCTTTTAAAATCTAGATTTGCCACAGCTCTTCACCAAAACAATTGTAATGCATTGAATAAATGTTTGGAATCAGGATATCTGCCCACTCTAGGGCAGTGGTTGAAGATCATTTCTAAAATGCATGTGCGAACTGCAATGTGTTGTGTGACAGCAGCCAAAACGATGGCACCCGCTTGCATTGCAGCTGCAATACGTCGCCAACACCGCGCCCTCTTTAAACAAGTAGTGGAGAGAGTCAAAATCATTCCCAATGCACAAATGGAGAGTCTGATGTCAGTGCCTGCCTACTATTTAGAAGTGTGTCTCCGAAAAGGAATGAACCCCAACATTGCACTGAAAAACCACCAAACACCATTGGAATATGCCTGTGCCCATTCAAGGATTGCACACATTGAAATTTTATTGACCGATCCTCGCACCACTGTTTCCACCACTGTGTGTCGGTTTGTGATCAGACAGCAACGACAACAACATTTTGCTGAAAGGGCCATTCAATTGTGCGACGATATTGTACCCACCATGATTTTGGAAGCCATTGTTGCAAATGTGACCACAGCATTGGTCTCTGTCATGACCAAATTGGAACACAGATATGAAAACAATCCAATATGGGATGAAATTACCCACATGTTGCGGTGTCCCATCTCTCAAGACTATTCGACAGATTTGGTCAAAACTCCTGTCAATGACCACTACTATGACAGAATACAACTACTGACCTGGGTTCGAGCCAAAGGTACTGACCCCATGACCAGAGCTACTCTGCAAGAGTCGGACCTGTTGCTAAGGACTGTATTTTTATCAGAATATGCTGTGGCACTGCAGCAAAAAATAAAAGAATTGGATCAAAAATAATCTATCATGAGTGCATTAAAACATCAGATTGTAATTGTGTTGGTACATTTTTTTGTTCTGTTCTAGAGAGATGGGCAATGTGTCCTTCTGTACAGGTGATGGGGGTTTCACCCAGTGCAACACCACCAGTCCCAGTACAGATGTAACAAATGCAACAACAGCTGTATGTCCAATTGATAGACTCACCAAAGAAATAATGACAATTGGACAAACTGCCACAATTGCCCATCTCTCCAGTCCAAAAAGTACAGCCCATAGCAAGTATAACACTCCAAAAACAACCCAATTGTAGTACAACTCTGTTGGCATCCAATCAAACTCCCCTGCCATCACTGTCCAAACAGTGGACAGTGATGCCAACACCACATGCAGAGGCCCAACCAGGGTCTTGTACAATTCTGAGGATTTTTCGGTGGGGCAGAGGACAGCAAACTTGGACTGGTCAGTACCAGGAGCAAAGTGTCTGGGTCCAAGTGAATAAATAAGTGCATATCCCAGGAGTCCCATTACAATGTCAATTACCTTTGAATCAAACCCAACCTCACCCCAATAATCAAAACCTGGTATTTGTGAGACTAAAAACTCACAAGATTCAAAAACATATAGGATGGTCAAAAATTTCCAGATGCTGGGGGTATAGATGGCTAGAACTGCAGGGACAAACACATGGACCATGGACCAAATATCATTGGTTTGAATGACAGTGGAAAAGTTATTCATTGATGTGTTGAAATGTTCAGGCTTTTATAGATAAAGTTTTAATGTACTGCAACATGTTGAATCAGAAAAAACACAATATTTAAACAGATATTTATTAAATAAATGTCAGGAAAAAAAACAAGACAAATACAAAGACAAACTGGATCAAGTGTAGTTCATGGTGCAACAGTGAAAACACAACAAATTCCAACTGATCAGAGACACCTAACTTTTGAAGGAGGTGAAACAAAAGGTGAAATACCATCCTTTAACATCAAAGTTGTACCACACAAGCCATCCAGACAGCCACTGACCCCACTGGAGATTATGCAAGCAACACTGAGTGAGAGAAATAAAGATGGGGAACTTATATTTTCACAATTAATTGAGGACATCAATGTTTTGTTGCCACCAGTCAACAAGTCAGAGTTACGTTCAAGATCGGAGGATACCAGACCACCACCAACCAATCAGAGTGCTAATATGAGAAGCAAATCTGCACCTGCAAGTGCACCTGCAAGCATCACTACTATTACTAATGCTATCATAACTGCAGTCGTCACAGATCAGTACCCTGTCTCTGCAATGCCTACTGGTATAAGCTTAACATTACCATCTGTAGAATTACAAGGTGTTGATTCAGGTGTATTGCAGACACTTCGTGACACTATTATAGGTGATCCAGAACATGTTAACCAAATACATAGTATTGTAATTGCAGCAGGGGTGCTTGGCCATGAATCAACAGTAATTTTAATGACTCATGGTAATGATGTTTGGTGTGTCACTGCACATAATGGTAACTTACTCTGGGCTAGAATCTTAGAGACATGGCAACATGTACCTGATCGTCAAACCATTGGTACAGGTGCATGGAACACCTTTGGAGCATTTGGGCAAGGGGCTATAGATGCGACGGAAGCCGCGGCTCCCATTGTAGAGAGTGGTGTAAGAGCTGGTGTAAGAGCTGGGGGGGTTGTTGGACAAATTGGGTTAGAGTTGGGGCGTATTGCCTTGGTCAGTGCATGGGCAACTGGGCGATTTTTTGTGAGCACAATATATGACATAGCAGTACAAGCGACAGCAGCCGACCCAGATGGTGATGACCCTGGAGGTGGTAGCTATACTGGCACTAAAGAAAAGCCACCAAGGAAACAGACACCAAAGCCAGTGCCAACACCAAATCCAGTGCCAAAATGGGTGAGAGACCTAGAAAGTCGCGACGGCTGGAAGAAAAACCGTGGTGGACACTCACACAGTGGCAGACACAGCGACAACAATGGCAAATTGTACAAACCATCATTCAAACAATTTACTTTATAACAATAGAAAAAATATAGATTAACAAAATAAAAACAACTCAATCTCTTACTAAATTGCTTTGTTGATTACCTGTACATGTCTGGTCTGGTAGTGTTGATGGTGGAAAACAGGGAGCGACTCCAAGTGTTGATAGTATGGCCAGGCACAAAACCAATTGGACAACAACTGTCGGATGCGAAATTCAATTGAAGAGTGGTGAAGCACTGTTTTGGATGTTGTTGCAATCAAACCACTACTGTCCATGACAAAAATGTCTTGGTCTACATACAGTCCAAAGTGGTCAAAGAGATGTTCAGTTGTGTACACCCCACCATCTTCTACAGCAAGTTTGAGATTGGACAATCCATGAGTGTCCAATTCTTGTGACTTGTTCACCAACATGACCATCATGTTGTTCAGGCGCTGTTTAAAACAGTGTGTGGTTTGGACCAGCCTGAACAATTCCAATGCAGTCACAGTATTGTCCATTGACAACTCACACATGTTCTGAAGAGCCACAGAGTCAAATATTCGGAGAGGAAACCAACCATGCATCACCATGTGTTTTAAAATTGCCTGTCCTACTGACAGAACATTGTACTCCTGACGACCTAGGTCTGTCACAAAAAAAAGTGGAACAAATCCATCTTTGTTGTGTGGTATTCGGTACACTGAAGGAGGATATTCCTTGTAAAATTCTTGTTGCCATTCTGGCCATTCATCAACTGGTCTGAATTGGTCATGATAAACAGTTTCACACACAACCTGTTTATCAGTCTCTTCCAGAGACAACATTTGGGTGGAGGAATGTACACCAACTTTGTTTGCATATATGTTGAACAAATGTGTAATTATGAACAATGCAAATAGTCATATAAATGTGCCCAACCTGCAGTGTGTCCACATGTTCTGGTTACTACTGTTGTGTTTACCAAGTACACAAGGAGAGGTTATTTACACAGTTCAGACAAGTGGTGTTTGTGAGACTCCAGGTAGTCCCATTGTCTCCACAGCACTGTGCCAAGAAGAGGCCACTGCACAAGGATGGTTGGGCACTGCCATAAAAGTTTCTTCCTCTCGCAGCCTGCCACAAGGATGTATATTCCGTACAAAGACACAAGACATACGTGTGTACACCTCTTCCACCCTTTCTGAATGTTCCCCAGACTATCAATGTTTGTGTCAAATCACAGCCCCCAGTTGTGAGTTGGGTCTCAATTCTGGCGATTGTATTTGTAAAACTGTCTTGTGCACTGCACAGACTGGTCTGCATTGCTCCTCCAATGCAGTGTGTACACATGCCCCTGCCTGTACACAAGGTGGCAATGCAGATGTTTGCCAGTGTGGTGCAGTGGATTGCACCCCCCTCTCTGGTTTGACCTGTCAGAATCAGACTTGTCAGCCCTCTGCAGTGTGTGAAAACTTGGATGGGTCAGTTCCCAACACTGTTCTGTGCCATTGTGGTCAAATCGATTGCCACCCAACCCATGGAGATTTTTGCCATGCACAACGCAATGCCTGCATCAATGCCTGTCTAGCTGGTAGTTGGGTGGATTCCAACCTTGAATGTAGTCAATGCACTGTTCCTGGCTACTACTGTCCACCTGGTGGCACTGTGTCGCCCATTGCCTTTCCTTGTCCATCTGGCCGCTACTCTAACCAACTGGGTATTGGTGATGAACAGTTGTGTCAATCCTGCCCTCCAGGGACTTATTCCTCTGTCCCAGCAATTACCAGTGTCAACAGCTGTCAAATTTGCAATGCTAATCAGTATCAAGACGAATGGGGAATGGACAAATGCAAGGGATGTCCAGACGAGAAATTGATCAAAGACACTACATCTGCAGCCAAGCACGATAATTTAACAGACTGTGTTGAAGAGATCCCCATTTGTACATCATCGCAATACTTGTCCAACAATAAATGTGTGGACTGCCACCCATCTTTTGTCTGTGATGGCACTGCACAGACCGAGTGTCAACCAGGGTCTTATTGCAATGGTGATGGCCTTGCCCAACCTTGTCCTATTGGAAAATATGGGGAAAGCAAAGGCAGTGCTACTTTGGAAGCTGGGTGCAAAGATTGCCAAGAAGGTTCATACCAAAATGTGGTGGGACAAACTTGGTGTTCTCGTGGATGTCCACGTGGCAAATTTGGGACAGTGACTGGTGCATCGTCAGAGTTGGATGCTTGTGACAATTGCCATCAGGGGTACATGTGTCCCACTCTGTTCATGAACCGACCTACACCCTGCCCCATAGGCCATGCACAGCATCAAAACGGTGCCGAAACTTGCGAAATATGTCCAGTCAATACCTATTCCAATTCACTGGCCCAGACCAACTGCACAGCCTGTGGGACCAACAAAAATGACGAATTGTTGCAAACAACAGGCATGGGTGCCAACAGCTACACTCAATGCCAAATACGGCAACAGAGTTGTGCTCTGGGCCAATACCCCAACAAATTAAAAGTTTGCCAAGACTGTCGTCCTGGAACATTTGGAGACATCAAAGGTGTGGATTGTTTCCTGTGTCCCCGTGGTTATTACCAATCTCAACCAGGTACAAATCACTGTTTGCCTACAGTTTCAAGACGCTGTAATCAATTGGCGGGTTGTGCAGAAGAGAGCAACGTCTCTCTTCAAAAGTGGAACAACAGTCTCCAAGAAATTACAGTGGACAACAGCAGGTCTAGCCAAGACAGTTGGGTGCTGGGCATCTATGCAGTACTGTTTGGCACTGTGTTTCTGATTGTCATGACCCATCGGTTGTGTCCAGACTGTTTTCGCCATGCCGACATTATGTTTTCGGGTGACCACAGCATAGAGGACACACATGCACGACGGATTTTGAACACACGACTGGGTGCCGCCATGACAGTCTCCATTCCATTCGTCGTCGCTGGGATTGCGGTGTTTGTATTTACCTCTGACAACACAATTGTGCAGACAGGAATGGTTCCCATTGTGCGTCCAACATCTCACAACTACAGCACTTTTGACATCATTTACATGACAGAGTCTGCTGTTGCCACACCGTCATGCATGTCCATTGTTGTTGACACACGGATGGATTGCACTCATACAATTGTTCCAATGGGCACGTTTGTTTGTGGGGTTTATGTCCAATGTGTAGTTCTTTCCCCATTTGTCGGGACAAACACGGTGGTATTGACACTGCCCAGTGAGTTGCAAAGAGGCCAACTGTCTATGGTGTCCAGTGTGTGGAACCACAGCCAAACAAACATCACTTCACTTATCGACCCCCAATCCGGTTTAGCCACTTTGACCCCCTCCATGTTCAAGTACAAAGTCTTTCGCAGTTTGTTTAGGTTGAATACAGACGAAGAGTTTGGGCTGCAGTTTGTCCCCAACCAAGCAGTGTTGCACGATTCGAGCGAAGCCACTTGGCCACATACGATCGAACTCCACTTTAATGTGGTGGAAAACATGTTTGTTCACTCAGTCTCGTCCAAATTGGGCGTTGTGACACAATTGGGCACGGTCCTGACTTTGACAATTTCGGCTCTGTCCATTTTGAGATTCTGAAACTTTTTTTGGAGTCTGTCATTGATAAGATATACACAGTCTTCTCTACAAACCCACCGACCGACATTCGAAAACGTCGTTCCATATTGCAAGAGGCTTCAACAGAGGTGAGTTTAACGTACAAATCTGGTTCGTCCAGTTCCAAAACTACCGACTTACCACTGCGACCTGTGCCACTGCAACCGGGGGCACTGCAACCGGGGGCACTGCAACAACAAAAGGTGTACACCGACGATGTGACTGGTCGACACTATAAACACAATCCATTGACCGGTAAAACCCAATGGGTACACAAAGGCAACAACAGTTGCAAACAGATGTTAGAGCAAAAATTGAGTGAAGATAATAAATCTGAACTATAAAGGTTAAATATTTTTATATTAAATGGGAGACTATGTCGAATTGAATAGACGTCCTCGTTTTGTGCAACCATCCACCTTTACATCCTGTAATATCATTTCTGGCCTGATTCATTTAGTGTCGTTGGGGTTGATTGCCTACCTGTTTGGTCATTCAAACGAACAATTGCAAGCGGTTGACACCGAGTCGTGGTTGCAAGAACATGTGTATGTGTACAACGAAACCTCCAAAAAATTGACGATATTTGCTGACAGTGTTGAAATCAAACCACAACATGTTCGACACAATTTGAAATCGACAAATGCCAAACATAGGCGGTTGGATGCCCAAACATCCACATTGACCATATCGGGGACAATATACAGTGACATACTCGATACACAGAGCATGTCTGTCCACGGTAAACACATACAGGGTCCACCAGGACCACCCGGCAAAGATGGTCTTGACGGCAATCCAGGCCAAGACGGCAAAGATGGTCTCGACGGCAATCCAGGACCGTCCGGCAAAGATGGTCTCGACGGCAAAGATGGTCTCGACGGCAATCCAGGACCGTCCGGCAAAGATGGTCTCGACGGCAATCCAGGACCGTCCGGCAAAGATGGTCTCGACGGCAATCCAGGCCAAGACGGCAAAGATGGTCTCGACGGCAATCCAGGCCAAGACGGCAAAGATGGTCTCGACGGCAATCCAGGCCAAGATGGTACACCTGGCACAAGTGGCAAAGATGGTCTTGACGGCAAAAATGGTCTCGACGGCAATTCAGGCCAAGATGGCACACCTGGCACAAATGGCAAAGATGGTCTTGACGGCACACCTGGCACAAATGGCAAAGATGGTCTTGACGGCAAAGATGGTCTCGACGGCAATCCAGGCCAAGACGGCAAAGATGGTCTCGACGGCAATCCAGGCCAAGATGGCACACCTGGCACAAATGGCACTGATTGGGATGCACCCTTTTTGTCTTATGGTAACGATATATTAAACATGACTGTTACTCAATTCAATGTGTTTGGAAATGTGAAATTGTACAATAATATGAATGTTGATGGGTTTGTGAATGTGGACAGTGCAATGTCTGTGCATGGTGACCTATCACACGGTGGAGATATCTATGACCAAATCAACCAATAGTTTATGAATCAATTATTGTAGTTTACGATCCACATTACATCATAAAAAAAAAATAACAACATAAATAAATGAAACCAATGAATAGTTTTCCAATGGTAGTGGACCGTTGTGTCTCTCCATTTTTATCAGTGCAGTCCTTTATATCTTTGCGCACAGTCTGCAACACACATTATCAGGATCAGGAAGCATGGTTTGTGCGTTCCAACCCCATGCCTGTCCATGTCCCCTCTTTGAGCATGCGGGAGAAATTGGCACTGAATTATTTGCTCAGTTGGGCCATGCAATTTCCTGAGCAATTGGGCTCCGAAGATTGGTACCAACGAGTGATGGAGTGGCTCGAACACAACTCATCCATTCGCATCATGCACCATTTTTTTATGAATCAAGACATTGACAACTTGGACTTGACCGCTCTTTCTCTGCGACGCCGTTTTGTATGGCAACGTCAATGGCATCGGTATCGACGACTATATAAGATGAAATCCATCAAGAGAATTTCAACCCATGATCTTACAGACGAATACCCCTCAAAGCGACGCAAGTATTGGGTTCCAAGTGCAGGAATTGCACAGCCCTGTTGTTGACAATCCGTTCCTGGTGTTTTTCCTGTCGGTTCCAACCCGACCCAGCTCAGTGACCGTTCTGCAGCTGGACGATGGAGAACACCGCTTGGAACTTCTGGGTCAGGACTCTGAAATGGTGTTGGTCTGTCAAATGTTCTGTCCCCGTTTTGATGGCAATGTTAGTCCCACTACCCCAACTATGGTCACGCAGTACATGGGTTCAGCCACAGTGGACCTGTCCCAATGCAAGCCCAATACATACACCCTTGTTCTGCTGGATTCCTCTAGTCGTCCAGCATTGCGTGTGGGTCAAGTGACTGTACGTTTTACACATGTCTGTCCCCATTTACTGCCGGCCGAAAATCGGTTGCAGGTGCACTCGTCTCAAAACAACAACGTGGTGCAACAACTTGCCAATGCCAGCGAGGCAAACTTGACCCACATCCATGGGTTTGGTGAACACGGACTGCTAGGCATTGTACCAGGACTTGAACGGGTACATTCTCCCTACTACACCAACCACATGGGTACAACAATGCCGTCTGGTGCTTTTTGCATGATTTCCACCTGTGTGGTCGACCATCTCGAGCAGGCCATTTTGTCTCACCGACAGCGACTACAAGTGGCGCTTGCTCGCAATGTGATGTCGGAGGAAACATTTGTACGGGACGTGGCTGACATGATCAACAATGGCATCAAATCTAAACATGTCCGATGTTTAGTCGTGGTGGCGGATGCCGTAACTTTGCACGCTCGAATGGACATTGTCTACAACCCCGATGTGCAACTGACACCCCAAGCAATTGGCACCGAAAGATGGGAAATACCCCGCGAACCAAGGCCGGACGGCACTGTTTGTTTCACGGGAGACTGCGAGGATTTTGCCCGTGAGGTGTACCAACAGTGCAAAGAAATCGTGGCCTGGGTGTCGCCCTCGGTTCAGTCTGGCGACATCATGGAGTCGATGTCGGCCGTCCTGCATTTGTATGTCCCGACCATTGAACAGGGAGCCGTCGACTCCAGTGCCCACAGCAAGTACATCACCTATGAGGCTGCGTACCGCAATCACATTTGGGCGGCTTTGCATCCCCGCGATGCCTGGCGCAACAAAACAATGGGTGCGACTGTCTCCCTGAAACAATTGTACAATAAATGGCCTCAAGTCATGTGTGAAACAAGCCTCCCAGTGTTGCATCTCGAGGGGACTGGGGATGTCTATCCGGTCGTCACGTCCATCAAGCCAGGGTATGTGGTTCGATTGGACCGATTGGCCAAAGAAAAAAAGCAGGAATGTCCCCAGTTGGAGTTGGCGTCCACGCCTGACATGTCAGTGCAGACCGAGGGGTTTTCTACTTTTTACAAGTATGCAATCGCCTGCATGACAGACGTTTTCAAAGATCAGGGGTATTTGGACTTTACCTACATCACCAACGACAAATATGGTTGTCCCATTGGTGAATGGGCAAGAGGCAAATATAAATTCGTCCCGTCCACCCGACATTCTCCCGAAATAATGCAACACATTTCGCACATGATCAAATTGGAAAGGCCCATCGCACCGATCACCGTCTCCTCCTCCATCGTGCGTGGACCGGAGTTGTCCAATAATTACCATTTGAGATTTGGCCAGGACCATCCCTTCGAACATCAGCCCGACACAGCACTGCAGGGTGAGTACAAGATTGGAGATAAAAAGTGGTACGAACTGTATTTTTCTGTAGAACGCAATACCAAAAAAAAAAGTCCATAAAGAAATAATAGAGTAGTGTGTTATAAAATGTCAAAGATAACTATATACAGAATGGATGCAATGGTATATGCCTCAAGTTTTACAATGCATTGGCTGCCAACAAACGATGCTCACCACTACTTACGGCATGGTACAACACCTTGAACAAAAATGCCCCAACACTGTCCTGAAAAGGGGTGGAATTATTTCAGCATATAAAGCCCAACCTGTCCTGAACAAATGTCAAACGCCTGCTTCCGAACCCACAACCCAGTCGGCCACCGATGTAAAAATGCACCACGAGGCCGCTACCTGATTCCGACCGGTGGGCCGTTTGTGGACATTGGCCATTTGTCTAAAACTTTCAGAGTTGTCTACTTTAAATTTGGTGCTTCAGGTCTGTACACAGTGACCTTTGAACATCCCACATCAACTTGGTCGTGTACCTGTCCAGATTTTGTGCATCGCCAACGGGCACAACATCGCACATGTTGCAAACACATTCAAGCCTGCATCGACAAAGAGAACGGGACCGTTAGAGGAGACAACTACCAACAGTTTTTGGAGGAACAGGTCCAGGAGCAGATAAACTAACGCGTTCCTGAGGGTCTAACCACGCAATCTAAGGACCAAATGAAGAGTGGCCTCTTTTTGGATGTTGTAATCTGTCAATGTTCTGCCGTCCTCCAGTTGTTTACCAGCGAATATCAATCTTTGCTGGTCCGGTGGAATGCCTTCTTTGTCTTGAATCTTCGCCTTGATGTTTTCAATGGTATCACCGGGTTCGACGTCCAACGTGATAGTTTTTCCAGTAAGAGTTTTGATAAAGATCTGCATGAGTGGTTGAGAGTCAATGTAGGAGACTTTATACTGGAAAAAGGTTCGGTGGTTTACCCACAGCAACAAATGTTAATTAAGGATATTTATTTTAGATGTTTAATATTTATGTTAAACTTGACTTAACTTAGTTGACCACCCACTCGGTATTTCTCGTACTCCATGTCTTTCAAGAAACAATTTTCACCATTGCGAACACTGCGGCATCCAGGGTAGACGTTGGGACCCCAATGGCCAGTGTTCATAGTGAGTTTGGTAAAACCCTCTTTCTTGGCGTCGTAAGACAACTGATGTCCTTGAAAACAGATTGTGTTGAGATGGCGTACTGGCGACAAAAATTGTTCTTCGTCACCATAGTTTTGAAGACGGTCAAAGCCCAGTTTATTTGAATATTCCGCTGCATTGGGGTAGTGAGGGTCTGTGTTGCGAATTGTGGTGTTGCCGATATTGAGGACATTGTTGGAATAAAAGCCAGTGATGTCCAGTGGGTTTTGGATATCTCCCGATTTAACTTCACCTGGAATCCAAATGGGGATCAAATCACGGTCAAACGTGTCCTCACTCAATTGACTGGCAAAACAGTCAATTGCAGGATCTCCAGCGCCCTGTCCTTCAAACACGTTGGAGCCCTCACCAGACACATAAGATTGTGCAAAAATGTCTTCCGCCAAAATGACATTTTTGGGTTGTTTCACGACAGATTTGTGGTAAAAAGTGTAGTGACCAATGTGAACTTTATGAATCACATCGTCCGTCAACATGAAATCGTGGTGGCCGTGGGCTGTGAAGCCGGTATCCATTCCACCCTTCATCAAAATGGCAGAGGCCATGTTGTAGGTCTGGAACGGACGAAGCAACATGACTGTACCCTCTCCAGTGGTGTCGATTGTTGCATCTGTACAAGCCTCTGCATTTTTTTTGGCTTTTGCTGCGCAGTCCTTAAAGGACATGCGTTCAAAATTGTCCGTGTCCATGGAGTAAATGAAGATGTCGCGTTCTTTGCCAACAATTTTCTTGTCGACATCCTTATTTGGGAAGACAAAGTATTCCCCAATTTGTCGTTCCCGCACCAACAAGTCCCGTGGTTCTCCAATGAAATCAATGTCAAAGGGTCTGGTTTCAAACACTTTGCTGCCCCGAAAGGTCAACAAATTACCTGGACCCTTTTCCAAATTGGCGGCCGCACCAGCACCTTTGCGGTAAAATTCGACTTCGGCCGAGGGAACCATCGTCACGTAGATGGACATTTTGCTGGGAAGAATCCACACGTTGGGCGTCACGCCTTCGTACTTCATTTGGTCTTTGAGTTCCGCGTCCAACAAGTAGAGGCCACGCTCTTGTTTTTGGACGAGAGCCCAACGACGTCGTTGTTTGCGCAACAACTGGCCTGGGCGGGTAACTGTGGCACCGTGTTGGCGTTCCCACTCTTTGTAGTGGTTTTTGCACGAAAGCAATGCATGAATCACACCGTGGTAGGCCGTTTCGTTGACAGAGTCGACAATTTGACGCAAATTCATGAGGTAGTGCTGACGACCTTGGTCGGTCTTGTAAAAACCGTGCTCAATGATAAAAGCTAAACCGCGACGGACCAAACGGTCAGAGCGGGATTCGCGCTCGGCAGTCACATACCGTGGGACACCTTGGTGAGGTTCCAAATCCATCAACGTTTTATTAAAACGGAAAATATCCCATTTGACGGACAAATCCTCGGTCAACACCCAGGGTAAGACCACGGAGGTGTACCAAGCATCCTCCTCAGTAATGAGGTAGTCCAGGACAGTCTCCAAGTGCTTGTTTTTGCCTTGGTAAGCTTTGGGCAAATTAAATGTCTCATGGGCGAATTTATCTTCGGCCAACATTTTTTGGTATTGTGGTTCTACTGACCCAAAAAAAGGTTGCAGGGCATGGTTTGTACTTGCGCTTCCGACTGAGCTAAGGTTGGTTGTATCTTCGTATGACATTTAGTTCAACAGCATGGGTCTTATATACTGCCTTTTTATTAGCGTTGAAACACAAAACACTTTTTACAAAAATCCCGGAATACACTATTTAACCCTGTGTACTTCCATACGCAGATAAGTGACACAATGGGGATTGTTTTTTCGCAGCTCGATGCACTTTGGAGTTCGTTCAAACGTGACTCAGGCATTTTGATTTTGGGATTGGACAATGCTGGCAAAACCGCGGTGCTGTACACTTTGAAACTGGAGGAACCAGTGGAGTACACCATGCCCACACTGGGGTTCAACCTTGAAGAGGTGACAATTGGCAATGTTAACATCAAAATGTGGGACATTGGGGGGCAATCCAAATTTCGGCAATTGTGGCCGCACTATTTTGAACAGGCCAACGGCATCGCGTTTGTGGTGGACTCCAACGATGTCGACCGTTTCGAGTTGGTGCGGGAAGAACTGCATGCACTGGTGGCCAACAAACATCTGGCAGGAAAACCGTTCCTCGTTCTGGCCAACAAACAAGACCTACCCATGGCCGCCAACAAAGAGCAGCTGACAACCATACTGCATTTGCGTGCCATCCGGAGCTCGCCCTGGCACATCATTGAGTGCGCTGCTGTCAAAAACACTACATTGAGGCATGGATTTGACTGGTTGGCCAATCATATTTGAATATCATCTATAAATAGTGGGGGGCCAAGTCTGTCAAACCATGATTGGAAACCCCCAAGATGTTGTTTCCACTGCACCACGCCGATTGGGCAATGCAGTGGAACCACTGCTACAATTTTTGGAAGTCAATGTCCGTCAACCATTGGCAGGGACTTGGTTCGACCATTGGATTGCCCTGCCCGCCAAAAACTATTACATTGCGGCCAAGCGGCGGGATTGAGGACAAATACACACTATTAAAGTACTGTTTTTTTGTTGCTAGTCAAAGGACAAACAAATAATGGACAAATATTTTTGCAAAGACTGCTTGGGGTTGTGGCGGCAGAACAAGTACATGTTGTGTTGTCCCGGATGTGTGGGGCATCGAGACTCGTTGGCTGGTTGGACACCAACATTGTTGTTGGAGACATATGGGCCAATGTTCAAAGTGGAGGAGAGGGCCTACTTTCCTGCACTTGTCCGTCTCCAACTCCCTCCACCACGGAGTCCACCGCAACATGTCAAACCACAAGTGTACAAGTGGTTACAAACACAATCGTTCTTGACTGGGTTTGTGGAGCAACAGACACGAATTTTGAAACACTACAACACAACCAGTGACCCCGTCTGGTGGGAGGCCTTAGACCCAATAGTCCAACAGTATCTACAAACATTACATTTTTAAATGAAAAAAAATCAATTTTTTTATTTTTTTATTCGATATATCCTCGGCGTCTACAGACATTGGGTGAACATTGACGGATGTCTTTGGTCCAGTATTTGATCAAGGCCCATGCACCATCCGGAATGCCATTGTATTTGACACGTAGTGCAGAGACCTCTTCAGCAGACACTGTTGCAAACGGTAACTTTTCAAAGTAACTGTCGTCAAACTCTTTGCAATTGGCTACTAATTCAGGGGTGACCACCTCGTAATTGTATTTGCCATTCGCATCAAAACAAAACGGCAACAATTTAGGTTTGAATGCATTGAAAGCCATCATGTGCATCAAGAAAAAGGTGGGTTTGTCGGAAGGCCAGTAGGCACCAGTCGAATGAAACAACGAACCAAAGATCTCCGTCTCACGGCGACCAAGACCCAAAAATTCAGAGGGATGTTGTCGACGTTGCCCCGGGAGCATCAACGTCGTTGGCAGTGGTGGGGCCGTCGCCAACGACTTTTTCTTCTCAATGGCCTTTTTTCTGTTCAGGCCTTGGTAGAACAGAAATTCATCTTGAACATTGGCAGGGTTGTACGGAGACAAAAACAACGACAGAGAATTCTGTCCAAGACGACTGATCTCGTGCGCGACCGAATCGGCAAACAGAATGATTTGACCCGGTTTGGTTGTTTGGACTGTTGTGCGGGGCCATGGCGACAACTGGCTTTGCGTGGGCTGGACAAACAACGAGACTTGGCCGCCCATTTGAACAAAGAGTTCCCGTGCTCGGGGATCGTTGTTGGAACCTTTGTAGTAGGTAAATGTCCGACCCGACGTGACGCAAAGAATGGCTGAAATGCCAGAGTCGTCAGAGAGGACATGGGGCCCTTCAATGTGGGCCTGTTTGAACCCATCGTCCTTGTTGACGGGGTTGAAACGAAAACGGTTGGGTCGGATCTGCCAGTCGCGAGTGCCCGTCGTCTCAGTAAAGATCGCGTCGACCACCAGAGAGTCGATCGCAAAATCGTGAGCGTCGGATGCATAAGTGTGCCACATCCCACCAGAAATGCCAGGCAATCCCTTGCAGGCCTTCGCATCGATGTCCGACCAGTTTTGAGGCGATGGCAGGCGATATTGTGTGTGGACCCGAGCGTTCCAGTACCGTACCATCTGGTCACCCGGACATTCGATATGGATGTTGGCGTCCACAATAACTACTTCTTCCCGACCAGTTTTGAGCAGTGCAATGGCATCCTTGACGTGTTTTGCATCGAATATGGGCACGCCCGACCGATGGTTGTGGTTTCCCACGATTTTCTTGCGGCGTTTGGCGGGGGGAGCTTGTGACATCTTTTATTTATGGTGGTTGTGGAAATTTCCTTGTAAATATAATTAAAAGATTATTTTATGCTATTTACCCCCTAACATTCTGGTTTATAATATGCAGAAATTAATACTTGCTTCTCTGCCTCCGTATATGTAGTGGACTTTTGTATATTATCCTTGGCCCACATAGGTTGTATATTCTTGTACCAGAAACAGATGCGCTGATTTTCATCAACTAATAAGTCAAATGACGCGCACGGAATAATATGGTCTATAACGATAGTTCTTTGTTATCATATTTGTTTTAACACAATCGCTACATATTCTCAACAAGTTGAGTCGTATGAAGTTCGGTGTTTGTCATTTCTCTAAAGCTTTAGAGAATCAATAGCTTCAATCAGGATTCCAGTCTTCCAGCATCGGGGGTTCTAGTGTGTCAGACTTGGTTGGAATTGTACTGTGCCCGTTTTTTTAGGTGTTTTTAGGTGGCTGGGTATGGTGGTGGGTATGGCTGAAACACTACAAGAATTGTATATTTCTGTTGTGTGTCGGCCTTAAAGTCAATTAAGTCACCTATTGTTTGTTCTTGATTTTCCTGCTTATTAATCTGAATACTACCCACAAACAGCTTGACTCCCAACTTGACTCCGTTTTTGTTAGGGTATGTTTCTTTGATAATATCGTCCAACTCCCTCAAAGTTGTGCCATATTTGATTTGGATATGTCTTGAATTGCCGACAAATGTTTTCAAAGTAAAGTTAATGTTCTGTCTGTTCCTAATCCTCTTTTTTTTTCTTTGTTTTTTTCTGAATGGTCGCGACTCTGCCGAATGGAAAGTATGGAACATAATACACATCACAGTATTCATATTTATACATGCATTTTTTTGATTGACAATTTTTACTGTGCATAATCTACAAAAAATCGTCTTGTGTGCCAAGGAGGACAAGCATCGATTGACAACTGAGTTCCACGCGGCACAAGACTAACAAGCGAGGTCGTGCATGGTTTGTCTCCAGATGCAAGAGCGCTGGCAAGCGGGTGAAGCCATGACATCGGCCATGTCGATGCATCCGTCCTGGTTGGCGTCACAGTCCGCAAAGAGTCGATGGTAATGGTTTCCTTCGACGGCTAAAATGTAGGGTCGTTTGAGTCGGTACGAATTGGTCAAGGGCTTGGTCCGTTGGTGTAGATGAACACTGTTCAAACAGTTGTCTCCAACAATGCACTGCCACACTTCCTTGTGCGACAACGAACAGTCGGCCAGTACGGAGGAAATCCCAATCAAAGCCAGAATAGACTTCATCATCTTCCCCTTGAGAGATCACCACTTATAGTGTCTTATTGTTAAATCCATTCCCTCCCCAAGTATATTCTGTTATATATACTGAATACTTGTAGGGAAGTCAATGGCGTGTTCCAAGGGCCACGAACTATGGTTGCAACAGATCAACATATTGCGTGCCAGCATGCAGTCTCTTCCGGACACAGCTCCCAACAATATTATTGAACATTTTTTCACTCAAGCGATGGAGACTGAATTCAAGTCCGAATCGATTCAATTTCGGCGAAATTTGAAAAAGATTTTGGGTATTGCTGTACATCAAACATTGACGACTTCCCCCCGACGTCAGGCAGCCGAGGCCTTGTCGTTAGTGGTCCAGGCCAATATTCTGTCCCAAATCCGTCTGGCAGACATTCGAAATCAGGCTGTTTTTCAGGTGTACTGCAAGTGTGGCATCACACTGGACACTTACTTTGAGCGTTTTTCCAGTCCTCCTGGCACTCCCCAACAAAACAAAGCTTATGCCCGAGTGGCCCACGGCAATGCAATCTGCAACGCAGAGTCCATTCGTCTACTAACAGATCTGTTGATGTACATGCAATTTTTGAAGCGTATATATGTGGTGAAACATCTGTTGTCCACTGGTACCAAACCCACTGCTTGCACCCTGAACTGGGTTGGTTTAATGTGGAGTGCGCATATTACGGCACACGGCATGAGTGTGTTGATTTGGGAGTTGTTTCTGGATTTATGGCACTATAACGAAGTCATTACTGATTTAAATTTGGTGTAGGCATCGGTGGTCATGTATCTCCATTCATGTGCTTCGTTGATAAAAGTGGGAATCATGTCTAAATTGTTGGTCATGATCTCCATACTTGTCGCAAGCAGATGCAGGTCTTCAAAGAGGCTTGGCTGGGCCTGACTGCCACCACCACGACTGCTTTTCAAATTATTGTGGTGGGTAGTGTTTTGTACAAGTGTGTGAATCATCCCGACTGTCTCGCTCAAGTCAGTAATCATGCCAGAGATTTGGTCTGGATGGTATGTGTGTCTCAATTCAGTCACTGTGTGGGCTGTCCAAGTCCCACCAACGACCAGTGTTATGGTCAGTACCATTAAACAAAAAGCGGTGATCACATTGGAGATTGTACTTACTAACGAGTACTGTGGTGTTTGTACTACCATTGTGTCTTGCAAATGTCGGTTGTATATATATAGTGATAAATCCCGACTGGTCGTCCAAGAAAACTAAATCTTGTTATATAAATGTTTTTTTTTACAGTAATATTATGTTGAACAAACAGTCGGTCTGGTGTCAAATTGCTTCTGTTTTCACTGCTGTCTTGGCGTTGTCGGCTTTTTTTTCTGTTCAACACCTGACACTGACGCAGGACATATACTGGAGTTTCGTTTTGGGATTCACCAGTTTTTTTCGTTTTGCTGTGGGAGAACACCGACACCAGTGTGGAATCTCGATCGACCATCTAGTGAAGGGGGGCGCTATCTGGACCAACATCCTTCACATCTTGATCTTGAATGGACTGTTCATGAATTGCACCCCTCGACATTTTCCTATTGTGGCAGGTCTGGGTGTGGCAGTGTCTTTTGCCCCCAAAGTACGTCCTGTCTTGGTTCTGTCTCTGTTGCGATACCCAGACGGCCTGACCCTGCTACTCCTGGGTATAATGGGTTTCGACCATGCTTTTCGACGGACAATGGCTTCCACGGTGGGGATGCCCCAAAACAGTGTTCAATTAAAACAGGCAACTGCTGTCCAATCGGTGTCAATATTACTGGAAGCATTGTTGCTCTGGCATTTGCGATGCCAACATCGTTTCCCGTACCAATACCGATGGTCTCCCGTTTTATGCAGTGCAGTGTTGACAAGCAGTGTGGTCCTCTGGTGTTATTGGTATCTGCCACCAACTTTGACTACATCACGTTCTATTGTCAAACGAATTGGCCATGGCCTGACTCCTTCTTTAAATGCCATTCAGAGTTGCCCCACCTGTGCTGCTTGCCTTACATGTCTGGACATTGAGGAGGTGTATGGGTAGTTATGGTTGCAGCACCAGCCATGTGCATGGCCAGTGTCATGGAGTGAGCGATGCTGCCCTTGATGAAGGCTCTGCGGACTGGCATCAGGTTCTCTGGGGTGTACATGCTGTAAAGAGTCGAGTTTGTGTGAAAGTCTTGGTATCGATTCCACCACTGTGTGGCAAGGGTATATTGTTTGGTACACAGTATGGCCGTCCACAAAAACCCCAACCATGGATACACCAATGTCGTGTGTTCGTCGTTGGTGCCATACATCCAAGACTCCCATGTTGTGGGATAGGGTTGGGGACCATCCGTCAACAAAGGAAGGGGGTATTGGAGTTCTTGATTGAAAGATTTCCAAAAATGGACAGGCACCATGTTCCAGTACACGGCCAAAATGCGAGGTATTACTTCCCGAGTCGTGTATAAATTGTTTTGTAGCTGTGTCACAAACCGTGTGTGCATGACTTCCATCAATTTTTGCTGGGTTTTATCTTTTTGAATCATGCAAATCAGTTCCATCGAACGGATCGATTGGCACACCAAGACATTGGAGGCCAACACGTACCCCGTGTGCTCACGACTGGTCGCCCATGAACTCTCGGGCGGTTCATAAAACATGTCGTCTTTCATAAACTGTTCCAACCACTGAAAAGCCCGGCGAGCATGGAGATACAATCGCTGCACTGTTTTGGAACGAGTGTCGTACAACCATTCCAAGAGAATGAGAAACTGCGCGTTGGCGTCGACCACCGGGTTTGTTCGGTATTTGTAATGTGGCACTGCTGTACCTGACCAAGATTCCGTAAATTTCCACGGGACTTGTCCGTCAGCTGTCATGTGGTCCGCCAATCGTTGCACAAATTTTTCAATATGAACCACATCCTGATTACAAAATTTCAAAGCCATGATGGTGAAAAAGGTTTCACGGGTCTCGACCACTCCACTGTGTTTGCTGGTGTACCAACCACCTCTTCTGCAACGGTTGGAATTCAATTGATTTTCAAATGGATACACAATAGTCTCCTCTCGCACAAACAACGAGGGTAGACAAGAAACAGTCCCTCTGTACAAAAAAACAAAGGGGAGCTGCATTGACCGACACAATAAAGTAGACTTTAATACTTTAAAAACTAATCTTTTATAGATGTATACTGGATTCTATTACCCGGTCCTCCCCCAAACAAGTTCACTGAGTCCATCGTTTGTTGCAAGCCAAACAATGGGCAAACACAGTCATGGGTTCGTCGGCTCCCCGTGTCTGCTTTTCGTAGTAGTCCACCGAACGTTTTTGACACCGACCACAGACCAGAATTGACTTTTCAATATTAACATCAGATTTAATGTGGGTCGGGTACGATTCACGCAACCACTCCTGTCTCTCCACCGCTAGTTCAGTAGTCAACAACCAGAGCTCTGGTGTCTGTAGCAAGGCAATCAAAGAACTATGGTTGAGAGCAGTGGGACATTTTTTGTAGCCGGCACAAAACAGACGCGCATCTTGTGCCGTTGGTTTTTGCAACAGAAACTGCTTGGTCAAGGATGACGGCAAGTGTCGGGCAACATACGCCGCAATCATGTCAGCAATCAGACACTCATGTTATTTATGGTCAAATGCCATAAGTGTTAAATAAGTGTAAACAATGTGAGCAATACGATCAATACGACGTCACTGATGGATCGATAGATGTCGAGTTCACAAAATGTCCAGACTCCTTTCAAATACAACAGGTGAGTCATGATGGGAATGCAGACTGTGTATGTCATCAACAACACGATAACTGGCGTCGCAAAGAAAATTGGATGTGGTACAACCGTTTTAAACATCATCAGACAAGTGGCCAGGTAGAGATTCAATACGGCATGCAGGACAAATGGAGTGTGTTTCACCTTGGTAAGGGGGTGTTCGGACTGATACTTGTGAACCTGCTCCAATAGCAAAAAGTTGTCGTCGGACACAAATTTCTCGTGGGTCTGCACGTCGTACTGGTTCTGGTTTTCGGAAATGACTGCTTGATATTCCCCCAACAATGCCAACATGACTACAAGCATTCGGGTCGATGGACATGAACAACCCAACAAATATGCCATTTGTACGTACAGTACTGGTACCGACACCATACGGGAAATGGAACGGATGGTATTGAAACCACGCACCATCATAATTTTGACATCACACCAAAATTGTCCGTTTGCTGAACCCCATCCGGCCGACCGCAAATTGACAAATGTAAAGCAATGCTGCACACACAGACTGAAACAGGCCACCACTGTCAACCAACGAATGTCGACACCGTCGTAGGTACTGGACGGATGACTGTAAATGACACAGATACCAACGACAATGAGGAGAGCCATTACTAATGCACAGATTTGCGTCAGTTCCTGCATCACCAACTGTGGTCGACGAATTCGAAAAGTCGTTCGACATATTTTGATCGGAGACACTTCGGTCTCTATGGGGAGGGTTTCCATTTCTTCCATGTTGTTGGTGGCCATATGCTATATATATACATATGTACCAATATACAAAAAAATCCAAACAAGTACCTTTTTTTCAGGCAATCGACTCCAAACGAGTGTACAGTGCGTTTGGAGTCGTGTGAAGTGCATCAATGTTCTTTATTTTGTCAATGCGCTGCAGAGTTGTCACCACAAATTCGGAACAAAAATAGGCCTCTTTTCTGGAGGACCGGTCGGTGGACATTAAAGGCAGCCAAGAAAACAAAGCACCAGAAGAGTCGTATTTTTTGCCCAGTTCCTCGATAGTAAATTGAAGGGTTTCCTCCAACTGCTGGGGGGTGACATTGGGCACATCGACAACAGTGGCGGTTTGGTCGTTTTTTTCTGGCATCTTAAACCAAGTGTCGTGGGCGGTCTTGTGCAACACCCGCACACTCATGGGGAGACCCCACAACAAAGAAAACGAGATGGAGATCTGTTCCTGTGTCTGTACCACTTTTCTGAAATCAGTATCGAAAAAAAACATTTCAATTTGACCAATAATGCGATTGCTATCTTCGGGACTGTACTTGCCCTGTTGGGCGGCCGAATAAACATGTTTGACTGTGTTCATCAGTTGGTCAGGGGTTGTGTGGACAACCAATTCACAATGGCAAAATTCACCGGCCGTCATCCAAGTCACCAAGCGATTAAACGTACTGGAGAAATAATCCATGGGTCGATAAAAACTCACCGATATCATTGTGTGTGGCCTGTCACTCGTTGTATAAATACTCACATTTGATTGGCATCAAAATATAGATTAAGATGGGCAATGCATGCCGTCAGTTAGTCACGGTGTTTAAAACGCAAAAGGTGACGCAAGTCGTCGAATGCGTGCAAGAACTGCATCGAGTAGAAACAACTCTGGGCCATCTCGTTGACAAATATGAACAACAAATTCAAGAGCAAAGGAGAGAAGCACGTGCGAAAATGAACAACAAAAGCAATTGCCTTCGTCATATGAGAACCATTCATATCATCCGCCACCACAAAGAACAATTGGAAAAAAGGATGACCGCCTGTCTGAGCAAACGATACCAATTGGAATCCCTCAATGTGACACAGATGCACCTGCAAGCCATTCAAACCACCTCGGCCACGTTTGAACATTTTTTGAAGGAAAATGACATCGACCGTGTTTCCCAAATACAAGATACTTTGACAGAAATGATTGAGGATGCTTGTGAAATCACCGAGATTGTGTCGACCGTTCCACTCGACATTGACGAAGACGACATTGAAAACGACTACAACGCAATGGTCGCTGGTCTGCAATCGGCGCAGACAAGCGTGCAGGTCGAATTCCCTTCTGTTCCCACCACAGAGTTGAACTGCACAGAACCAGAACAGTTGGAGACAATGCCATTAAGAGGGATCAATGGATGACCTAAAAAAATACAATATAATTTTCGACTATAAATACAAACTAAACAGATAACAATGTTAGTCAAGTCTGTGCTCACTCTTGCTGGGGTTCTTCTCTGCTATTTTGTCCTTGCCTATTTTTCGATGCTTCGAGTTGTTCATCAACAAGGAGTCCAAGACTATTTCAAACTACCGTTTGTTGAATGGGCATCGGTCTTTGCCAACGCCATTCCTGTTATTGCGGTTCTGTACCGACTTTGTGTGGGTACTCACACAACAGTGTACTTACACCGAGTGTCTGGTATGTATTTGCTCAAAGGGGTGGTGCAATTTGTCACTGTAGTGCCAGCTGTCGCCGGGACTGCCCAATGTGTCCACCGCACCTTTTGGACGATGGTGGCACAGGGTTCTTGTGCCGACATGATGTTTTCGGGCCATACCGCCCTGACCTTTTTGATGACCCCACCAAACGAGCGTCCAGTGGTGGTGACAACAGTGGCCATCTTTATTCTGTTTGCGGAAATGCACTACTTGTCCGATATAATAGTGGCTGTCATTGTTGCCTCCTGGTTGGAATATGTCCTGCCTCTGGAAGAACAACCAACACCAGTGAAACACCGAAAAACAACAACAACGGGACAGAAACCATTGCTGATGGCCCGTGTTGTCTAATGGTTCTTGCCAAAGCCTTGTCCGTTTCGCCTCTAACATGTTTATACACCTATAAAATACCGTCCAAACACCAGTGAAAATGGGCTGTATGTCGTCAAAAATACATGCGTGTATTACACATCACAGTAAAGAATTGTATATCGAAAATGAAGAAAAACGTTTTCAAAGAGATTATCCAGGTTATAAGGACACGTGTGAAAATAAAAATAAAAGAAGAAAAAAATCGGAGCAAGAATTTTTGGAATATGACGACGACAGAAGGCAACAGATGAGAACAAACATATCTGATAAAGATATCATTCAAAATTATAAAAATGTTACAGCAGAAATGTAAAGAATATGTTGATTGTGTAAATCATTAATAACCACTCATCACTAGATCTTCCTGGTGTGTGTCTTCTCTTTTCTTGTCACGCTTGTACTTGATGATTTCTTCTGGGGAGCAATAGGTTCGAAAACGATTCGAGTTGATCAAGGAGTTGTTTTCCTTGAATGCGGTGGCACGAATTAATCTAGTATTTTTCTGTTCTTCAGTGGCGTATTGGAAAGCATTGCCGTTCTGCATGATTGCCTCCATTGTGATGCGGTTGGTTTTGTTGGCGACATGTTTCAATGCAGACCCGTTCATTTTGACAGCAAGGAGGGCATATTTGGCATTCAATTGTTGGGGAATGTCTCTCAGTATATCCAAATTATGTCCTACTCTATGATACCCTCCTGCATCTCTGTATCCATAACATTTCAATGCAGCCATAATGATTTGTTTGTCGGACCGTAAATTGTCCGACAAATGTTTGTAGACCGACGAGTTTGTCTCGCACGACAACAGAGCGACATCGTAGTTGTCGAGACACTGTGGATATTTCCGTTTAAAACGGTCGTCCAGACATAGGTCTATCCATTTGATTGTTAATTTCAGAACCACGAATTGGAGGACATTGGTGTCGTCAAACAATCGGTCCACTCCATGCAATCTGATCATTTCTTTAGACAAGATATCGGCAAAATAGGTGACATCGTCACCACTTTGTTTGACTAATTTTTTTATATTGACATGCATATTTGCCCAACGGACCTTCTCCGATGCTCTAATCAGCTGTTTTATTTGTTGTTCTCTCTTGTTGTGTGTGGTGGGTGTACTGCACGACTTAAACAAACAATATCCCAGTGCTGCAGCGGCTGCTCCACCGACCAACATGGACAAAGGCTCGGCTGGTTCAAATTTTTTGTTGAATTGTTTCAACGACATGTCGACAGTGGTGTACAGACTTAAATATGTACAATTTGCCAATTTTATTTTTGGTTTGAAAGACTCCATCAAAAAATAATTATTTGTAAAAAGGGGGATTTAGTTTCTGGTAAACTATGGACTGACAATAATATTTTCTTTGGAATGGGTGTGTTCGGTATAGACATAAAAAAGAGAGGCTACTGTTGACAGTTGTAACCCCATGAAATTGAACAGTGACCATTTGTAGGTTTGGTCAAACAGTCCCAGACACACCATCAAGCACATTACCCCCGATTTGATTGAAGTGGTCATTGCCAATGTGAGGGGGCTGTTTTTCTCCAACACCCACCAAGTACTGTAATGAACCAGTGGTGTCAATATTGTCGACAAGACAAAGAGCACTACAAAATGCAGCTGTGACCAGTTTTCAAAGTCAATGACACTGTGATTGTCCGACAAGCAAAACGTCAGTGATACTAGTGCTGCTGACATCTCTGAATAAAAAAGCAAACACTCTTTGTCTAGACCATTGTCCATTGCTGATTTGGAGGCAATTTGAGAGGCCGTCGTCAACACATTGTGGAGCATGACCAATATATAGCCCTTCAATTCAAAGGTCTTGTCGTGCACCATTGCCAGTAGTGACCCGACAACCATGACGTTGACAGAGGCCACTATGGAAAAGGAAAAGGTCTTTTTTGACAAATACCACTGAGCAACCAGTGTCATTAAGACAGACACCCGACGCAATGCCGAAAACATGGCTAGGTTCATATGATTGGAGGCCGAAAACCCCAACAACATGTTGGCCATATTGAGTAGACAGGCTGTGAAGCCATCGGATTGGGGCAATTGTTTGGACCAAAAAAACAACATTGAAATGGTCGAATGGCAAAACATTAAGAAAAAAGTGGATGGAAAACGATAGACCGATACAATGAGTTTATTTACAATAATACTGCAAAATGAACTGGCTATGTACAATGCTACTGAGTGCAAGTGCATTGACACCAGCACTAAAGTGGGGTCTTATACTACTACTTGTAAACACATATATTGCACACATATGTTTGGTACATACAGTTTTTGTAACACGCCATAATCATGTGATGAACATTAAAACATGTCTCGAACATTGCAAATTACTACGGCCTGTCTGGACACTGACTTACCAGCACTGTACTCGTCCCACCATTTGTTCGACTGCCCATCCACCGTCGACAGAAGACATCTATTACAACAATGATGTTGGTGCAAAATGCCTCCAAAAACTGGGTGGTGATAACCTGAAATGTGTGTATGACTACATCAAAACAGAGGTTTCTATCTTAACCAATATTGTCTACATTTGTAAATATTTGGGGTTTACTCATCGTATTTATAGCTCTGAAAGTCAATCATTGGCTTATCTGTTGGGTATAATCCGCCACCAACGTCGTGGTCAATTCGTCACTAATATCTGAAAGGGTGGTCGTCTTCTTGAAGGAGATGGATGGGTTCTGTTCTGAGAGTATAAAAGCTGTGTTCCCACAAAGACAATGTTGAAAACAAAAAAGCCCATGAAAATAAAAACGGCAGTGACCCCCACTCAACCTTTGTCAACAGTGGGCCGAGTTATCCAGTCAATTCGGCAATTTTTTAAAAAATAATAAAAACAGTATTTAAACAATGGCTTTATGTTTAGGACTAATGACTACAGTTCATGAATGCATGGTCAATTACGATTGTGATCTGTTACAACTGCAGCAGGTTTTACAGCAACACGTCATTGTGTTTAATCCCCCCTGGTCTCTCCCAGTACTGTTGCAACAATTTTTGTCGACTGAAACACGGATGCGCCGCCGCCTCAAAATTGTGATCGATCACAGCAGTAGAAACGTGTCTGTGAATGAGGCCTCCCTCTCACCTCCAGTATTGAAAACGGTGATGGGGGCATTCAAATCCCACCGTCTAGCACCTCCTGTTCTAACTTTGACCCAGGCCCGGCAACAAGAATGGTCTTCCCTCCCCCGTCGATTGTTTTTGAATCCACTGTTGCCACTGCATCGTTGAATTGCAAGAAACGGCGGGGCATCTTGAAGCCAACGGAATTGTTGCTGATTCACAATGTGAAGAATCGGGGTTGTCGACCGTTGCGGGCGGGATGCCACATGCAAGCCCGTGCCACCGTGTCGACAACAGCGATGGCCAACCAGATGTCGAGGCGAGTCACAGCCACCAATATGTGCAAGATTGTTCCCAACCATTTGTAGAAATTGTAACAAGACACTAGAAAAACCTCGGAGGAAGACCACTTGTGTTTGTTCAGATGTTGTCTTTCGAAATTGCGCCCGGCTGTTTCCTCCATGTAGACATGAGAGATCTGATAGACTATCAACAGTCCCACATAAATCCACCATTTGGTCCAGGTTTCGATGACGATGGAACCGACTTGAAAGGGTGGCCCCCAGTGGTAAAAATCATCCAGTATGTTTTCCATCCACAACACTGTAAAGCAAGCGATAGTGACCAAAGTGGCAATGATGATGGTGAGGCTGCCGGTGTGGATCAGGTTGGGTTCTGCTGGACTATCCATCAAAAAATTGTTGGCATCACTGTGAAACTGTAGTCTCATACGTTTAGGATTATATTGTATAAATACTCTATCTTTTTTGTACACGATGCATGGTGATAACTTATTTCAAATAAATGGCCTCTTCTCCATTTTTGGTGGACTGGGGCTGCTAATGTCTGGGGCGCAAAAAATGTTCGACTCGGGGTACCGCCCACCCGAAACTCCCATTGGATGGGCCTTTGGCCTGTTCTGTATTGGACTGGGGGGGGTTGTGGCCTGTACCTGGTTTTCCTACACCATGGTCTTGCTACTGTTTCAAAAAATAAAAGGAAAAAAGAGATGGTCGATCACATCGACTTTGACATCAGGGATGTTCCTGGTTGGGGCCATGTCTTTTGTTCTGATGGGTGTTTGGCTCACCTGGAAATACCCGTACAAATTAGGACCCTGCGACTGTTTAGAAACTCAGTGGGGTCCTCAGTGTGTACCCTGCGCCTGTGGCGAACATGGTACCTGTGACTGGGGACAATACGGCACAGGTGCTTGCAATTGTGACCCTCAATGGGGTGGGGTCAACTGTGATGTCTGTGGTGAACGATGGAAACCCGAACCTGAAGGCCCTGGACCAGCATGTACAATCTGCAAAACTGGCTATGCAGGCGAGGATTGCGAAGAGTGTGCCAAGGGCTATGCCGGGTCAGATTGTTCCGAGTGCGCGTTCGGGTGGCAACCATGGACACACCAATCGGAGTTGTTCCCCAATACAATTGCGGATGATGGCCGCCATATCTGCGACGAGTGCCGACCCAATCATTTTGGGTACTACTGCAACCGTTGTCCATACGGCAACGATGTACCAATGGTGACATTGGAACACAATCGCCCTGTCACAAATGGCACTCTTGTCAAAGTGTCAGGGTTGTACGGCACTGTTCAGCAGGTGGAAACATTTGTCAATGGTGAATGGGCCACCAACACCGAGTACGACCCCTCTAACTGGGATGTCCTGGCCATGACGCGTGTCACTGTCAAAGACGAAATTACTCAAAAATCATCGGTGGTGTTACTGTCCAACGTCGACAGTGTTCAGTGCAATAACCGCGGCACTTGTCTGGACGACACAATGGTACTAGACCAGAACGTTCGCGACGACGACGGCAAGTACCCCTGGGAAAAAACATGTTCGTACACCAACTTTCAATCCTGTTCCACACACACCGACTGTCTGATTTCGGAAAATTGCCGAGGCCAATGCCAAGGGACTGAGTTGCCCATCGACACCAATTGGTTGGACAAATTCAACGATGTGGTGTGCGAAAAGGACAGCGACTGTCAGGATGAGTTGGGGTATTCAGGGGGGAGATGCACAAAACGGGCCTGTTGCGACGAGTCCCATCATGGGACTGGTCTGTGCATGTGTGAACCGGAATATTTTGGTGAATTATTGGGCAATGATGCCCAAGAACACTACCAGCGGTCACCAGCTTGTGATTTTTGCCCAGGGTACGATTGGTTTGAACAGGCACAAAATACCATCTGTTCTGGAGGCAAAGGCACATGTGTGCCTTCTTTTAGCCGGACAGCTCTGGACGGTTCCGGTGGTCTGTATCAAAAAATGAACTGTGCCTGTGGTGAGGAAGTTTTTTCTGATCCCATAACTAAAATTGTCTACCCTGATAAAATCATTGCATGGTCTGGAACGTTTTGTGAGTGTGGCGATTGGGACAGTGATGCTGTCTGTAACATATGTGCTGATGGTTTTTGGGGCGAACAGTGTCAAATGTGTCCAGGCGGCTCTGGACTTAACCAGTGTTCGCGCCATGGCAAATGTGATTCGGGCGTCGAGGGTACAGGAGAGTGCATTTGTGATGTGTCTGAGGAACATGCTTGGATGTTGGCACCGTTTGAACCTCGATACAAGGGAGAAGAAACTGGAAAAAACCACAAAGGTGTCAGTGACACTTGTACCGAATGTGCCCCCAACTATTGGGGGGACACTTGCCAGCAGTGTGATGGGATGGAAAAGGGGGCAGGAGGGGGCATGTTCCCAGAGTCGGAACTCCGCGATATTTTTCAACCCATTGTCAGTCTGTCAATGGGTCAGTCCAGCAATGCACAGAAACCTACCTCTATCTGTAACCGTGGTTTTTGCTACTTGGCGTGCGGTGGTGGTGGATGGTGCAACTGGGGTCGCAAAGGCGACGGTACCTGCTCCTGTTGGTCCAACAGCATGGGAAACGAAGCAACTTGGAATCCGCTCGACAATGTCTGCATGGGAAAAAAAAGAGGCGATCCATCTCAAAACGGTTACGAGTCCTGTCCTTCTTTTGGGTGGTGCAGCGGTGGAAGTTCCAGCCGAATCGTTGGCAATTTTGATGCATGTGGGACAGACGAACAGTGGATTGGCGACAAAAAATCAACTGGGAGCACTTGGAATAGAAATGTGTACATTACAGACCAGACGCAGTGGTCACCTTTTGATGACTGGGAAAAGAACTACAACTATGATGCTGACTGTGCCCTCCCGGGCATTGACAAAGGACAGTGTCGTAAATGGCAGCCCATTTCCTGGGTACCCTCCAGCAGCTTCAATGGCTGTCAAAAACAGCGATTGTAGTAGGAAAAATGGACACTTGCCACTAATACATTGTAACTTTTTTCATTCAACAAACAACAAAATCATCATTATTTCTAATTTATATCCTATTTTTAGTTTTCTTTTTCCACCCCATTAGTGGTGTCCGATTCTGTTTGTGATGTTTCAGCACCTTGTTGCAGTTTCTGGAGGGTGTTCATGAACAAAGGTTTTAATTGGGGCAATGCTTTAAATTCCTGGTCCAGGAAAATGCCAATTACAATTCCAATCAACAAAAAAAAGAACATGTCTCAGGACAACAACTCATCTTAAATACTCATGTTTTTGGTATTCCATCCACAGGCATTTCCCCTGTAAAAATGGGTACTTCGTCCTTGACAATCTCTGGATTGGGAGGGGTTGGAGTAGATTGCTTGAACCACCAGTGTTTAATGGAGGACTGCACACTTGGCAGTGAAAATTGTTGAGCAGCCCACACACCAATCAGTGCACCAAAAATGAATTCCAACATTTTTTGACACAACAAAAAAACTTGGCTTATGTATTGAATGGAACACTAAATTATCGGATTTTTCTTGTGTAGAGCTTATGTTTTTTTTTATACCTATGTTGAGCAGACTCATTTTTGACACTATAAACGTTCCAAATATTTGTGAGACATGGCTGCCACCAACCTGACAATGGAGCAAAGAATTGCCAATGTTAAAAATAATCTATACCAGAACCCAGTCAACAAGTTTGCAGAGAATGGACGGTTTTTTTCATGGGAATCCAGTAGAGACAGCCAACAGTATCTAGTCGCGGATGACCAACCGGAACAGGGTTCCAATTCTGGTGTCTTGAAATGTGTCAATCGTGCCACAAATCAGACAATCATTCTAAAAGCTTTGAAAGTATATGGCGATCACCCCCTTGAGCGCTTTGTCAAAGAGGTTGCTTATCAACAGCTGGCAGCGGAGTTGGGATTTGCCCCTCAAGTACTGCACTACGGCATTGGAAATAAAATGTTTGAATTGCCAGCCTGGGAATTTTTGGGCAAAGACATGTTGTTCATCATGATGGAGTACAAAGGACAGAATTTGTCCAAGTATCTGACACGGGACCCTCCCCTGTACGATGACCAGGCCTACCAATTGTTGGCAAGGATTCAAAGTATTTATTCTGAAATGCTTGCCCAAGGACTGGCTACCAAGGATTTGACTGCTGAAAACATTGTAGTGGACAGTGCGGGCCACATTACTGTCATTGATTTCGACCCCGACACCACCACCTATACGCAGCCCTCTGACAGGCCTGCTTTGGCAGACATTATTGACCGTGATGAAGATCTGAACGAAGATTCCACATTGGTCGAAATTATGGGGGTGCAATATCCACATCAGTTTGAATGCATCTACAACATCATCTTCCAGGGCCGTCACTTTCCCCATCGTTGTCGTGTGTGCCATTACGAGTACGACGGCTATGCGCAATGTCGACATCCATGGGGTGTGCCTGGGGACGAGGACTCCAGCGACGAGGATTCCAGTGACGAAGATTCCAACGACGGCGCTGACCAAGACTACAGCAACATGACGTTGATAGAGTTAAAAAAAATGGCCGAAGATGCTGGTTTTAAACCGGTAGAACTGAGGGTCTATGGCCGACTGACTACGAAAAAAACTTACATTGATGCCTTATCTTCGGGTGGTGCAACTGTCCCATCAGAAGCTTCCTACCACCAGTTTTCAAGCAATGCTTCTTACCACCGGTTTGTCTAAAAAACTAGAGCAAATAAATAAAAATAGTTTACATTAATTTCGCTTTTTTCACTACACTTTGTTCTACTGTTAACGATATATACCCCAAAGAGGTGTAGGTGTACAGAGCTAAGATTGCTATTTGAATGAGACTTTGTACAAAGACAATTGACAACTTTGCACCCACATAAGCGACAAAACACAGGATGGTCACTGCCAACACATTGTCCAGCCACATGACATTGTAGCAATCGACCCACATGTCGTCAATGGGTTCATTTTGCCAACAAGCCATGGCTAATTTTCCAACCACCGAGTCCAAAGAGACCAATCCGTATTCAATGACAAAGACCCCCAAATCTGGAAAAGTCTGTCGTACCCAAAAGACCAAGGGCCAAAAGATGAAAAATTCGTCCATGAGTTCGGGTAGGGTCAGCATTCCTTGGACCATATTGTCTGGAATGTAAACAGCACAATCTTGGTACGATTGTGTCATGCCCAAAGTCACGTTGACCAGTTTTTGATTGTAGTAGGTCGAGTTGACGTCGTTGTTGGCCCATGCCTCTCTTCTTTTCATGTTGAGGTCAATGTTGACTTGTTGCCATGTGTCGGCGACGGGACAGGTCAAACAAGTATCTTCGGTGGCGTTGTGTGCCATGTTTGGAAACAGTTTGTAAAAGCACCCCGGATCCAGTCGTGTGTGGTACCACGCATTGATGTCTTCCACCAATGTGTATGGTGTCAGTGGAGCGCAGGAGATCATGTAGCCGTAGACAATGTACAGATACAAAAAATTGATGATCAGAGCGATGACAACAGTGTTGGCCATCCATACCAAAGGCAGGATAGACCAGGAAGTAGTGGTCACAATGACCAACACTACCACCAAACAGACCAGAACTGCAGTGTCCATTTGTTCGAGTCTATATTCTTGGTTGGTTGTGGTCACAAAAATGCTTTCTTCCAAGTTGCAGGTACTAAACAACAGATAATTGTACATATGGGCAAAACTGTAACCAAAGAATGGGACGTAGCTCGAGTTGGTGACTGTTAAAAAGTCGGTGGAGGCCTGCAACAATTTGTCGACCTGTTGAAGCCAATTGTTTTTACAGGTAGTGTTGGAAGGTTGTCCCATGACGGCCCAAAGATCGCCCATGAACTCGTCCCAATCTTTGGCGACATAAAAAGTCCAACGGGTTGCATCTTTCTTGACAACACTGGCACTGTTTCGGGACAATGTGGTAAAAGTGGTGTCAAAAAATTCACTGTTGTACTCGGCCAATTCGTTAAAGTACAAGGAAACATTCTCCAAAATGAAGGGAAATCCAGTCTGCACATTGGTGTAGAACCCTCCCAATCCTGTTGCCTGAACAATGAGAGCTTCGACCGCATTATCCATTAGATTGCAATCGGTGCACCACCCAGGTGCTTGATTTCCCTGAGCTCGTTCTTGGCAGGTCTGTATTTTGGTAATCTTGGGTGATTTAAGTGCATGATGTTTTCGATTGACTTTGTCCAGATGGTGCCATCCACGTTTCAGAGTGCGTTTGAGTTTTCCAAACACGACATCGGTGTGGGTGTTGGTGGCGTCCACAGTCCCCACCGAAGACCACCACTTGTGTAAATGTTGATTCATTTCACTCATTGCATCCTTGGCTCGGTACATCTGCTGTGACATGTCCCGTCGGGTCCACTCCGCCGAAGTGGTTTCGGCAGCTGTTTTCAGACCCGAGTAGATTTGCCAAGCTTGTGCAGCTTCGCTGGGGTTGGCGTTATTTTTGTAATCCACGTCAAAAAAACCCAGACTGGACTCGACCAGATTGGTCAGTTTCAAAGTGTTAATCAATTTACTGCTGCCGTAGGAGACGGATTGCAGAGCCTGAATGTAGAGGTCGGCGTCGAGGCCCTGTTCCAGCATCAGCAGTCGTGTTTGTCCCCAATCCGTGCGATTTGTATCGGTGTAGTGTTCCAAGATGATTTTGGAGGCTTGCAATGTATCAAAAGCGAACATATATTTCCGTTTCCAATTGTAAAAGATATCGTCTGGAAATTTGTGTGATTTGAGCAAGACTTGCATTTGAATGCCGAGATATTTCAGTTCGATACAGTCCAACCACTTTGCCTTTTCGAGTGGTCGCAGTTGGTCGTAGGGATACTGGGCCGCGTCTTTCATAAAGTGGTCACACACTGAGGTGCCGTTCCACTCCAGTGTTTCCGCAATCTTCTGTGTGATGTCAATGTCTTGCTCCTGCAGACGTCGTGAACCACCCATCTTGAGGCATTCTTGGTCTGTCCAACCAATGGGAATGATCAGGTTAATCGTTCCCATAACTTTGTTTAACAACTCGCACACGGTGGAGGCCATCATTTTCAGGATCATCCCAAACCCCTCTTTCCCCTCACCATTCACTGTAAAAAAGTCAAAGACTTTCCCCAATATTTGCCACATCTGCTGGATTAAAATGGCTTGTACCTTGGCCCACAATTTAAAGATGTTTTCAAACATGGGTCCAATGACAGCCGTGTTTCCGGTCATCGCCGCCACAAATTGAAAAGCAACCTCCATGGTCATGGCCACTAATTTCAACAGACCGTTTTTCAGTTCTGCTCGAATCATCTGTGTCACTTCCACAATGGAGGCACAGATGCTCCCCGAACCCGGTACTACGGCGTTCAACAGTTCCCCAGTGGTCTCCCAAAAATATTCAAAAGCCCAGAAATAACTGTCCACCAAGGTGTCAATGGCCGATTCAAAGGTTTTGGACAGAGTTTCCTTATTTAAATTTTCAAAGTTCATCACAATTGTGGTCACCATTTTCCCCACAACCAGAATGCTGCGCGAAAATTGAATGTACATGACCTGTAAAATCATGTTGATGTATTTCGCAAAGGCCTGTTTCAATTCGATCGACACATTGGGAATGATGCCCGCCATCATTGCCGCCAAGGCACCCATTTGGCGTTCGTAGTCGCACAGTCGAGGCATGGTGTCAAAATTAATGTCGGCGTAATTGCCCGACAAGACACTCATGCCATTGTGAATGAACTGACGACCCAGATTCATGGTGAGGCGTTTGGAATTGCGTACGTACAACCCGGCCGAACAGAAAAAATCGTATCGGCCCCAAATGCGACACCCAGGTTTGGTGGCCATGTCGGTATTCGATGTGTCCGCATTGACCGGGTCGAGCGACGAGATGGACACCGAACCATCGCGACTGGCTCTGTCGCAGGACCATTCGGCTTGGGTCATCATGGTGGACGTGGTTCCATCGTTGCCAGTGATTGTGATTTCTTTGGCCGGGATGATGTGGCAACCCACGTCCGTCTTCGAATACAAGTCTTTAATGTGATTCAACTTGGCGTCGGAATTCATAAACTCCCCGGTAAAGGCCAGTGTGGGGGTGTTGGCGATCAAAAATGTTTTTTTAGAACGTTGGTCCACTTCATCGTCCTGTGCCAGCGACTCTCCCGAGGCGGCCCGGTCCATGACATCACAGGTGGGGTTTATGGGTCCAAGGGAGACGATATAGTCAAGAGCATCGGCAAAGGCCCCTGTGTTTTGAAAGGTCCATTCGATGATCATCGAGTTGCACCAATGCATGGTGACATTGGGCGAGGTAAAACGTTTATCAATCAGGTCTCCCACTTCTTGACTGGAGGCAGTGACGTCTAGGTCGGGGTAACGTGAAATGCATCGACAGGCCGAGGTTGGTGTCAGTGGCTGCATGTACGAACACATGCAGTTGGACTTTTCGTTGGATTTCTGACAAATTTCCAATGGCTTGGTTGCGGACCCTCCAACTAAAAGTCCAAAGGCATCGGAATATTTTTTTAGGCCACAGGTCGCCCACCGACTGTTGACCTTTTCATTTTCACTCAATGTACGCCATTCATTTTGACCACTCTTTCTAGTATTGGTATATTTTTTCTCGATTTGCAAACTGTTCAACCCGTGACCACAATTAATGGGATAGTTGAACCAATGGCCCGTGACAATGTCACCCCAAGACAGGGCAACTCGAGTCAGCACACGCATCGACTCGATTGCGGTGCGGGTCAGGGGCGGCAACACCAATGGCAACTGGATAAATTTGTCAATGATCTTGCCGTTGGGCCCGTCGATGTTGATGCCAATGCTGTCGGTCGGATTGACAAAGGGCAGGGCATCGCCAAAACCAGGTCCCAACAACCCGTGAGACACGTGCATCACAAGCGCGTCCAAGTTGGCAAAGACATCAAAGGTCAGACTGGGCTGGCCACACCAAGGGTCGTACAATGGCATGTGTTCGTCCAACGTGGTGCCGTAGTGCAAATCGCACTGGCACTTGCCCCGATCCTGTGTCCAAATCCAACCCTGATTGTTGTATGCCGAGTTGCTGGTGGGGACGGTATAATTGTACGCCGTCGCGGCCGCTCTCTCTTCACAAGTGTACACTTTTTCCCGTGCTATGGACGGACCTTCCCATCGTTGCAGTGTTCGAAACAAATCCTGTTCATTGGTAAATAACGTTTTGATGACCAATTCCACAGTGGCTCCCCACACAATAAAGGGAATGTTCCAGGTCGTGACCCCCATGTAGTAGGCGGTGCACCCCACCGACTCGTAGATGGGAACCGTTCTGTATTCGGCGACATCCCTAGCCCAGTCGCAGCTGAGGGACACTGGCAGGTCTTTGGACAGGAGCATTTTGAGAGGATTGTCCGACGTCACAAAAAGTTGAACAATGTACGTAAACCATTGCAGTAATACTGCAAGACTGTAAGCCCCTTTGTGGAATTGCGACAGGGATTTGCCCATTGACCACATTTCCACGTCGAACGAAGTTTGTTTCTTGTTGTCGAAAATAGACATCAAATGGATTGGACCGTTGAACACGACTGTCGTGAGAGCGTGCCACATGCCAACCGCACTGTGGGCCGCAATTGTGAACGGACCCTCACTGGGAACATTGTTCAGTGCAAACTCACTGCTTAAGGTTTGAATCATTTTCTCGACCGCTTTGAACAGAATAGAATCCAGCGCCAATCCTGTCTCTAGTACAAAACGTTCGTACTTGAAATTGATCAGGTAGATGTCTGGAAGTTCTGCAAACAACAAGCGAAACAGAGTCTGGAAAATGCGGACCCCGGTTTGTACAAAATTGTCCAGAGCCGCCGCCACATGGGGCTCGTTCGGAACCAAGAAAGCAATGTTAAACACCAACTCAAACCGAGTGCAGGCACAGATGGCCACGTCCTCCATCAGTGTCAGCGCCTTCATTCCGTGACGGAATGGACCAGCCATACTCAGATCGTTTGTCATGAAATTACCCCCGGTCTCGCCATTCGTGGAGGCGTACCCAAAAAAATTGGACAAGGACCCAGAAAATGTTTTGACGATGAGGGCACTCTCTTTGATCGCCTCAAAGAAACGAAGGTGGTTGCACTTGGTCATTGTAATGTACCAGGCCTTGAAAATTTGGCCGTGCATCACCAGAAAGGCATTGTAGATGGGGGCGAACAAGGCGTACATCAATCGAGCCACTTGCAGCAGGGGGGTGAAGATGTTCTTCATGACTGGCACCACAGCACAGGTCCATCCATCGTCCGCAATGGTCAACATTTCGGAATGGTAAAAGTGGATCATCAAGACCAGGGCTGTAAAGAGCACAAAGGCCGCCACCCATTTCAGCCGGGTGACCACCATCGTTGATGTCTCAATACCAATGTCCACAATATCGCGAACTGGTGAGAACACAATGTTAATGGTCAAAGTAGCCATCTGCATCAAGACTTGATTTAAATCACGACTCAAAGCATCGTCCGTAATTCCTTCAGTATCAAACATTGTTACGATTAGGAATGAAAACACTACACTGCATAACGCTGTTACCAGTAATATTACAATGTCCTCCATAAAATTACAATAATTTAGGCCATCATTTATACTACATATCCATAAGATAGAACATCTCCAACATGTGTTTTTATTGCCATTGGCTGTCAAACTGTTGCAATTCAATTCGTTGTTTCTCTTTCAAGTTTTGTATCTTTTCGTCGTATTCCCCTTCTAATTCACTTATCTGTTGTTTGTGGAGAACCAGGAGTTCGTCTCTGCGTTTGTTTTTTTCGTTCATAAACTTTTTTCTTAATTCCTTGATTTGGACAAGATGGTCGTCTTTCAACTGTTGTATTGCAATGGTCTGTGTTCTCTTCAATTCTTCTTCCAGTTTGGTAATTTGTTTCTGTTGTCGTTCCATCAAATCAGCCAACTCTTGCCTGTGTTTGTCAGAAACGGTAGTAGAACCTTTCGTAATTTCAGTTTTGACTTTGACTTGAGGTTTTACAATAGGTTCTACAGTATCAACATCCATCAGTTTAGTTTCGCCTTCGTCTTCGTTGTCCATATCTGTGGGTTTCCCCCAACCAATGTCCCAACTTTCGTAATGCCGGTTTTTATAATTACCGTCATCAATATCCTTGTCATCTTTGACGCCAAATCTTCCACTATACTTTTTACTTGGGTCATTAATGGGTACACTGCTCACTTTGGCCCGGTGTAGATCTTTTCTACGTATTACTTTGGTCCCTTTGAGGAGTGATTTGCTTTCATCTTTTGTCATTTCTGATGGTGCAAAAGTGTGTTGGTGAAATTGAGACATTGTTATATATATATTCATGGGTTATATTTATACAGTAAAACAGTTCAAAATAGAAAAAGATAGTTAGCGTGAGCTGACTTCTCTTTTTTGTTCGGAACCGGCCATTTTTTCCACTATGCGGGACGCACAGTTGGAACACATCAACTCGTGTCCAGGTAAAAAGTACACGTCGGCGTGACATTCGTAACATTGGTACTTGTACGCGCGATAATTGTCGCTGGCCAAATGAACCGGACGAGACTTGCGTTTCTTGACAGAGGACACTTTGGGTTTGTGAATACGAGTATGTAGGGAATAGGATGGATCCATCTTGGTTTGGAATAGTTCAAGACCATCAGCTTTAAATATGAGTATTCGTAACATATATTCATTGATCGACCAAGGCCTGGGGGAGGCACCGGAGCAGGGTTCCGATGCTTGGTTGGCCGGCCGCGTTGGCCGCATTACGGGTTCCAAGCCCAGTGATCTTTTTTTTAACTTTAAACAAGAAAGCGATTGGGATGCCATTTTGGAAAAGTGGTTTGGGACAACGGTGGAAGATTTTGACGACGTCGCCAAAGCTCGCATGGCTTGGGGTTCGAAGCATGAAGATTCGGCGGTCGATGTCATTGTCGACAGTATTCCCCGTTCGCATTTTTTCGAGTGCCCCCAGATTCCCATCAACGAGGTCTACGCCGCCTCTCCCGACGGTGCCGTTGTGGTGTTGAACGCGGACCACACGACCAATTGGTACGCCAATGTCGAAATCAAATGTCCGGGCGGCGGCATTGGAAAAACACCCGAGGAAATGGCCACCATCGTGCGCAAAAAATGGAAGAGACCCGCTTCGTACTACATGATGCAAATCCATCAGGAAATGGCGGCGCAGTCCTCCAAAGAAACACTGTTTGTCGTGTGGACTCCGTTGTTGACCCGCATGTGGCGCATCCCGTTCGACGAATCGTTTTGGAATTTGTGCCTGGAAGTCTTGGAAAATTTTCGGTTGAAAAACATTCCTTACGAAGTGATGCAGTCCAAAGTGCAGCTGTTGAAACGTCGTTGCTTTGGGGTGGCGGATTTTCCCATTTGGAAAGAAGTAGAGACAGAGTACACTGAACAGTAAATTAAATATATATATTTTTTGTTTTTGTGGTACATCTTTTATGTAAAAATACGATTCGAGGCCAATTCCAGATATCAAAAAACAGAGCAGCGTAGACGGACCATATCGTGAAAAGCGAGGACAGTGGCCGAAATGTCGTCGTTGGACGAAAAATGGTGTTGGCAGAGACTGGAAAATCCCTGCGGACCATGCCAAAAACATTCGTGCATGTCCACACGATTGGACAGGTAATGCTCCAACGCGTTCAAATGCTGCTGCACCTCGAATTTTTGGGTGAAGCGGCGGAAAATTCGAATCACATCCTGGTAGTTTTGGGGCAAGCCTCCGTACCACTCTCCCAGTGAACGGGGACGATCCGACCATTTTTTTTGGTAGGGGGAGTTTCTCATGTACAACTTGTGCATTTCCAGAGGCATGTGCCGATGCAAAGTGCCATTGTACACCCCGGCGTAACACTGGGGGCAGGGCTGCTCCATCCGACAATCCTTGCACTCGTTGGGTTGGTTGGGGTCGCATTCACAGCGTGTACAATGGCCATGCTTGTCCAAAACACCCCCTTGAAACAGATAGTCTGGGACATAGTCACTGGCCAGAGGCAAATGCCAACACCGAGGACACGCGTCGGATTCCGAATATTGCATATTGAAACCCCAACAGTCCACGATTTTCAAATGTTTGTTGCATCATGGCTATAGTTATTGAATAACTTATGTGTTAAGTATATCCTAAATTGTCCATCCTAAAACACAAGTGGTTTTTGTTTTGCAAGTTGATTTTTTTTTGAGAAAACATCACGGTCCGGTTTTCCAGCGCCACATTTTTTGTGTATTCCACAATGGTCGTGGCCAGGCTCGGCTTTCCATTTGCAAGGAGTTCCCTTTTTTGTTGTAGCAATACATTTTTTCTGTTCCTTACCTTTACTTTTATTTCTTCGTCGTACCTTCCTGACACCTGTCTTTTTTTCGCTGTTACCAATTGCTTTTGTTTTTGATGTCTTTTTACTGTTCAGTTTGTGTTTCTTCAGGTCCTCTGAATATTTCTTGGCCTTTATCACTGCAGCCAGTAATTTGGAATCACCAAGTATCCAACTTTTCACTGCATCAGAACCTGTCTTTTCGGTCTCTTGGTTCAATTGTTGTTGTATATGGTAGTCATCTATGGCAAATGGATACAGTTGTAGAAATGAATACAAACCTTGGGATGGATTTTCTTTGCTGACACCTTTGAGAAGTTGGACATTCTGAACTGTAATTCTTGGGTTGCGTCCATTCACCAAATATTCGGCCGTTGTAGCAAGAATACCAACCACATTTCTTTCTATGAAACTTGCCATAGAAAACAGGGCGGCGAAAGAAATCGTACCTACAGCAGCGGCATGACCGCCCTCTTTCATCACACTCTCACCTACCAATATATTTTCCAAAGATGAACTCATTAAGGATGCTAATACCATCAGGTCTAATTCGCCCGTTACAATCTTTGTTGCCTCCCCTACCAGCTTCACATATGAACTGGCAATGGACATAAAAGTTTCCACAAGAGTAAACATAACTGTCCAAGAGTTGCGCAAAAGTCGATTAAAATTCATTAACAGGGCCGCCCCTACCTCACTTTTTCGGTTTCGTTTCGTATGATATTTAATATTGACATCGATCATGTTTAGTATGTAGTCCTTGACACTATCAAGTGTTTTGACTACCGGCTCATGGCTTAGGTACATGACAGCAATGACGACTGTACGTGATAGCATAACATACATCCTATTGACTTTGTCCCCAATGAAAATGCGGGAATTATATCGCACATCTTGACCAGATATCCAGTGCCACTGTGCAAGTAGAACTTTTTTCGTGATATTGCCCGCAGTGTTTACAACCAAAGTACTTAGATCCATATTTTTACTAAACAATACCCTTTTTATATGTACTTTTTTCTGTTGAGTTATGTCGATGCAATTACTATTTTGTGCAATTCCATATTTTCATAAAGTCCTCGGATGGCCGTCTTTTGACACGTTTAGAGATTCGAACTTGTGTGTTTTTCTGCACATCGGGTGGGGGTGCGACAAAATCCATTTCTTTGCCCATGACAATGTATGGTTCCCAGGCATAGGCAGCGGCCAGACATCGTCTCTCAGCCAATCGTTTTGAAATGCGTATTGGACCACTGGATTGAGAATCCACAAAAAAGAGATGCCGTTCCGTGCCAACTTGTTCTGGTCGGAGACAAGTAAAGTGACGATTCTGGGGTTGATGAAGAATGATACCTCGGAACTGGGGATCGTCCAGTAGAACATCCAATGATTTTCCTGTCCAGGTACGTTTTGCTTTGGAAGACACAGCCCCACTCACCTGATACCCCTCCATGACCAGTACCATCACTATAGCTGCCACAGACCAATCACCCCCCATTGATTCGTGGTTGTAAATGGGGTCGCCCGTCTGTTGGAAAATGGCTTCACAGGCTGCATGCATGTCATGCTTGGTCAATGCAGCACTTTTAAACATGTTTTGTAGTGCATGCAAGCCACACTGATTGGTCTGCTGCCTCACAAAAAATTGGCCTGTGAACATTTGGGCCTGTCTGGCTGGGAATTGACTTATATACACAAAGTTGGCCAATTATTCACATACTATTTGGTTTCTACATTTCTCCTGTTGCCAGCCCCAACTGTTCATAAGAGTTCGCCCCGACACACTGGACAGGTCGACGAATATTGCAGCCAGCGGTGAATGCACATGGTGTGAAAGTCATGATTGCAGGGCATTTTTTCGGTACCATCCCGTAACACACTGTGGCAGATGGCACAAATAGGTTCGTCCGTTTGGATGTCGACCCCGAAAGTCGAATCATGGTACAAAACGATGGTAAATGGAGTTTTGAGGTGCCATAAAACGGGCCAGGTCGAATCGATATGGTCTTGAAGGAAACGTGTAAAACATGGACGGGTTGGATTGGCCCTCCTCCATTCTTCCACTTTTTGTGCAATGGTGGAGGGAGAGAGATGTGGTGGTGCCCAGAGATGAACACTTGTCATGTGTGGTGTCAAAGGAAGTTTATATATACGGTCAAATGGAGGACGAAATGTGGGTAGTGCCATCTTTGACTGTTGTTGGCTCATTCTAAAATTTAAGGATATAAAAGAGCAATGGTGTGAACAAAATGTCCTTTCGTCAATTTCAATATTCCGAAGGTGGGAAAGCATCCAAAGTTGCAGTAATTGGTGCGGCAGTTATTGGTTCTGGACGTGCAAATATTCACGAGCATGTGGATGACATACATGATGCATGTTGTGCAGATGTCAAACGTAAATATCGCCAACATGCATTAAAGCACCATAGTGATAAACATGGTTGTCCAGAGAATTTTTACAAATTGACAAATGCAAAAGAACAAGCTTTAAAAACGTGCAATCCATGTTCCCACAACAGAGACAAAAAGCCCCGAGGTCGCAAACAGAATCCCAAAAAGACCAAATACAGAAAAGGGTCGACCAAGAAAAAAGCAAAAGCAAAGCGAAGAAAAGAAAAATCGAAAAAAAGACAGCAAGAACAACAAAGAAATAAAGATAATCACGAAACAAAAGTGTCAGCGACATCAGTAGCAATGGTTGTGGGTGGTTTGGTGTTGGCTTCCCGTGGGCCAGGTAAAAAAAAGAAGAAAAAATTGCTACGTCAGACTTCAATAGGACGACAAACCACTTAGCTTGGTACGAGTAAATCATTTAAACAAATTTTTATTTTTTGATACATGTATCACACAAACATGTCGACGATGATTCGATGAACGACATGTAGTTTGCCTCAGTCGGCACCTCGGGCGGTGGTGCGGGAACAGGAGGAAAAGGAGTATCGCGATACACTACAACGACATCCTTGGGTAATACCATCTCGTATTCGTCTGGATCATTAGACCATCCTTGTAAAACGGTTCGGCCATGATTCTCAACTTGAACGACGTCCGGCTTGACTATCTTGAGGCGTCCGTCCTCCTGTTCAATGCAATTACCGATGAACCGGTTTCGAGTCGCTTCCCACTCTTGCAACTGATGTCGGTCGAGGGTGCTTCGTTGTTCCGACGAGAGTTCGTGACGCCACCGCCGACTGTGGTAACAGATCAACCTTCCGTGTTTTTGGACAGGAATCGATCTAACTTGTTGGCGGCGTTTCGACTTGTTTCGGATGGCCACGGGTACCACCATCGTAAATGGTTCGATTACTACACGACTATTGCCTGTAATACGATGGTGTAAACCCGCCATGTGGTATTGCTAACAGTTGGAGGAGAGGATGGGGAGAAGGGGTGGGTGGGCAGCGAAACTCCGAAACCAAACTCCGAAACCAGTCACCTTGGAACAACAAGGACTGTTACACACCATCCTCTGGAGAAGTCGTGCTGCTCAATCGGAAATAACCCTCCACCACATGCTTTCGCAAATCTATGGTGTTGAAGGGTGTCCTTGCAACAATGGTAGTCCCCACTCGATGGAGGGAGTTGTATGGCTCATGGTCTAGCGAATTTGCAAGCCAACTCAACGGGAAAAGGATTAAGAAATGGTACGGAATCTCGGTGCGCATGTGGATGGACGACAGAGATACATATATACTGTTTATGTGGTCAGACTTCCACATGTGTGTTTATGAACTATTTAACTAATTTAGTACAAGTAAATGAGAACATTCCAGATTGATTACATTATCCCGAATCATGGTCTTCGGTCTTCCATTTCAAATAATAAGACCGATTTGACACCAATTATAGACCAAGTAGTGTCTGAACTCCGGTCAGCATGTGTAAATATGCCAACGCTTGATTATAGTGTTTCATGGGGTGAATTATCATCGAATACATTGGCCAGTACATGGACTTATTTTAGGTGGGGTATTGATTCTTGGGTACCATCCAATTCGTTCAAGGTACAGTTTAACCCTCGTTTTCAATGGTGGGATGGCCCATGCGGAAGCAAACCGGGTTCTTATTACGATTTAAAGTCCACCATGATACACGAAGTACTGCATGGTGTTGGATATATGTCTACAATAGATAGCAATAAAACAGCGTGGCCATCAAACTTTGATCTATTATTACGCGATGATACAGGCGAAAGAGTTGTGAAAGATGGTCGTTATACCGGTAATCTGGGCGATCGTGTATACATAGATCATATACAGATGTATAACCCTCGTCAATATAACTCTGGATCTAGTTTTAGTCATGAAGACAGCAGCGGTTTTTTAATGTCACACACGCAAACACGTTGTACACCACATTTTGACAAAAATTCGAGGATTATATTAAACCGTCTTGGTTATGGATGTTCTCTGAATGTCACGTCCTTTGAGGCTAACAATGACAATATAAATACAACTCTCTATATAGGCATTGTAGCCGGCTTCTTGGTCATATTGATGATAGGAGTTGTATTGTGTTTGCGTAGTAATTCAAAGGGTCGAAAGAAGAGAAATCTGGAACAACAACCTTTACTATGATTTAGTAGGAATTAGCAATATATTTTCGGGTACACATAAATGAAACTGTTTTTTCTTTATTTTGGCTGGGGTATGCATGTTGTTATAATAAAAGAGGCCGATTTGCCTTTTTTTTCTTATTCTTTTGAAACAATGGGAGTGTGAGTGCTCTCTTCTTTTTACTTTTTTTTTCATAAGTTTTATCGGATTTGCAACAGATGTTGAATGTTGCACATGGACAACAACATATCCACATGGTGGCAATGACTACAAACGTGAGTAACCCAAGTACCACCATGTTCAAACAAATAATCTCATGGTAATCACCAAAGTGTAATCCCAGAAGACACATTTGATATGAACCATATCTAGTTATATATAGAATAAATAGATCCTCGTTTCTCCTTATGACTTTTACAATCCCTGGCAATGTCGCTTGGCAGCTGGTTCCATTGGTTTGGACACAATGAGTTTGTGCGTGTACCAAGATATCTGCCCTCCTTCAATTTGTGGTAGAATGGAGGCCACAATGATGTGTCCAGTTCGAACTTTTTTGGGGCCCACCACACAAATGGTGCCGTCCCAGGGTGCTTTGCCCGCCAACACATGCAGTGCTTGGATGGCCGCCACAAAGGTCGGTTTCCGATGGCGGTCCACGGTGACCACGTTCCCCACCACCGATTCCACCGAAAGCCCGGGCGTTTTCACAACAAAAGAGTCGTGCAGTGGCATCGCCAACGTAGTGGGGTTGATGGTGCCCCAAGACCACGGTCGTCGAAGGGCGGGTGGATCACCACCAAAACGATGGACGTTCATCCCACCCGAAAAATGTGGACGCCATCCAAACTCTCCACTCTCTTCCGATTCAGAGAGGGACCACTGCACCGAGATGCGGACACTGGAATGGCGCTGCAGCAACACCCGACCCGTAATCTCGGTACCGTTGTGAAACAGATTGATAAATTGTTTGTGACGACCTCGTCGAGAAAAGGCCGGGGCTTCAATGGTCAACATCTTTGGTTTCCGACACTCGGACCAAAATTCTTCAAATGTGCCAAAAGCGGCACAGGCTAGGGGCAACAGTTGCTGTTCGTACGCAATGGCCGCCGCTGCTCGCAATTGGGTCGTCATTCGGTCCGTCCATTCCGAAGGGGGTTGCACCGTCAGTGTGTGTGTCGGGCTGGTGAACGAGTTGACACTGGAGCTCACCACAGGGCAGATTGGTGTGAGGACCGTCCATTTCTGTGTTTCGGTGTAAAAGAACACGGATGAACCAAATGCCCTCGCTGTGACCGGGAGACCCGACTCGCCCATCCCATGGTCGGTCAAAAAGGAGAGAGGCTGGGGAATGTCATTAAAGAGTGACTTCTTTAATGTATGAATGTCCATGGGGGTGCGAAAGTCGGTGCATAAATGGTAGAAATTGAAATCCACATTATCATATTTGGTACTTATGCTATTTAAACCATTTTGTATGTGGTTACAACCATGTTGTTTGACCGTTTTGTCTTTGTGCTGTACATTTTGTTCAACTACAGTTGGTTTTTGTTGGGCACGGTCTACGACACTCCTGTTCGTTTTGTGCCGATTGTGGGCATGTGTTTGTCGTTGATGTCGATCTGTGCGGTGACATTTTTTCAGTTGCAGCGTTTGGTGCGGCGGGATTGGTTGTCGGAATCGGAACGATGGACCACACTGGTCTGGTCGGTGGTCCATTTGGTCATCTGTGTGTTGTTGCTGGCGGACGGGTTTGAGTGGGTGAACGTGTTGATTATTTTCGTAATGGCTGGTCTGTTCATAACGGTGGTCATTGCGACGGTGGCCATCTGTGCTTGCTTTGTCATCATTCAAGACAGCACTGACTGGTGCGCCCACGTGCATTTGACGTGCATTTGTTTTTGGGTGTTGATCCAGTACATGACGTTGCGTTTGCCGATCGCAGACTTGCAGTACGTGACGACGATCCCAGTGGTGTTGATGACCCTGTTGCGCGTGGTGGAACATTTGGAGGAAAAGTGGTCGTGGCCAGCGGTGCTCGAGTGTGTGTTATTTGTGGTGGCCATTGGGTTGCATGTCTGCCTGGACACGGGGCTGATAGCGCCTCCAGTGTTTTACTGGGCGACGACGGCGACGGTGTGCATCATGATAGTCTTGAGCCACCATCTCGTCGAATTGTTGGTGGTCATCGTCCTGCCGTTTGCGGTGGTGGGGCTGGGCTGCTACGTGGTGCTTTGGCGACTTCGCGGCATTCCCACCCGCAACACCTTGACGGATGTGATGCACCTCTACGACGAGATGACGGCGGAGGAGTTGGTACTGACTCTGGACGGTTCGGACGACGAGGACTGGGAGGAACGGCTGTAGCCCACCAATACTGTAGAGATGAGTGGTAAAATCCTGTTGTAACAGTGGTAATGACTGAAACCGAGTATATACGAGTGAACCCATGTGTGTAAATGCCCCTCAAACTCCACACCATACTTGTGTTATGTTCTGCCTGCATCTGTCTCGTGCTTGTGTTGGCGGCGCGGCACCACCCTCCCAGTCGTCGCAAAATCAAGGAAATATGGCACGGACGCGTGTTTTGGGAGGAGGACTCGAATACGACGATGTTGCGGTCGTCGGCGGAAAAAGTCCCAATAACACAGTTAGAAGACACTCTTATAAAAGAGATTGTGACCACAAGCCATGAAGTAATCTGTCAACCCCATGTTGTCTTTACCACATTCAAGTGTCCGAAATGTGACTCGCTTAGACAAACAATCGAAGACAATACACTACACACTTGGTCAAAAATGAACGATGTGACATTCAAAGTTATTGCGAATGCTAAAACAAATGAACATGGTGTACCCATTTTAGGAGACATGTATACAAAGATGTTTCATACATGTCCTGATGCTCAGACATATACATACGTCAATGGTGATATTATGGGCACGTCGGATTTTGTGGAAACTCTGGAAGCTGTCCAACCGATCGGCGATTTTTTGATGGTGGGGAAGCGTACCAATGTCCCATGGTCTGAAAACCACGACGCAAAACACACGAACTTTAATTTCGACTCGCATTTTAGAAGGGGTGCATTGTTTCGTTCAGATGCGCAAGATTATTTCACGGTGACAAAGAATGCGATTGACTGGAAGACAATTCCACCGTTCGTCGTTGGTCGTCCCGGTTATGACAATTGGTTGGTGGACCATATTTATCACAATTCCAAAGTAGCACTCATCGATGCTACAAAGACAATTTCAGTGATTCATCAAACAGATGCAGAGGGTAATGTTGCCCAAGGTGGTAAAATGGTGAAATCGTCGTCAGACAGAGAGTACAATCGTCTTATCGGCAAGGGTCAATGGGACCATGGTCGAACAACCCATGCAGAATGGGAGACTGAACGCGTTAGTGGTACAATTATTTTGAAGAATCGGAAATCAAATACAGAGTCGAAAATACATAAATATGCCATTCAAAAAGTTATTATCATTGGAAAAGGCGATTCGGCAAAACCAGTAGAAAAAACAAAAGAAAACATTATTGTAACCGTGAACCATGCAATTGCACTCGTTGGATATACAGATATACATTTTCATCTGGATTGGTATTTTGAAAACCTTAAGCCTAACTTATTGTGCAGAACGAAGGTTCTGGTTATGCCAACATATTTACATTACAAGGGTACGAAGTTTGTTCATGCAAGTCTTTGGTTAAGCAAACTAAAATTCAGCGGTACTATATTTCTAGTACAATTGCCTGATGGGCCAATAAATAATGATATAGAAATGTGGTCTGGTAAGAATCGTGTTTTTACTTCAGGCGATATGGCTTTTGCATGGCTTTTAAAACGGGGATATAGAAATTTCGAAAGTTACGGAATCGGTGGTAAAGGATATGCACATTATAAGTATAGTGATAGATATGTAAAAGATCCGCAAGATAAATTTGCCGGTGACGACGTATACTATACAAATCATATCCGTGAACGTATACAAAAATTCGGTGCAACTTGGAAACAACATTTACAACCATCAACACCCGCCGATAGTATTGTTCAAGTAAAATCATGGCCATGTCTTTATGATTCTAACTGGGGCACAAATACAGAGTTCGGTCCTTCAATTTCGGAAGCGCAAAAACTTGGTGGTGGTGACGAAGGCGTGTCGATGAATATTATTACACATCCTACATCCAAAATAAAAGCGATTATACCCAAACTGAAACGCGTCAGTATATTGCTTGGAGAGAACGATTCGTTTGACAAAGGCGATATTATTGTCTCTGTCAATACACGATTAAAAACACTGAAACGCGCACATATTCATTTCCAATTAGAGATACCAAAAGACAATATAGATATGAATATCGCAGATATTTTGGTCGTACCGACATACGTCAATGATGGGAACAAATACGTTCCTATTGAAGATATGTTGAAAAAAATGAGATTCCGCGGCCCTATTTTTAAAATTCAACTAAACAATGGCCCTCAAAATGTATTGTTTGAAAGTATTAAAGGCGATAATTATCGCGATATTTCGCATAATTGGATGTACAAAAGAGGGTATAGACTTTTCAAAGAAACATCCGATTTTGGGGAATTTGATAAGTTGTTACAAAGTATGAAATGTATCATAAACTGTGGTGACGTGTCTCGGACAAATTTAGTCCAAAATAATGTGCCGCTGTTCGAGCAAATCATATTGGATTCAACAAACGGCGACAAAAAGTTTTTGCCAACTTCGTACTGGCAAATATATTTCCCGAAAACAGCAGACTACATAAGAAACAATGACATTGGTGACCTACGTCGTTCAACTGGTGGTGTTCTCAGAGCGTTCGGAGCATCTATGTATCTTTGGCCCGATTTAACACACAAATGTATACACAAGGCCAATGAACGCGGTACGCGTCTTAAGACCACGCCATTGTTGACAATGGCCGCTTCGGACGTTGGATTGCCACCTTCTATTATTCTGGACAACAAGTCTTACAATCTTCACTTTATAAACGCCTACGAGCGTTATTTGACGCTTCTTGAAAGTGGAATTGATTTGAACAGCGTGACGACATATGTGGAGATTGGAAGTGGTATTGGTAATCAAGTGGAATTGTTTAAAAAAATGTTTCCACACTGGCGATTTTACTTGTTTGATTTGGCTCCCCAACTTTATGTGGCACATCAATGGTTGTTGGGCGTTTTCCCAGAAGATGTAATCCCCTATGAGAAAACGCGCCTATTAAAGACACCGCTAACCATTGATAAAGGAAAAATTGGTCTTTTTCCCACGAATAAGCTAGTTGATTGGAAAGCACCTCCTGGCACCTTGTTTTGGAATGCCGCTAGTTTTGAGGAGATGCCTAGACAAACAGTGCATATGTATTCGAATATTATTTCAAATGCTGGCACCGAGTATGTTTACAACACAGAGTGGTGTAAACAAGGTTCAAAATCCAGACGAAAAAAAATGAATCACATGGAAGGGATGCATTTTAATGAGTATCGTGAAATGTGGTCAAATTTAGGTTTTGAAGAAAAAATATTTAAGAATAACGGTCAGACATGGATTAACTGTAAAGTTAATGACAATTTTTGTTCGGCTGTTTGGCAAAAAATAAAAGGCGCCCGAATATTCAAATTTCCATTAAAGGGTGTTCCACATTTCCAAAAAAAGACATCTACCTATGATACCGGGTTCGTTTGTATTCGAAAACATAATATTTCACACATGTGTGAAACGTACGAGCGCGTTCGTAAAAACGAACGCGAAAAGCAAGATTTGCAAATAGATTGGCAAACGCATTGGAAACCTTCGTCCGTTTCGAACCCTATGAAGTTCGATGAACGATATCACACGTGTGTGGTTTTAGGCAGTTCGCCATTGACAAATATATACAACTACTCCAAATATTTCTCAGAAGCTGACGTAGTGTTTGCGGTCAATTCGAAACGTCCGTGGGTGAAAATGCCGGGCTCCACACGAGTTATTGAGACATTTGACAGAGAACATTTCAAAAACAAAAACTTCGAAGCAAATCAGAATATCATCATAACATCTGCCCAAAATTTAAATGCTTACACGCCTAGCGTAAAGGTCGCGTTGCCGTCAACGCCTCGTTTGATTACAAAAACTGCACAGTTGTTGGGTGTTGTTGACCCAGGATACACAAGCGGATATTTTGTACTGACGTGGGCCAAGACAGTATGTAACACCGTGAATGTCATCGGATTTTATGGTTTAAGTCATTACGAACATGGTGACATACCGTATTCTCTGGGCGACATGTTTAAAAAAACGGAAAAAACGGGTCAGTTTAAAGGACTGAATATGCTTCTTCGTTTGAACGAGTTAGATCAGATAAATTTAATAATGTGATACAATCCATAAATAAACTTAAAATATACATATATATAGAAAAAAATAATATGCATAAATGTCGGTAACTCATCTCGGACCTGTTACTCTAACTAAGAATTCCCCAGAATGTGTTCTGATTGGCGAAATTGGTCAAAACCACAACGGGTCGATGGAAAACGCGAAGAAGTTGATTGACATGTGTTGTGACAGCGGATTACGCCTTGTCAAGTTCCAAAAGCGCGATATCGCAACCGAATTCACACAGGAAGCTTACAACAAGCCATACGAATCTGAAAATTCATTCGGCGCAACGTACGGTGAACATAGAGAATTTTTAGAATTTAACAAGGAACAACATTTGGAATTGAAAAAGTATGCTTCACAGAAGGGCCTCGTATACTTTTGTACGCCTTGTGATGTTCCGTCAGTGGAAATCATGGAAGAAATCGACTGTCCTTTCTACAAAGTTGCGTCTCGCGATATCACAAACATCCCGTTGCTTCAAAAACTTGGCACGTTGAACAAAACAGTCATCATTTCTACTGGGATGGCCGATATCGAAGATATAGATTTAGCCTTAGAAACGCTGAATCTACCGCCTACGAAAGTTGTTATAATGCAGTGTACATCCGCATACCCATGCAATGCAGAGTATTGCAATTTGAGCGTGATAAAAACACTGAATGACAAATATGAAAACGTTATAGGGTTTTCAGACCACACGTGTGGCGTTCTTGCCGCGACCATTGCCACGTGTTTAGGCGCTTCCATCATTGAAAAACATGTGACTTTGAGCCGTGCCATGAAAGGGTCTGACCAAGCTGGCTCATTGGAATTTAAAGGATTGATGACTTTGCAGAAATACATGGATACAGTTCCAATAATGTTGGGGTCGTCGGAAAAAAGCGTAGGAGAACATATCCTTCCCGCCAAGCACAAATTGATGAAAAGTTTAACAACGCTCGTGGACATTGAAGCGGGTACAGTTATCACGCCTGAAATGCTGACCCTCAAATGTCCTGGAACAGGATTTTTGTGGAAACAGCGTAATGAAATTATCGGTAAAAAGGCCGCTCAGACGATTCCTAAAGACACAACATTAAATGATAGTCATATTTGGTATAAAATATAATTATTTCTCATGTTTATTTTTTTCTTCGTACATAATATGTTGTATATCGGGATGTTCGTTTATATAATTCAACAATTTATACACGTCAATGTCAGTATCTAGTTCCTCGACGACATGTCTATATATATTACGTAACAAATCGAAATCATTTTGTGTGTCTAAGGTCAAACGTATGTTAGATAGACTCGAGGTTAACACATCATGTTCAGGCATATTTACGCTAAACATTTCCTTATTCGAATAGATGTATTCGGTAACATTTTCCAAAAACTGAGTGTTATCTGTTCGTATACGTTCAAGCGCAGATAAAGATACAACTTCACAAAAGAGACCACAGTGTGTTTTGACATATGGAATTCCAGAAATAGTGTACGTCGAATAGTCTGCACCGCTGTCATAATGTAGACAAATTAAATTTTCGACATACTTTAAACTGAGAAACGGATTATCCGAACAGATACGAATAATTTGGGTTTTGTGAAACGCGCGTGCACAATGAGTGTATCGAGACAATACATTTGCTTCGGCGCCCCTGAACGAATTGTACGAAGATGCGATGGTATCGTCTCCACTATTCGTGGTTGTCGCTACAACCACGGGTATGAAAAATTTATTGCTGACTAATCTGTCGTGTATAATATTCAGTATTGTTTTACCATTGAAAAAGGGCATATTTACCTTGTTTGGAAGTCTTGAAGAACCCGCTCTGGCTTGGATAATGATTATGTATTTTGAGAAATCTCTTTTTTTTGTGAACATGGAGACTGTTCTCGGAGTCCAATCCCAAACAGAATTTATGCTTTTGTCATCAATCAACAAATCAAAAGCTGGTTTTCCCATACGCAATTCGTGAAATTTAACACCGAAACGTTTTAATTGGTCATATGTAGTTTGAAAATGACTCACGTTTGATAAAGTACCCCTCGCTGTCCACATCACTATACAATGACCGCTGGAGAACAAATCGTTCACCTTCTGAATATTTTTTTCAATAGGCGCCGAATCGCTGTAGTTCATGCCATTCGTGAAAAATATGGTTTTATCTACGTCCACAAATATTTTCATTTTATAACATAAACAACTATTTATACGTTCAAATATGGAATCCAAAAAAAAATGGTTTATCGTTTATTTAGTCTACGCCAAACAAGATGTCCTCCAAACAAGATGTCCTCCAAACAAGATGATGCGCACATATGGAATGCTTACAACCTTTTGCTAAACTGTAAAGATACAGAAAGAATTCGAAAATTAGTGACTAGATATGCACTTTTCACACGTACATTAAATATTCCAGGTGATATAGTGGAATGCGGAGTCTTCAAGGGTACAAGCATGATGATGTTTTTGAAATTTCTGAAAATACATTGCTGTGGGTCGGAGAAAAAGGTTATCGGATTTGATTTTTTTGGTGAAACAAGAAAAGACGTCGGGTTCGCCCTAGATGGAAATGATGCAGAACATATGGATAAACTCTTCACTGAATCGAATTTTAGCGGGATTACTAAAGCCACACTTCAAAAAAGGGCTGAAGACATTTACCCAGGTCACTGTACACTGATAAATGGCGATATAAGTGAAACGGCGCAATCATTCGTTGAACAAAATCCAGGAACTCGCATATCATTACTTCATATGGATTTAGACGTTGCAAAACCAACTTTTGACGCTTTAAATGCATTGTGGGACAGAGTGGTAAAAGGTGGAATTATTATTCTTGACGAATATGCTATTGGTAAATGGTCTGAATCAGAGGGAGTCGATGCGTTTTTAAAAGACAAGTCTGTTATCATTCAAACAGAGCCTTGGATGAGAACTCCATCTGCGTTCATTATCAAAGAATGATTTATCCGACCGGATACAGAAAACTGGAACGTAGTATAACTAAATTTTAAATAAGAATAAGAATAATGTTCCTTGTTTTATTAACACTTTTTGTAAATACCGGTGGCGCAATTTTTATCGAATACAGTTGGCGATTATCGAAATGGAACCCGCCGCTTGTCATGATACTCGTCGAAAGTCTCAAATGTTTGATATCTATTGTATTGTGGAAGAAAACAAAAACAACATTCTCCACGAAGAACATATTTCATTTTGCTATACCAGGAGCGCTCTACAGTATTCTAAATATCTGCAACAGTTATGCTTTTAACATATTTCCGTCGCATTTCATTATTACGGTGGCCAATCTAAAAATATTATGGTCAATGTTGTTGGCAAAATACTTTTTAAAGCAATCATTTAGCAGACCACAATGGTTCGCGGGGGCCTTAATACTTGTTGGGTTATGCGTCATTTCCGCCCAACCCATCGGCCAAGATACCAACATGTTCTCAGCTTTCGTGTATGGCATTTTTTCTTCTCTTGTTTCATCTATCGCTGGGACATACTGCGAATATGTATACAAACTTGAACCGGAAGAGACCATATATACACAAAATGTCAAGTTATATGCATTCGGCACTTTATTTAATGTATTTATATTTGCATTGCGTAGTAATATTCCAGACAACTGGCATTGGTCAGTCAATATTATTGTCGTTTATTATGCGCTTGCCGGTATTGTTATATCTTTTGTCATTAAATATCTAGGGAATGTCGTACGCAATATTTTAGGGGCTATAACGATGGTGTTGGTTTCATTATGCTCAGTGGTTCTTCTAGACAATAAAATCACCTACAACTTTATCGCAGGTGCTACCATTGTCATTTCGGGGTCGTTAACGTATAATTTTAACAACCCCACTCCGGTCACTGTAAAAGATAGTGTGTTAGAAGAAAAAGTGTCTTTCACTGAAGAAATAGAATCGTTATTATCAGATGTATGAATAAAATTACATTATATTTACCTAACAGGCGGCGCGCCTTCGAAACATCCGCATACATCGTCAACACATCCCCCTTCGCCATTGGTTGGTAATTCAAGACCGCCTCTATTGCCCTCTATTGCCCACAGCCGCCTCTATTGCTTGACGGTCGAATTATTAATCTTTCAAAAACGTTTCTGCTCTCCCACGCACATCCGGCGACAACTTGTCCATTGGAAACCCCACCGACTTTTCCCGCTTCGAATCCACGCCCCACGTTCCGTGCATCCCGACATGCAGCACCAGCGAATCCTTGGCGGCGTACCGTGGTATCTTCTGCTTTCGGAGCCATTCCGTCCACCCCCAGTCAAACCCGTCCAATTGAGTCATGCTCAACAACATCTTTTTCGCCAGCACCTTGGACCAGGCCACACCGGCGTTCCCCAATGATTTCATCTCGCACAAATTTGGGTCGCAATGCAGAGTTGGATGATTGGGGTTGCCTGAATGGTACAAAGACATGACACCCTGTGTGCGGGGCAGCATCCCACGCAACAATTCGAGCCAATCCGGTCGCACAATTAAATCCGAATCGAGCGTGATCAACCAGTCGTAGTCGGTGCCGACAAACCACTCCAAAATATGTCGGGCCTGTTTGTCGGCCTTGAAGCGTTTCGCATTTCGTTGGACGGAAGGGCCCCCAAACCATTGTTGCAAATCGCCCACCGTATACTCGGTAGAATGGTCGTCGAAGATCCAGACGTCATTTGATGGGATTGTCTTGTTCAGGGCGGCGGCACACAGTTGGACATATCCAGCGCGGTTGTAGGTGGGGATGGCGACGGCTATTTTGGGGCTGGACTTGCTCGATTTGACACCATTAACAGACTGGTGTTTTTTAAATAAGGCAGAACGTAATGGATAATGTTGATTTCGACTCCATGACTTGAAAAGAAGACGAATTGTAGGGTTTTCAGGATATTCCCACGAAATACCTTGGCCTTGAAAATTGAGCCATGTTTTGCGGCCCTCTGTCTCCATGACTCGCTGCCACGTTTCTCCAATCCATTTAGGGTCATGCCGCCAACCATTCGTATTCATTGTTCCAAACCAATCGGTCTCAGCAACAACAGCATGGCCATTCGCCACCAACCAATTGTGATGCTCCAACCACAAAACAACTTCGGGTCTGTACTCCACAGTGCTTTTCTTACGGTAGTTGTACACTTGGTCAACCTCTTTCTGAAAGTGAGTTTCAAGCTGACCCATGAGACAAGTGTTTCGAAGTGTCGGACAATGTGAGAACGTCACTTCTCCACGCGGACACGGTATTTCCTTACTAGATAATTTCAAAGGACGATTCAAAATTACATCGTCATTCAGTGCCAAAAACCATGGACTCAAGCCAGGGATTCGGTGCAAGCAAGTTTGAATGGCCCATGCGTTATTCGTGGGAATTGTAGGCAATAATTTGCTGTGATGAATCATCTTAATTCTCGGATGTGATATGTTTAGCCACGAAGGGGGGCCGTGAATAGGATTTATAACGACATAAATATTGCGTATCTGTTCTTTTTTGTCGTTTTGGAGCAGACTGGCCATTGAATAGCGAAGTTCATTGTATGAATCACTGGTTGCCGTACGGTCATAATTCATATTGGGTTCTTTTGTTTCGCCATCAAATATACCATTTGCTCGCATTTGTGCAATATAAGCCGGGTGAGTCCAGTTCACCCAAGTATAAACAACGTCAACAGGACCGTTGAATTCTAGATTACAATCGATTGTTGGTTGTTTAAATGCTTCGGATGGATACATTTGAAGTGAGTGTTTACGTTTGACGTACAGGCTCATTCCTTTAAGTTTGTGCACGTTGCCGACAGATGATTTCATCCACCCCATATGGTTGTACCCAACACAGGACGGAGTTCTTGAACAAACCCCACGAGCATCGGCCACCGACTCGCCAATGTCTGACCCCAATTGATCCACATCCTTGTATAGAATATAGCCGGAATTCGGTGGAGGGTGGTTATCGGCATTCGGTGGAGGGTGTTGAACTGTGTTTTGTCGCAACGACTTGCCCTTTTTGTGTCGAACAACATACTGACGACTAACATAGGCCTTCTTTTGCACCACGGCCTGTTCCCATAAGAAATGATCGACAGGTTTGGACATTGGCAATTTTGATAATAACATTTTGGCAAAATCACCCGTGATTGCATAGGCTACTGCTCCGTACGGCATACATTTACCTGGAATCACTGCTTTAACAACACTGTCATAGTTCTCAGAATATGTGCCCGTTGCCTGTGCGCACACCGCCTCCTTGAAAAAAGAGACAAACCCATCAGACGGTAATTCTGACGGAATTCCGTTCGGCCAGATGGCATCATCCTCTGACACAAAGCACCAGCCGGAACATTCGGCCGCAATCTTCATCCAAATTGTGACCATGCCATCCACCACCCGTTTGGCGCCTTCGGGCCATTCTTGTGGACCGTATCCCTCGTCGAACGTGGGGCCGACAGTGGCCGTCTGTTCCTGGCCCATCACGGTCG
>Ga0209302_10000082_pt1 | contig 60842 bp, 58 predicted proteins | sample ArcOceMetagenome_2_FD_187445 | JGI IMG/M metagenome (GOLD analysis project Ga0209302, IMG submission 187445) | Marine eukaryotic phytoplankton communities from Arctic Ocean - Arctic Ocean ARC135M Metagenome (SPAdes) (version 2) | ecosystem: Environmental > Aquatic > Marine > Oceanic | place...
ACTTTCCCGGCACCTGCTACGTTTGTTGTTAACGCATTAAGTGCAAATACCTTAACGGTAAATGCTGATTTTGATGGCGAAAGCGATAGCAATATTTTAGCTGCTAACCAAAGCCTTGCCGTTGCCGAAAAAGATACCTTGTTACTACAACTAACCGTAACGCCGGGCGCAGATCTTGGTCCATACAACAATACGGCTGTCGCTTCAGGCCAAAGCCCTAGCGGTGATGATGTTAATGATAACTCAGATAATGGTAGCAATACCTCAGGCGATAATGGTGCAGGCACTAATGATGATGCAACCCCAGTTACCTTTACTGAAGCACCAGCTATAGGCGTAGCAAAAGCCATGACCAATGTCACCAATAACGGTGATGGTTCGTATGCACTTACTTACACCTTTAACCTGAAAAACACCGGTGATATTGCGCTAGCCAATGTACAAGTAGTTGATGATTTGATGGCAACATTCCAAAATCAAAACATCTACACCATTACCTCATTAAGTAGTGCGTCTTTAATGGTGAATAGTGCTTTTAACGGTGATAGCGACACTAACTTGTTAGCTGCGAATCAAAGCTTAGTGCTAGGCGCAAGTGACATTATTACCTTAGTGCTTGAACTAACACCTGCCGGTAACTTAGGTCCTTATAATAATAGTGCGTTAGCCTCAGGGGTTAGCCCAAGTGGCAATAGCATTGACGATACATCAGACAACGGTATCGACCCTGAAGGTAATAACGGTGAAGGGGGTCTTGATGACTCAACGCCAATTACTTTTACCGAAGCCCCGGCCATTGGTATTGCTAAGTTATTAGTTGCAGAGCCTGTTAACAACAGCGATGGTACATACAACTTAAGCTACCAGTTAGTGGTGGAAAACATCGGTGATATCTCTTTAAGCAACGTACAAATTGTCGAAGATTTACGGGCAACTTTCCCGGCACCTGCTACGTTTGTTGTTAACGCATTAAGTGCAAATACCTTAACGGTAAATGCTGATTTTGATGGCGAAAGCGATAGCAATATTTTAGCTGCTAACCAAAGCCTTGCCGTTGCCGCAAAAGATACCTTGTTACTCAGTCTAACCGTAACGCCGGGTACCAACCTTGGCCCATACAACAATACGGTTGTTGCTTCAGGTCAAAGTCCAAGCGGTGCTGATGTTAATGATGATTCAGATAACGGTGCTAATACTATTGGCGACAATGGTGATGGAACGGATAACGATCCAACACCGGTTACTTTTACTGAAGCGCCAGCGATTGGTGTAGCTAAAACGGTAAGCGGTGAAATAGTCCCTACTGTCAATGGTAGTGTCGGCAACTTCGACGTGCCATTTGCTTTAGTTATTCAAAACAATGGTGATGTACCTTTAACTAATATCCAACTTGTAGACGACCTCAGCGCACAGTTTGGTAGTGCCTATGTCAGTGTGAGTGAAGCAGCAGAGATTACCGCCTCTACTGCTGAAGAAACACCTAACTTAAACACTGATTTCCCAGCAAACTTATTTGATGGCATCAGTGGTCGTTTAATGCCTGGGCAAAGTATTAATATTAGTTTCACCTTAGAGTTAAACCCTGGCGCTGAAGAAGCAAAAGGTATAATAACTAACCAAGCAGAAGCTTTAGGTACCTCTACAGGTGGTGTAGAAGTTAACGATTTGTCAGATAGTGGAACTAACGCAAGTAACAACCCTGCTAACGGTGGTGACAACCCAAGCGCACCTGGTAACAGCAGCGGCGGTACCGATGATCCAACACCATTTGAATTGCCTGCAGGTAGCTTGCAAGGTGTCGTTTGGATTGATGCTGATCGCAATGATGCCCTCAACGAAGGTGAGCCGCTACTGATTAACTGGACGGTACAAGTAACCGATACCAATGGAAATATAATTGCCACCATACTCACCGACGAAAATGGCTTTTTCTCTATTGAGAATTTACCACAAGGTGACTACACCGTTGACTTTATGACTCCTAACGGTACAACCTTTTTCAGTACCGTAGTGTATATTCCAGCGAATGAATCTGTCAATGTTCCGGTACCTGTTGATCCTAGTGGCGTGGTATACGACTCAATCACTCGTATCCCTGTTGCCAACTCATTAGTTAGTATTATTAATGACGCGGGCACAGTATTACCTGATGTTTGTTTACTGCCAAATCAGCAAGACCAAATTACGGGTGAAGACGGTTATTATTTCTTTTTATTATTCTTAGGCGCTGATCCAGCTTGTCAGCACAACGACATATTTACCTTAGTGGTTACTGCTCCTGAAGAAGAATATCAACCAAGCCATTCAAACTTGATATTGCCACAGGCTGGCGTTTTAGATCCTACAGGTCAGCAAAATCCATTTGCATTATCTAACTCAGCTACTGCACCAGAAATTGGCGATGACACTACATATTATATGGATTTCACCTTGGCCCAAGGTGATCCAGATGTGATCAACAACCATATTCCTGTTGATAAAATAGGTGTGAACCCAAGCATGATCCGCCTGACAAAAAGTGCTAACACAAAACAAACACTTATTGGTGGCTTAGTACGCTATAACATTCAAATTGAAAACATTAGCGAAGTTGATGTTGAAAACCTAACATTGATTGATTACCTGCCGGCAGGTTTCACTTATGTTGAAAACTCAGCCTATACCAATGATGCCGACGGTGAAATGCAAATAACAAGCAAACAACCACTGACCGTTTCAGGTATTGACGTACCCGCAGAATCGACGGTTGAATTTGTCTATATACTTCGCGTAGGTGCAGGTGTAGCTCGCGGTAAACATATCAACCGAGTATCTCCTTACTTAGGCAGTGCGCCAATTGGTAATGAAGCTACAGCAACCGTTATCGTTGGTGCGGATCCTGACTTTGAAGAAGTCACTATTCTTGGCAAAGTGTTTGACGATAGAGATAGCGATAATTGGCAAGACAGCGCTAATGCCTCAGCAGTGTTTATTCAAGGTGGCATTAACGAAAGTAGTTATATCGCCAAAAGTACCTTCATAATTGATGCTGATGGCCAACGCCCATTAGCTGATGCAAGTGCACCGCTAAATCACGGTATTGATTTAGGTGATTTATCGGGTCGCAGTAGTGAAGCCGATAAAGCTAGCAATCATCAAATAATTATTCGTCAGCAACTTAAAGACTTAGCCTTTACTGATAATTTAACTCTAACCACTGCAGAAGGTACTCATCTAACCATGAGTAGCCAAGGCAAAATAGTCGCCAACCCTGTAGGTAAAATGGCCGACGGATTAACTGCGCAAGATTTACGTATTGAGCGCAATATTACCGTACTTGCAAATGGCAATTATCAAGTTGACCTTGTCATTCAAAACCAAGGTATTCAAGAAATTGGTATTCCGGGAGTAAGAGTTGCTACTGTTGAAGGTTTATATATTGAAACCGACTTACATGGTCGATTCCATCTAGAAGCAGTCGACGTTGAAAACCTAGCCCGTGGCCGTAACTTCTACATGAAAGTTGATAAAGCAACGTTACCACCTGAAACAGTTTTTGTTAGTGAAAACCCAAGAGTTAAGCGTATTACACAAGGTTTACCTGCACGTTTTGACTTTGCAATTCAACTAGCCAAGCAACAGTTAGGCGGTAATGAACAACATGCTTTAGTTAAACTTGGTGAGTTATTATTTAATGAAAATAGCGCTGAAATAAATACAGAACATAAAGCGTGGTTAACGCAAATGTCCAACACCATTAACCAATATCAAGGTGGAACGATACAAATTACAGCTCAAGCGCACACGCAGGCGTTAGCTTATGCTCGAGCCAACAATACCTATCAATGGCTATTGCCACTAATTCGTGAAGATCTTCAGTCTTCGTTTAGTGTTGAATTAGTAGAAGAGGTTAATGGAAGTTTTGCCTCTATTGTAAATATTGCAACACAAACTCAACTTGGAAAAATTCTATTCGAGTCTGACAAAAGTACAATAAAAGCAAAATATCAACCATTACTCGACAGCATAGCTAAGCAATTAGTGAATGCAGAAAGTGGCCACTTAGCTATTACCGGCTTTGCCGACAACAGCGCATCAGAAGATTACAACCTAGCGCTAGGCTTACGCCGTGCTAAAGCTGTATTCGAACAATTAAAAACACGCATGCCTGCAGAAGTTTGGGAAAAATTGACCATCAAAATACAAAAATTACAAATCGAGAATTCAATGACGGAGGGTAAATAATGAGAAACTTTATCCAACGTCATTCACTAGCCTTTACCTGTAGCGTTTTATTAGCAGGCGTAACCACACATTCTTTTGCGAGTAACTTAAACACTAAAAGCAGCGAAGCTGTAATTGAAACAACAACCAAGGCCGAGCAACAAACACCGGTATGCCCTCCTGGCGCATGTAAAACGGCACAAGGTTTTAGTGTTGAAATTATCAGCAAGGGCGAGCAAGCTGCGAGCGTAAATAAAACCCCGAACGATCGCCGAGTAGAATTAGCACTGAGTAAGCAAACACATGAAGTAGCAACGGCTGAAAAACAAGCTAAAACAGTAGTGCAAGGTGACTTTTTAGTCAGAATGCCATTAGGTGGAATTTTTTGGGCTACAGAAGATCCTGCTATTACCGCCCCTAGGTTAAGCATTAGCGCACCGCAGGCGATAAAATTTGATGGCCTTAACAAGTACGATGCTAGATTTAATTACTTTACCAACTATCCTGCGTTTATAGAACACTTAACGTTAGTGGTTTATAAAGGTAACGATGTTGATTTAATTGACCCTCTTTTTAGCAGTGAATTAACCGAACTTGATAGCCATGGCGAAATATCATGGCAAGTTGAACCATCAACATTGAACACGATGATCGCCGGCGATAGTTTACGTTACGTGCTACGAGCGTTTGATGCTGAAGGCAACATGGACGAAACAGAAAGCAAATTAATACAACTTGTTTCGCCTGAAGCTTACGACAGCGGTACATACCTTGATCAAGGTAACAACCAACAGTCGTTGCAAGCCAATAACTCAACTCAAAATCAATTTAATAACCAAAACACCTCTGCCAGTTTTACATCTAGCAATGTAACCACTGACACAAATACAGCCAGTACTGGCAGCTTTGGAACAAATGAACTTATCAAACAAAACATTCCAATTACCGGTAGTCGTGTGCGTATTTTTGGCCAAGACATACCCGAAGGCTACAGTATTGAAATTAACGGTAAAGACTACCCAATAGATTTAGAACGAAAGTTTGCTAGCGAACATTTACTGCCAATTGGTAACTACGTATTTGACCTCACCTTAAGTGGTGAAAAAGGCACAATAACTAAACCACTTAAAGTTGATGTAACGGGTAAATATATGTTTTTAGCGGCGCTTGCCGACATCAACATCAGCGAAAATAAAGTGACTGGCAATATTGAACCATTAGCAAGCGACGACAGGTACGATGACGACTTACTCATCGAAGGCCGCCTTGCATTTTATTTAAAAGGTAAGGTTAAAGGAAAATATCTAATAACCGCACATGCTGATACTCAAGAGCGTGAATTATCACAGTTGTTTAATGGCTTTTTAGATAAAGACCCCGTAGATGTTTTTAGACGTTTAGATCCTGACAAGTACTACCCGGTTTATGGTGACGACTCAACCACCACACGCGACGTAGACACTCAAGGGCGTTTTTATGTCCGTGTTGATTGGGACAAATCTCTCGCGCTTTGGGGTAATTACAACACCGGAATGACCGATACAGAGTACAGCCAGTACAACCGTAGCTTATATGGCGCAGTACTTAACTGGAAGTCAACTGAGTCAAATGCTTACGGCCAAGAAAAAAGTCAATTAAAAGCCTTTGTTTCTGAAGCACAAACCGCTTTAGGTCATAGTGAGTTTTTAGGCACTGGCGGTAGTATTTATTACTTAAAGCACACCGATGTATTACCCGGCTCAGATAAGTTAGTCATAGAAGTTCGCAATCCAGATACCGGCATAACGCTCGATAGAATTGATTTAACTCGCGATGCTGATTACCAAGTTGACGAACTCCAAGGCCGTATTATTTTATCGCGCCCCTTACTCAGCTTTTCACGTAACAACGCCAATAGTATTATTCGCGATCAACCACTCGACGGTAATCAATTACTATTATTAGTTGATTACGAATACTTACCAAATGGCTTTAGCGCTGATCACTTAACTGCTGGCGGACGAGCTAAACACTGGTTTAACGATCACATTGCCGTTGGTCTAAGCTACGTTGATGAAAATCGGGCCGGTAACGATTATCAACTTGCCGGTGCCGACTTAACCTTGCAAGCAGGCAAAGGTAGTTACATAAAAATTGAGCACAGTGATACCCGCAACAGCCAAGCGCCAGTGTTTTATTCAGACAACGGTGGTTTAACCTTTCAGCAAGTAAATATTATTGACGACGAGCTAACAGGCAATGATAAATCTGGCGATGCCTTAAGTTTTGAAGCGAGAGCAAATCTAAAAGCTTTAGGCTACACAGAGCAAGAGTTAACAGCAGCGGCATGGCATAAAAATACCGGCGCTGGCTTCTCAATTGCTCGACGTGACTTAACTGAAGATATCACTGAAAAAGGGGTTGAAGTATCAGGCCAATATAGTCAAACAGGCCACTACAGTACCAGCATAACGAAACAAGAGTCTGGTAATAATGAGCGTCAGCAAATTAGCTTTTTTATTCAGCAAAACCTTGATAACAGCGGTAATATCAGTGCAGAAATAAAACAAATAAAAGAGCAAATAAACCTGCAATCTCAAACCGGTTTATTGGCTGCACTTGGCTACCGTCAACGTTTAACACCAAGCTTTGAGCTTTACGGTATTGCCCAAGGTACACTTGAAGCCGACGACGGCTATGAAAACAACGACTTAATCACGCTAGGCGGTAAATACATACTAGAGAGTCGATCTAGCATTGGTGCAGAGTACGCTACAGGGCATCGTGGTGACACCGCTGCGCTTGATGTTGATTACCAAGTTAATAGCGATCACAACCTTTACAGTCGCTACAGTTGGTCAACCGATACAACTAGCCCGCTACTTGCCTCTAACGATACCAACGGCCTTACCTTTGGTCACCGCTCAAGAGTAACTGATAGCCTAAACGTATTTAATGAAACGCAAACTATCAATGAAAGAAATGAATCAGGCTTTGTGCATGTTTTTGGTGTTAACTACCTGCTCAGCCAAGGCTGGAATTTAGGTGGTTCATTACAACATGGCGAACTAACACTGATTGCCGGTAATGTTGAGCGCGACGCTGCTTCTCTTTCGTTAGGGTTTCGCGATAAAGATATGCAATGGCAAACAAAATTAGAGTATCGCGAAGATAAAGGCGCTGAAGAGCGTACACAGTGGCTTACCACCAATCGCCTAAATTACTTAATAAACGATTCTTGGCGTGTCGCTGCTAAATATAACTATTCAGATACTGAAGATGATATTAGCCCAGATGCCAATGCCACGTTTACTGAAGCGAGCGTAGGCTTTGCTTACCGCCCTTTTGATAACAACCGTTGGAACTTATTAGGAAAATATACTTATTTATACGATTTACGCGGTTTGGCGCAAACTAACTTTGGTACCGATCAAAAGTCACAAATTTATACCTTAGAAGGTACTTACCGTTACAACCCTGAGTGGGAATTTGCTGCAAAACTAGGCCGAAGAACAGGAGAGTTACGCTCAGGTCGCGGTATTGGTGAATTCTTTAAAAGCACAGTTAACTTTTCTGCATTGCAAACTCGCTATCACATTATTAAACAGTGGGATGCACTACTTGAGTTTCGTAGTTTAAAAGTGGTTGAGTCGAACTCAACACGAAATGGTTGGCTTGCAGGTATAGATCGACACATAGGTCAACACTTTAAAGTCGGTGTTGGTTATAACTTTACTGATTTTAGTGACGACTTAAAACTTACTGATTACGAGTACAAAGGTTGGTTTATTAACCTTGTTGGTAAATATTAAACCTGTGTTAAATTAAGCGCTGCTTGAATAATTCACTCATATAAATAATCAGGTTAAAGCTGTTAACCGCTTTAACCTGATTTCATTCTTTTTCTTTTTATCTTTTCTTTTACACATCAGGTTATCTCATTTCAATAATTAGTCGGTTTTGTTTGACTAAAGACTATGCTTAAAAAGCGATTTCTTCTAGAATACAGCCTTTATTTAGTAGACAAAAATTGGTCACTGGCTAGAATATTCGCCTTTTTATTCAGCTATGATCATTTCCAACAAGGTATTTCAATGTTTAGTCATATTCACCCCGATAACTATCAACAACAGCTTGACGAAAAACAGCAAAGTATTTCAAATACTTTCGCTCAATTTGACTTACCAACTTTTGAAATTTATCCATCGCCTACTTTAAATTATCGCCAACGTGCCGAATTTCGTGTTTGGCATGATGGTGACGACCTTTACTACATAATGTTCAATAGTGAAACTAAAGAAAAATTTAAAGTTGAAGATTTTCCCGTTGCGAGTGTGCTGATCAACCAATTTATGACCGCACTTTTAGCCGACATTAGAAATAACGCAATTTTACGCCAACGATTATTCCAAGTTGACTTCCTCTCAACACTCAGTGGCGAAGTGTTAATTAGTTTGCTTTATCACAAACAATTAGACGAGCAATGGATTGAACAAGCACAACAGTTAAAGACCCGTTTATCTGCCATTGCACCCGTTGATATTATTGGCCGTGCGCGTAAACAAAAAGTTGTGCTAGATAAAGATTTTGTTATGGAAACATTATCGGTAAATGGTGAAGAGTTTCATTACCAACAAGTTGAGAACAGCTTTACCCAACCTAATGCGAAAGTAAATGAAGCCATGTTACTTTGGGCGCAAAAAGCCACTAAAAACACCGGTGGTGATTTAATCGAGCTGTATTGTGGTAACGGCAACTTTAGTATCGCCTTGGCACAAAACTTTGATCGCGTATTAGGCACTGAAATATCAAAAACATCGGTTAAATCTGCACAAATTAATATTGCAGCTAACAAACTAGATAATGTTGATATTGTAAGAATGGCCAGTGAAGACTTTAGCCAGGCAATGAATGGCGAGCGTGTTTTTCGTCGCTTAGAAGGTTTTGATTTGACCAGCTATAACTATCAAACCGTATTGGTTGATCCACCAAGAGCTGGGCTTGATCCTGACAGCGTTGAGTTAGTTTCTCGTTTTGAACGCATTATATATATTTCATGTAATCCTGAAACACTGCGCGATAACTTAGTTGAACTGGTAAAAACGCATAAAATTGAACACTTTGCTTTATTTGACCAGTTCCCTTATACCCATCATGTAGAAACCGGCGTTATTTTGTCACGCCTTTAACTTTAGTTTTTCGCAATTCAATAAGGTTATCATTGCGAACACTGAACTCAAATGCACCTCGAGCAATAAACCTTAATTGTTTAATTGTTCGTTGTGCTAATGCGGCCAAATCCTTTTTATCGCAGTCTAACGCGTCAGATCCAGCACTAAATACAATAGTAACAGCAGCATTAGCTTGTAAATATGCAAGTTCTGCATCGAGCTTATTGGCTTGTTGTAAATAATCGCAAAGTTCTAAGGTAAAGTAACGAATTTCACGATTAACCGCAGCACGAAATGCCGGCGAAGTTCCAGAGCGTTCACGTAATAACAACCGAAAAATATTACCGTTGTTTTCAATAAATTCCATAAAAGTGCGTACAGAAATTTGAATCACTGAACCGCCCTTTTCAATCCGCTGCCTAGCTTGTCGCATTAATTGGCGCAAAGTTAAACCTGCCTCGTCAACCAAGGTTAAGCCTAACTCGTCCATGTCAGAAAAGTGCCGATAAAAAGATGTTGGCGCCAGGCCAGCTTCTTTAGCAACTTCACGCAAACTCAAACTAGAAAAACTACGTTCACTACTCAACTGCCCTAAAGCAGCATCAATTAATTGACGACGCGTTTTCTCTTTTTGCAGTGCTCTAATACCACTCATCGCCAGTATACCTTTAATTTATTTCATGCTAAAACTAGCCTGATATGATACTAAAAATCGTTAACATTACTAGTTAATTGATATTAATCCCTAAGCAACCGCTAAAATAATAATCACAATTATTCATCAACAACACTTGACTCACCATCGAGTAAAGATAGAATAGCGTACATGTGTACACCGAAACATGTTTTGGTGCTTAAGCCCTAGATGGATAATTAATGAAAAAACCACCTATTATTTGGTTAAATGTATTTGTATTTAGCATTACCTTCTTATTCGCTGTTATCGCAGTTCCTTATCGTGCATTTACTCATGGCTTTGATGCGACTGAAATTACTGCCGCTATAATTTGCTTTATATATTGTGGCATGTCGATTACTGCGGGCTATCACCGTCTTTGGTCGCATAGAACTTACCAAGCTCATTGGTCTTTAAGATTAATTTACGCTTTAGGTGGTGCATTCGCATTACAAAATAGTGCTTTACATTGGTCTTCGGATCACCGTATTCATCATAAACATGTTGATAAAAACCATGTTGACCCTTACTCAGCAAAAATGGGTTTTTGGCATTCACACATAGGTTGGATGTTAAGAGATCATCAACCTAAGCAATATAACGACTACAGCAATGTCCGCGATTTACAAAAAGACGCTATTGTTGTTTGGCAGCATAAACATTATTTATTACTGACCATTTTAATGAACTTTGGCGTGCCTATTCTATTTGGTTTATGGCACGGCGATATGATCAACAGTTTATTGTTACTTGGCTTTTTACGTTTAGTGCTAAGCCATCATACGACCTTCTTTATTAACTCGTTAGCGCACATCTGGGGTAAGCAAACCTACACAGATAAAAACACCGCGCGTGATAATGGTGTATTAGCGTTTTTCACTTTTGGCGAAGGCTATCATAACTATCATCACATTTTTGAGAATGACTACCGTAACGGTATTCGCTGGTGGCACTTTGACCCTACGAAATGGTTAATTAAAGGTTGTGAGCACTTAAAACTTACGTCAAAGTTACGAGTAACACCTGAAGATAAAATTGAAAAAGCCCGTTTATCCATGATCTTACTTCGTAGCCAACAGAAAATAGCAGCTCACCCTGATGCGGAGCAACGCTTAGAAAGGCTACAACATGAGTATGATGAACTTATTCATAAAGTTAATGAGTTTTATGCAGTGCGTAAAGCCTTACTGGCTAGTAAGCGTGACCAGTTAATGGCTGATGTTGAGAACTCTGAAGTTATGGCGCAATATCAAGAAATTAAGCGTCGATTAGCTGAGCAACAACGCAGCTGGCAAAAAATGGTAGAAAAACTCGCGTAAAAACAGTACCAATACAGTGCCGATATACCAATTGAATGCATTAATTCAATTGGTATTAGATTTAATTCCTGCTAAAATTTTTACTATTGAAGCAGGAATTAAAGGGTTAACCGTTGAGTAAACAAGCAAAAGCCGAAACTAAGAAAGCAAAAAGTAAAACTAAAAGCTACGATTTCGATGCCATTATAATAGGCACAGGCCCTGGCGGTGAAGGCGCAGCCATGAACTTAGCCAAACGAGATAAGCGAGTTGCTATTATTGAACGCTATCATCACGTTGGCGGCGGCTGTACTCATTGGGGTACTATTCCATCAAAAGCTTTGCGACAATCTGTAAGCAGATTAATCGAATATAACTCAAATCCTTTGTTCAATGCTGGACAGAATGCTAAAGAATTAACCTTTCAAGATATTTTAGGCCATGCTTCGGCAGTTATTCGCAAGCAAGTAAATTTGCGTAGTGGCTTTTATAATCGCAACCAAGTTGAACACTATTACGGCGAAGCTTCATTTGTTGATGCTAATACCATTCAAGTACTGCGCGCTGATGGTACCATTGACACCATAACAGCAAAACAAGTTGTTATTGCAACTGGTTCACGCCCATATCAACCTGACGATGTCGACTTTTCTCACCCAAGGGTTTATGACTCTGACAGCATATTGTCATTAGAACATTCTCCACGCCAAATTATTATTTACGGCGCTGGTGTTATTGGTAGTGAATACGCCTGTATTTTTCGCGGCTTAGGGGTCAAGGTAGATTTGATCAATACCCGTGATCGCTTGTTATCATTTTTAGATGATGAAATGTCAGACTCGTTAAGTTATCACCTATGGAACAACGGTGTTGTTATTCGCCACGGTGAGCAAATTGAACGCGTAGAAACAAATGAAGACAGTGTTATTGTGCATTTAGAGTCAGGCAAAAAAATGCGAGCAGACTGTTTATTGTTTGCAAATGGTCGCACAGGTAATACTGCTGACTTAAAACTAGAAAATGCCGGGTTAAAAGCTGACGGGCGTGGACAATTAAAAGTTAACGATTCATACCAAACTGAAGTTGAGAGTATATATGCTGTAGGTGACGTTATTGGCTACCCAAGTTTAGCCAGCGCAGCGTTTGACCAAGGTAGAATTTGTGCCAGTGCAATGCTTGATAGCGAATGCAAAACAAAACTGACTGTTGATATACCTACCGGCATTTATACTATTCCAGAGATAAGCTCGGTGGGTAAAACCGAGCAAGAGCTAACCGAAGCTAAAATTCCTTATGAAGTTGGTCGCGCACAGTTTAAACATTTAGCACGCGCACAAATTTCGAATAATTTAGTCGGCTCATTAAAAATACTTTTCCATCGTGAAACCAAAGAAATATTAGGTATTCATTGTTTTGGTGAGAATGCTGCCGAAATTATTCATATCGGTCAGGCGATTATGCAACAAACCAATGGTGGCAATACCATTGAATATTTCGTTGAAACAACGTTTAACTACCCAACCATGGCTGAAGCCTTCAGGGTAGCGGCATTAAACGGATTAAACCGGTTGTTTTAAATAAATATAAAAGGGCAAGGTTATGAATAACCTTGCCCTTTTTACTGTCTGAATTTTGAAAATTAACCGGAGTTAAAATGAAATATAGTTTACTCGTAGCTCTGTGCGTTTTTGCAATGCCAAGCTTTGCAAAAGACAGTTTTAGCATTTATTTAGTACGTCATGCTGAAAAGCAAGCGGTAAAAGAAGATCCTAAATTAACGCCTTGTGGAAAACTAAGAGCTAGGCAAATTGCTAGCATGCTAGAACACACAAACATAAAACATGTTTACAGTACTGCCTATCAACGCACTATGGCAACCGCAACGCCTTTTTCTTTACAGAAAAACTTGCCAATAAAACAGTATGCACCGGCTAAATTAGAACAATTTGCCCAACAATTACTACAACAAAAAGAAAATGTTTTAGTGGTAGGTCACAGCAACACCACACCACAATTAGCGGCATTGCTTAGTGATCTAAAAGTGCCAAACATAACCGAGAAAGCGTACCGCAACCTATACCAAATTCAGGTTAGCGAAAGTGGTAAAACCTTAACACTGCTAACTCAACCATTAACCTGTCGTTAATCAGCCTGTACTAAGCTTACTGCTACATATCAGCTTCTTTTACTTTATTACCTGGGCTGATTAGTTCAATATCGGTAATAGTAAAAGGTGTGCCCCACTGTTGAATGGTCATTACATTTTTAACTTTGCCTTTAATGCGAACAACAGCACCATTTTGGGCAAATTCTTTCGCCATATTCATCGGTAATATTTTCTGACCAGAGTCAGTAATAATTCCGTAAAAGCCGCCTTCTAAATTTAAAAACTGCACGCGTCCACGTTGCCAGTCACTAAAATCGTCTTTTAATTTTTGTTTTACTTCTGTCATTTTATCGTCTGTTAATGTTGGCGTAGCAACGAGTTTAGTCGCCGCTTGCTCAGGTGAACTTTCCTGCTCTTGTTTTACCAATTCTTTAGCCGCTTTGTCTGTTGCATTATCAGCTTTGTTGTCAGTTGAACTGCTACCGCAAGCACTAAGGGCTAAAGTGATCAGTAATGTTGATAATATTTTTTTGTTGTTAGTCATTCTACTATCCATTTAATGTCTGTTTCTGCTTCAAGCATACCTTAATATAAAAGTAATATATAGATTATCTACTACCAACTATTTTTTAGAAAATATCAATTACATCAATATCTCAGGCATAAAAAAAGGAGCTTTAAGCTCCTTCTAATTGGTTATCAGCGGTAAATCGTAATACCAATAACCTATGTTTTTAACGCCAGCAACTACTTATAAGTGATATGGCTTACTTAAACGGTGCACTGACTCAATAAAATGGCCAGCATGGTCTGGATTTACATCAGGGTGTATACCATGACCTAAGTTAAATACATGGCCAGTACCACCTTCACCAAAGCCTGACAGTATTTTTGAAACTTCTTGTTCAATACGTGGCTTAGGAGCGTATAACATTGATGGGTCCATATTGCCTTGTAAAGCAACCTTATCACCAACGCGCGCTTTAGCGTTTTCAATATCGATAGTCCAATCAAGACCAACAGCATCACAACCGGTTGCGGCAATATCTTCTAACCACATACCACCGTTTTTAGTAAACAAGGTTACCGGAACTTTACGGCCATCGTTATGACGCGTTAAGCCATCAACAATCTTTGCCATATACTGCAACGAAAACTCTTTGTAGTCTCTTGGAGACAAAACGCCACCCCAAGTATCAAATACCATTACCGATTGCGCACCAGCAGCTATTTGAGCATTCAAATATAAAATTACCGAGTCTGCTAGTTTGTCTAACAACATGTGTAAAATTTGCGGCTCTGCAAACATCATTTTTTTGATCTTAGTAAAGGCCTTTGAACTGCCTCCTTCGATCATATATGTTGCTAATGTCCACGGGCTACCTGAAAAGCCAATAAGTGGTACATCACCATTTAAGGTTTTCTTAATCGTACGAACCGCATTCATTACATATTGCAATTCGCCTTCAGGATCTGGAATACCAATTTTTTCAACGTCAGCTTTACATGTAATTGGACGTTCAAATTTAGGGCCTTCACCTGTTTCAAAATATAAGCCTAAACCCATAGCATCAGGAATAGTTAAAATATCGCTGAATAAAATGGCAGCATCAAGTGGAAAACGACGTAATGGCTGAATAGTAACTTCACAAGCTAAATCAGCATCGCGACACACTGACATAAAGTCGCCAGCACCTTTGCGTACTTCGCGATATTCAGGCAAGTAACGTCCTGCTTGGCGCATCATCCATACAGGAGTGTAATCAACAGGTTCGCGCAAAAGTGCACGTAAATACGTATCGTTCTTTAATTCAGTCATCAAAAATCTTCTCCGCTATAATATGCGCGCATTCTAACACTTCAAATTTTATTGATCTATCTCCCATATCAAATCTGCCCATACTAAAAGTGTGAAGAACGTATTTTTTGATGAAATATTCACTATTTCTAACTTATTGGGAAAAGTCACTACATGAATCGCTTAGTTCGGCTCAATTGTAACCAAGAAGGCACATTAACATTTCAATTAAATTGCATTAAAACGACAATAAAATAAAAAATTTAATTTTTTTCAAAAATAATTTATTTTATTTCAAGGCAAATATTAACTAAAAATTAACATAAGAGACTAATAAACATACAAATTATTCATCAAGTGGTTAACCAGAAGTGTGTATTTAACCCATAAAGGCAACACCTAAAAAACCACCATTACCTTATGATATTTAATGGTTTTTTGTGTTTTACCACACAACTCTTAAAGAATAAAAATTAACTATAAATTGCAAAAATTACGCTCTGTGCTGTTAAAGCCTAAAAACCTGACTAAATAGTGGGTAATTAAGCGCAAGTTATACGAACATTTTCGTGGAATATATGCTCTATTAAAGTTGTTGCACCAGTAAAAAGCCTTTGCTATAAATATTCCGCGCTAAAGAAAAACAATAATAAAAATAAAGAAATAAATAAAAAGAAGCTAGTTTACTAGACCACACAGCGAGCATTTCAAGCCTTACTTCGGTAAGGCTTTTTTATTGCCTGAAATTTGAATATTTCAGCACAACTGCGATAATTTTTTTAAAAGTTTACATTTAAATCTAACATTAAGGAACGTATGAACGATTTAGAACAAGCGCCTAAGGCATTATTGAGAGCACAAAAATTAGCGAATTTAGCTGACGCTAAAATACGTATTCCAGTATTGGGTATTCGGTTAGGCTTAGACTTTATTATTGGCCTTATTCCTGTGGTGGGCGATATGATAATGGCTGGCTTATCGCTCAGTATTGTTGCTATGGCGAAATCTATGCACGTGCCCAGAGCCCTTAGAATGAAAATGTTATGGAATATTGCACTAGATTTTTTATTAGGGGTTATTCCTTTTATTGGCGATATTGCCGATTTATTTTATAAATCTAACCTGAAAAATGTACGAATTATGGAAGAGTGGTGGTTAGAGCAAAAGCCGCGATAAGTTTAAACATAGACATTGCCCACCTTAATTAATTTAGTTCGTCACGTTAACCTAAACTTGAATGAATATAGCAATTGCTATATTCATTCTGACTGACTTATTTTGCTTTTAAAGCTTTGCCTAATAGCGTAACAGAGGCGGCTAAAAGCACAATATCTTTCACCAAAAATTGCCCTGGAACTACGTTAAGCGCTGGAAAACCTCCTAATGTTGCCTCCCAGACTGGCGCAGTAAATAATAAGCTAGAGGTAACCGCAAAAGTAGCGATTGCACCTAAGCTGCCTATGATCCCAATTAATCTATTTATTGGTGAAAGGATAATGGCGATAGCGGTGGCAATTTCAAAAGCCCCAATAAAGTTAGATGCTCCTTGTAAGCTAAAAACATTGTACAGCCACGATGTTAGAGGGCTTGATGAAATAAGCCCTTCAATTGCGCCTGCTTCATAAGCAGAAAACTTCATCGCGCCAATCCACAATAAAATAAGTGCAATTGAGAGTCTTAAGGCATGGTCGCCAAAAGTCGTTATATTTTGACTTAATGCTGGGTTACTAAATTTTAGTTCACTTTCTACGGTTAAGGTTTTGTTAGACATGGTTTTATCCTCTTTCAAATGATTAATTTCTTACTGTTATTGTTGACTATATGGTTATGCTTTGCCGATCAGGTGCTGTAATTGACCACTGCTCAATGCTTCATGGAAGTCATCACCGCCGCCGATGTGTTGATCATTAATAAATATTTGCGGCACAGTGTTACGTAAACTGCGCTCACGCATTTCTTTAGTCAGTTTTTCACTATGGGTAATTTCGTATTCCTTAAACGCTAAGCCTAAGCTGTTAAGCGTTGCTTTTGCCCTTTTACAAAAGGGGCAGTAGCTTTTACTGTATATTTCTATCTTCGCCATGATTGTTATCTCTTGCTTCGGTTGATTGTTATTGATGTGGCTATTATGAAAGAATTAAAAAACTCAACAACGTTAGAAAGTCTTTACTTATTACACTAATCGTCTATATTTTTAATACGATTAATAGCTAATTAAACCGAACATGGAAATTTTAAGCGATATTCTCACGTCTTTACGTGTTAGTGGCAGTGTGTATTTTTGTAGCCATGTTGAGCCTCCTTGGATAAAAACCTTCGTCGATAAAAAAACCGCTTGTTTTCATCTAATTAGACGAGGCGCTTGCTGGTTAAAGATTGATGATAGAGTTGAGCAGTTATTTGCTGGTGATTTAATATTTTTAGGCCCAGGTGTTGATCATATACTGACGAGTGAACCTCCAGAGAATCAACTGGCGATTAGTGTCGAACCTACCCTGCTACTTTGTGGCACTTGTTCGTTTGTGCACGATACACTGTCACCGTTAAGTAATATGTTTGAACAAGTCGCCATTGTTCGCGAGAACGAGTTAAATAAACATGCTTGGTTAAAAAGCACTTTTGATCAGCTTAGTGCTGAATATATGGCACAAAATATTGGCAATGAAATTATTGTTAATAAACTCACTGAAGTTGTATTGGTAGAGTTAATTAGAATCAATTTTGGCCGCCAGCAACAACACTCATTTTTACACGCTTTAAAGGATAAACGCATTGGCAAGGCACTTGAGTTCATTCATGAGTCGCCGCAAAAGCCTTGGACAATTGACAGCTTAGCGTCTGCTATTGGTATGTCGAGGGCGGCATTTGCGAAAAAATTCACGCAACTAGTTGGGCAAACTGTTTTTACCTATTTATCGAATTTACGTATACAAAAAGCAAAAGAGATGATTTTAACTACGTCACTTTTTATCAACGATATTGCGCTAAATGTAGGGTATGAATCAGAGCGCGCCTTTACAAAAACCTTTAGTAAGTATGAAGGCGTAACCCCCAAACAATTCCGTAAAAATAATTCGGTATAAATAATATTCTGTCATTATCTGTTGGTTCAGGCTCGTTGGAATGTAAGTAATGTGCGAGTAATAATTTATTTACCGCCCGTCTAAAGCGTCAAAGCTTTCAGCTAAATACAGGCGCATTAAATTTAGCATAAATTACATTTCTTACGCTGCCTTTAACAAAGACACCACCCACTTTTGCAATGCATCCTCGTTATAACGAGGATGCCAAGCAGCGATCACATCAAAACTGTCGGGTGATTCTTCCAGTGTTAGTTCGATTAAATCTAAGCTTGTTATGGCGCGTGATGGTAAAAAAGCGATTGAGTCTGTGGTTTCTAAATACATGGGGACAATTGAGAAACATGGTGCAGATACAACAATATTTCGTTTTAAACCGAACTTTTTGAACCAATCGTCAATCGAGCCTTTAAAGTTAGGCCGCGAAGGTGATGCAATAATACTAGGATAACTTGCAATTTCAGCAAGGCTAGGGGTTTTATTTGCTATTGATGCCTTTGGCGAAGCAACGCATACGTGATGTTCTTCAAAAAGCTTTAAAATGCGGTAGCTATCAGGAATATAGTCAGGAAAGGCTATGGCTAAATTAACTTTGCCACTTTCCATTAGCTCATGCACTTTATCTAATTCAAAATCACGTACAATGATCTTTAGCTTTGGCGATTTTTTTCTTAATTGAGCAATTAACTCTGGTAATACTACTTGCTGAGCGTAATCGGTCGCAGCTATAACAAAAGTGCCTTCAATGGTTTCAGGATTAAAAGTTGTTGGCGCTAGTAGCGCGCTAAACTCAAGTAGTAGCTTGTCGACACCAATGGCTAAGTTTTCAGCAAATGGCGTTGGCACAAAGCCACTAGTTTTTCTTAAGAACAGCCTGTCGTCGAAAACATCTCGCAATTTTTTTAAATGCTCGCTTACCGCTTGTTGAGTAAGGCCTAACTGACTAGCCGCTTTTGATGCGCTTCTTTCTTGTATTAAGGCTTGAAACACCCTTAGCTGTTTAATATCTAATCTATCTAACTTACTCATATGTATTTGCCATTATTATTTACTATATTCCACGATAAGCTAACACATAACCATAATTTCTTGTATCACTAACAAAAACTCATTGTTTTTAATTGTTTGGCAATCTCTATATTATCTCGTTATCAAATCAATTTAACCAAATTGATAGTAAAGAAAAGTGAGGTTCAAATGAAAACAGTTATTTTAATCGGTGCATTAGGAAAAATGGGTCAAGCGGCATTAACAGGCTTAGGTAATCACAAAGTGATTACGGCTGGTCGTTCTGGCGACGTTGACCATATTGTTGATATTACTAATGAACAATCGATTAGATCTTTGTATGAAGCTGTTGGCAAATTCGATGCTGTAGTTAATACCGTTGGTTTTTGTGAATATGCTACTTTTAGTGAGATGACAGAAGCGCAGTGGATGACAACTGTAATGAGTAAAATGATGGGGCAAATTAACTTAGTTAGAATTGGCCAAGAATATATTGCTGATAGCGGTTCGTTTACTTTAATTAGCGGTATTTTAAATAAAAAACCAATTCCATTTGCCATTGCCGATGCAACAACCAGTGGCGCCATTGATACTTTTGTTAAAATAGTATCGTTAGAAATGCCAAGAAACACCCGTATTAATGTTGTTAACCCTACGGTATTAACTGAAGCATGGGAGGTATACGGTGAGATGATGCCTGGTTTTGAACCTGTACCAGGAACATTAGTAGGCAAAGCTTTTGAACGTTCAGTCGATGGTTTTATTAACGGCGAAGTTATTGTTGTAGACGCTTAACTTATTAAGGGTCAAGGTTATCAATAATTGTGCTTATTATTGATTAAGTGCGAACGCTTAGCGTTGCTGAATGAAGTAGCTCAACTTGGTTGAACTTTAACCATCAGCTTAAATGCGTAAAATAAAAAACCAACCTCGAAGGTTGGTTTTTTGCTTGCTATGAGATAGAAAGTTTACTTACTGGTCGCCAACTTGTGCTGTTTAGGTTGAACCTGCAACTCTCAATCATGTAAACAACATTATTGATTGATGCCGACGTTGATATTCTGTTACTTGATATTCAGGAAAAAGGCTATTTTTTCCCAAAAACGACGATTAATTTTCTCGCTTCACAAAAGTTTATTGCTACGGGTTCACTCCATTCCAACGTTTGAAAATTTCCACGAATATACTGCTGGCAATAATTTTTAGGCGAAGCAGACCAAGAAAACTCTGCACTTGAATTTGGCTTTAAATTTACATTTTTAAAGTCAAACCAATGAACACCGTCTTCTGTAATTTGCAGGTTTACCATCGTTAACTCAGAATTATTTGAAACTTCAAAAATAAATTCTCTACTCATTGCTTCTTCGGGTATTGAAGCTAAGCTTAATATAGCAATTAAATAAAAAGTCATTTTGAAGGGCATGATGTATCCAATTTAAAAAGTTGTCGATTTAAGTATGGAATAAGTTCCGATATGCACAAGTTCTTTAAGGAATAAAAATGAATATGTTTGATATCGCAATTTTTTGTGCTGCTATCGCAGGGTTGATAATGGTTATCGGAGGGATAATTCTAATTTACAAAGGCGCTTTAGTTTTAGCATCTACCGATCCTTCTAGTGCCTTAACAATTGAATGGAAAAAAGAATTTCGTCTCAATACACAAGCGCCGGGAATCGCCTTTTTCATTATCGGCCTATTATTTACCTTAACATCTATATTTGCATCAAAGCCTACTGAAATAGAACCAATTAACATCATTGGTAAAGTTGCCGAAATTAGCGAACCAATAACAATAGCAGCAAGATCTTCAAAATGGATTTTAGTTGGTGGTAGTGATGGCGTAGTAAAAGGTAAAATTAGACCCTATGTTGAGGCAATTACCTTGGAAATTTCAGCTCCTGGGTACAAACCTATCAATATTGTTCATATTTTAGATGAACTTAAAGATCGCACTATTCACTTCGAACAACCTATACAAATGGAACAACTCGTTACTGGAGTCGTTGGTACTCAAATTATAGATGTCCCAGATGAAGGTGCTTACGCCTCAGTAAACTCTCCTGCTAAGTTTGGTGTAAGCCAATGAAAAAACTACAATCTATAGTATTCATATTAACCCTAACTATGGCTTCACAAACATTGGGTTCAGGCCCAATGGGCTTTGTTCAAGGTTCTTTGTGCAGCTTACAAAATAATGGCCCAGCACCTGGTTTATTGGTTTCACTTGTTCATCAGTACTTAGGAAGAAGCTCTCCAACTTATACAGACCAATACGGGAATTTTCAGTTGTTCAATATACCTGCACGACCAGAGCCATATCTTATTGAAGTCTATTGGGGACAACAATTAGTATATCGAAATCAAATTTATGTCCATGGGGGAGTTAACTTGGGAAGGTTTTGTATTTAAGTTTAGAATAGCTTAAGCCGCTGTATTACCTTTGTTGCGAAGTGATCAGCTTGATGCTAACCAGTATAATGTAAAATAAAAAACCAACCTCGAAGGTTGGTTTTTTGCTTGCTATGAGATAGAAAGTTTACTTACTGGTCGCCAACTTGTGCTGCTGCTTCTGGTTTTTGAACTTCTAATAATTCAATTTCAAATTGCAATACAGAGTTACCCGGAATGCGAGGTGGGTTACCGTTAGGGCCGTAAGCTAGGTCTGAAGGAATAGTAAATTTGAATTTAGAACCTACAGACATTAACTGAACACCTTCAGTCCAACCTGAAATTACACGATTAAGTGGGAATACTGCTGGCTCTCCACGCTCTATAGAGCTATCAAAAGTTTCACCATTAAGGAAAGTACCTACGTAGTGAACTTTAACTGTATCAGTAGCTGTTGGCTTTTCACCGTCGCCAACCGTTATAACTTCGTATTGAATGCCAGATTCAGTAATTTGAACGCCTTCTTTAGTTGCGTTTTCTGCTAAGAAAGCCTGACCTTCAGCTAAGCTAGCTTCAGAGCTAACCGTAGCTTGTTCTTGTTGCTTAGCTTTCATGGCTTGGTCTAAATTCATCAACAACGCTTGAATGTCTTCTTTTTCGATTTGAGACTTGCCATCCATGCTGTCAGTAAAACCACGAATAATAAGTGACTTGTCTAATGTTAAACCCAACTTGTCGTGCTCTTCAAGATTACGTTCCATATACATACCAATTGATGCACCTAAACCATAAGCTTGTTTTTGTATTTCTGTATCAAGCGCAACGGCTTGTTCTTCTTGCTTAGCAGATTCTTGACAACCCATTACTGATAATAAGGCAATAGCGACTAAAGTCGGTTTGAAAAATTTCATTTACATCTCCGTTTTACTACCTAGCCAGAAATTCGGGCTAAGTCATTTAAATATGTGTGAATTGTTAAACAATGCGGCTTATACTAACGATAAATGCCCTAAGAAAAAAGTATTAATATTTTGCTGAACTGTAACTTAACAATTCTAAAAGCCAAACTTCTGTTTTTATTAGCTTTGCTTTCTGCGTGTCAGCCTGTAGGCCAGGAGCCAACGCAAAGATGGCAGCACGCTGTAGAGGGAGCGTATGCGGCTAATATATCGAATGACGCTAAATTTAGTGTTGTTTCTTCAATACATCACGGCATTAGCTTATGGGATTTAGAAAACAATGCGCTGAAATATAGTTGGTCGCAACAACAAAACAATGCCGACAATTTAGTATTGGTGGCTGATATTGCCGATAATAACAGCCATGCGATTACAGCCAATCGTAATGACTTTTCACTTTGGAATATAGAAAATGGTGCCTCTGAAGGCTTTTGGTCCATTACAGAATCGACCATTCGCGATGTAGCGGTATCTAATAATGGCGATTACTTATTGGTAGGGCAAAGTAACGGTAAGGTTGTGCATATTACGATTGCTAATGGCCGACGTTTAGAGTTTTTGGGTCATCAAGAAAAAATTAATGCCGTAGATATGCTGCCAAATGGCCGCATTGCGATTTCAGGCTCGAACGACTTTGTTGCTTATGTATGGGATACAAAATCAGGACAAGTAATATATCGCTTTAATCACCCGAGTAGAGTCACTATGGTGGCGCTTGATCCTAAAGGACGTTTTGCTTTTACCGCCGATAGTAAAAAATCAGCCAATATTTGGGATTTAAAAACCGGCGAGTTAATTTCTAAGCTGAAGTACTTTAATCGACAAGAGGTTTTTAGTGCCGTGCAATTTTCTCCTGACGGTAGCCAATTATTAACGGGTGCGCCTTCTCGAAAAGTCAGTATATGGGATGTTGCAACGGGTGAGCGCCTTACCAGTTGGCGAGTTTTACCACGCGAAGATATTAGACCCGCAGGCGCAGTTGTGTATAGTGTCGCATTTAGAGATAATAACCAGGTAATCACCGAAAGCTCTTCTGGATACGCCGAATTATGGCAGGTAAATAAATAGTGAAATCAGTTACAGAATTAAACCACGCAATTGAAGCTCTTGAAACTCGCAATGCTTTTCAAGATGATATTATCGACCAACTTAACCATGAAATTACCGTTCATCAAAACCAACTTGCTGAACTTAAGCATCAAGTGTCTTTACTGGCAAATCGCATTAAAGAAAACGCACCAGAGCAAAGTGGAAAAGAAGAGATAGAGCCACCACCACCGCACTATTAAAATAAGTAGCTAAAGTGCTATGTTAGCGTGCTAAATTAAAGTTATATAACAATATTTAAACGTTTTAAAAGTTATTCGGCCGAAATAAACGAGTAGTTAGGTCGCATTATTGTAGAGACCTACTTATGTTAATGTTAAAGCCCAATTGTGAATGTTGTGATAAAGACTTACCACCTGCAGCTAAAGATGCTTACATTTGTACTTATGAATGTACCTTTTGTGCTGAGTGTGCAGCGAACGTATTAAACTTTGTTTGTCCTAATTGCTCAGGCAATTTAGTTAGTCGCCCTATTCGCCCTATTGAAGCATTAAAAAAGCATCCCGCTTCAACACAGCGAATAATAAAACCGCATGGCTGTGACCGTTATCGTAAAAGCTAACACAATGAAGCAAAGTTAAATAATGAAGTACTAATAACGTATAATTTGTCAGTTTATAGTGTAATAAGGAGTTTTATATGACTGTTTTATTTGTTTTAAATATTCTAAGTATTTTTATTTGTTATGCCGTTGCTAAACATAGAGGCGCTAAAACTATTTTTTGGGCAATTGTTGGCGCTATTTTAGGACCATTGGCTATCCCTTTTGTTTTCTTTTCAAAGCCTGAAGTTATACCTGCAACAAAAAACATTTGAGATAAAAGTATACTTTATTAAGCAAAATTTATAGTCAGTCGATTCATATTTCGCAATATTAAGTACGTCTATATTTTAAGCCGCTATATTTAAGTAATGCCACTTTACTAAACTATACATTGATAAATAAATGATTCCTTTTGAAAATACATCAGCAATAATAGAATTTACCCGTATATATTTAGCTGTTTTTTATACTGCTGTTGCACTGTTTTATACCGTGAGAATTATCACCGCCAAGAAAAACACCCATAGTGAACTTGTGTTTCTCGGACAACCTTTTTGTTCTCATTGGTGGAACCATATGACATTTCGTTTGTTCAGAGTATTAATTTGGCTGATTTGTGTGATCAGGCTTTTTTTCCCGCCGTTAGATGAATATCTAGGTATGATTGAGAATTTCGAACATTATCTAATGCTAATACTCGGTAATGTGTTATTAACTGTTGGTTTTTTAATGACCATTATTATCCACTTTAGCATGAAGCAAAAGTGGCGTTCGGGTGTAGACCCACAAGGTCCTAAAGCATTAATTACTGATGGTTTTTTTAAGTATTCACGCAATCCTATTTTTGTCAGCGTGGGTTTATCACAGTTAGGATTTTTTCTAGCATTCCCCTCTATATTTACTTTCGTTTGCCTTATCATTGGTTTATATACTTTATACAAACAAACCATTGTTGAAGAACAGCATTTAGTCACTATTTTTCAGGATAATTATAAAATATATCAAAGCAACGTTCGTCGGTGGATATAAGGCCGATGAAGCATTGGAAATAAACTGAGTTACCTAAAAGCTATAAGTAACAATACCTTGTATGAATTATCTAGTTACAACATCTTTTTCCGCAAATAAGATCAGTTTAAAGTAGTGAACATAGGTCTGTGCTTACCTGTTTATTCTTGTTTAAAAATACCAATAACTTGCTCGTTCGGTCTTACTTCTTGCACTACGTGCTCTTCTGGTTGCGACATTTGGTGTCCACAACTTACGCAAGTTACGGTTTCAACGCCGTGCTCTTTAAATAACCCCATCGTGTCCATTGCTTTACATTTTGGACAAACTGCTCCAGCTATAAATCGTTTTTTCACTTTTTTACTCAATTTTATTAAATATTTAATTAGTTTTTAATTAGTTTTAGCAAGATATCTGCTCAGTGCTTCTATTTTACCTTGAACAACCCCCTAAGGAAAAGCGACAATAGCAACCTGCATTAAAATGAGACAAGATAAATGATCATAGCTACAGATTTAAGTTTAGCCCGAGGCGCAAAATACCTCATAAAATCATCAAGTTTTACTATACATCCAAATCATAAGGTTGGGCTTGTTGGGGCAAACGGCTGTGGAAAATCTTCATTATTCGCTAGCTTATTAGGTTCATTACCCGCCGATATGGGTAACCTATCTATGCCAACAAGCTGGAAAATTGCCACTGTAAAGCAAGAAACACCAGCATTAGAGCAATCAGCGCTAGATTACGTTATGGATGGTGATGTTGAGTTTCGCCAATTAGAGGCAAAATTAGCGCAAGCACGCGCCGACGACAATGGCACACTTGAAGCCACAATTATTAACCAAATAGATACGGTAAATGGTTATAGTTTACCTGCACGCGCCGGCGAGTTATTGCATGGCTTAGGTTTTTTACAAGAGCAGCTAGTTAATCCGGTAAAATCGTTCTCGGGTGGTTGGCGAATGCGCTTAAACTTAGCTCAGGCCTTGATCAGCCGCGCTGATTTATTACTACTTGATGAACCGACTAACCATTTAGATTTAGATGCCGTTATTTGGCTACAGCGTTGGCTGAAAAGATTTACCGGCACCTTAGTGCTTATCTCGCATGACCGCGATTTTCTTGATGATGTAATCGGCCAAATACTGCATATTGAACATCAAACTGCGAAACTTTATTCTGGTAACTACAGTGCTTTTGAACGCCAACGTGCAGAGCACTTAGCCCAACAAGACGCACAGTATCAAAAGCAACAAAAAGAAGTCGCTCATTTAACGTCTTTTGTCGACCGCTTTCGCGCAAAAGCCAGTAAAGCTAAACAAGCACAGAGTCGTTTAAAGCGCCTGCAAAAATTACCTGATTTAGCGCCAGCGCATGTCGATAGCCAATTTACCTTTAGCTTTGAACAGCCTGACACTTTACCTTACCCATTATTGTCCTTAGCTGAAAGCCAATGTGGTTACAGTGATGAAGCCATTATTTTAGAAGATGTTGGCATGACCTTGGTCCCAGGTAGCCGAATCGGCCTGCTAGGTCGCAATGGTGCGGGTAAATCAACACTAATAAAATCTCTCGCCGGTGATTTAACCTTATTAAAAGGCGAACGTTATTGTGCGCAAGATTTGCGTGTGGGCTATTTTTCTCAGCATCAACTTGAGCAACTGCATTTGCCAAGCAGTGCTATAGAACATATAACGCGAGCAAAATCTGATTTAACCGAGTTACAAGCCAGATCATTTTTAGGGCGTTTTGGCTTTAGTGGCGATCAGGCGTTAGATAAAGTGGGCACCATGTCTGGTGGTGAAAAAGCGCGTTTAGTTTTGGCCCTTATTGTCTTAGAAAAACCCCAGTTATTATTATTAGATGAGCCCACCAACCATCTTGATTTAGAAATGCGTCAAGCGCTAGTACTCGCGTTGCAAGACTTTGACGGCGCGATTATTCTCATTGCGCATGACCGGTATTTATTAGAGTCATGTGTTGATGAGTTTTATATTGTTGCTAATGGTCGAGTAACCGATTTTGACGGCGACATTGATGATTATCAGCAATGGTTAAACGATGATAAAAAACAGTCGGTTAAAGCCAACAAAGTTGTTTCTGAGCCACAAGTTGACAAAAAGCAACAACGTAAAGAACAAGCTGAGCTTCGTAAAAAGGCATCACCTTTGCGTAAACAAGCCGATAAATTTGAAAAGCTCGTACAGCAAAATCAAGATGAGCTAACGACAGTAGAAGCACAACTTGCTGACAGTGATATTTATCAAACAGAGCACAAAGTAAAGCTAACTGACTTACTCAAACGACAAGCGTCACTTAAACAAGATTTGGAAACAAATGAAATGCAATGGCTTGACCTTGAAGAACAAATTGAAGAGATAATGTCGCAAGCTTTATAAATTTATTGCTACACTTAACGTATAGCAGCAAAAACTTTGTCACTGCGAGAAGTGGCGACAACACCGAACATAGGACATTATTATGAAAAAATTGACCTTACTAGCACTCAGTTTTGCTCTTTTTACCCAAAGCCCTGCTTATAGTGCTGATTTAGATTTAGGCATATACGAGCTAAACCGTGGCGAATTTAAAGCCGCAATTGCAGAATTCGAACCTTTAGTTGCCGAGGAATATGCTCCTGCACAATATCAAATGGCATTAGTTTATTTAAACGGTTACGGCGTAGTTAAAAACCCAACGAAGGCGTTAGAACTTCTGCATCAGGCTGCTTCACAAAATTACTCTGAAGCGCTATTCGATCTTTCTTTACTTTATAGTGAGGGAGAAGTGGTGAAAAAAGATTTGAAAACGGCTTATGCATTAATGGAAAAAGCCGCGAATAAAGACTTACCAAGAGCACAGTTTAATTTAGGTGTTATGCTGTTTAACGGTAATGGCGTACAACGCGATTACCTTCAGGCATCTCGCTGGTATCAAAAGGCGGCAGATCAAAACTATGCACTTGCACAATTTAATCTTGCCTTAATGTACTTTGAGGGCAAAGGCGTTGCTAAGAGCACAAAGATGTCTTATATCTGGAATATTATTGCGGCTAAAAATGCTTATCGCATGGCTGAAAAAAGCCGTGATATGGACGAACATAAATTATCAGTTGACGAGATTAAAGAGAGTCGTGAAAAAGCCGATGCTATTTATCGTAAAATAATCGAACAAAGAGAATTAAAGTTAAGACAAGCCTCTAACCGCTAGAGCCTAACCTATAGTGCTTTGTAAAGCATCTATACAACAATATTAAGTAAACCAAAACCCGCTAAGCTTTAGCGGGTTTATTTTTATAAACATGTAAATAATGCCGATTATCGGAGCTAAAAAATAAACCGGTATTGTTCTTGAACTTTATGCCATTAAAAAATTCAAGGTGTTATGCCTCAGCGCATCAATCAACTTCACTAATCCCTGAAAATACTATTAATAACATAGCGATTAACATACCGAATAACATACCGAATAACATATCGATTAACCCTGAACATGATCTATATCAATAAGTATGTATTGAAGGTTCTTTATAATCTTTTTCGTACCTATTTACTTACTTTTGGAGTTAGCTATGAACTTTTTAGATATGCTTTTAAACGATCCTGTTGTCATTATGTCATTTCTTGGTTTAGCAACTGTATTAGGCATTTGTAGCTTTTATGTTTATTACTTTATAAAGCATATAAGTGAAGATAGTTAATTAGAGAAAATAGCCATTAAGTGGAAGGGCGAAAATCCCCGATAAGCGCTACAAACTTTACCGGTTATGTATGGCTGAAGTTTTAGCTTTGTCACGTTACTAATTGATGCCCTAGCAATATCTTAACAACTAGCAAATGCGATTCTTTGTAGGCTCTATCCATTTGGGTTACGTATACTACTGAGTTGTAAGCTATCAATTACTTAAGTCTATTAGATAATTATTAAGTTTAAAGAGAGTGACAAAATACTCCAATAAAAAAGCACCTAATTAGAGGTGCTTTTCTTGTCTGTCCTGAAATGTGTTAACACATTAAGGGCTTATTGTTTTTTAAATCGTCTAGAAGCTAATCCCATTATCCCTAAAGCAAAGATAGCTAAAGTTGACGGTTCAGGAACGGAAGTTGCATTTTCTTGAAATGTTGTTCTATCTATTGCAGCAGTTACATTTCCATTACTTGAATATAAAGCAACACCACCAGTTATAGTAGAAAGATAACTCGCTGAAAATGTTGTTGTACCGACAGTGTATGCATCTGAATTAGTATTAGATGCACTACTATATTGAGACGTACTTACAGCATCCAAAGATATAGAAGATCCCAAATGAGTAAGTAACTGATTTGCCGGTGCAAATGCGCTAAATACGTCAGCTTCACCACCAACCCAAAGATTACCACCGGCACTTAAAAAACCACTTATTAATTGCAAGGTAGATTGGCTATACAAAGAGCCACTAGAAGCAATAAGCCAGTCAGCACCAATTAAGCTAGAGCTTGATAAGGTCATTGATTGTGAATAGCTTGCAGCTGTTTGAGTAGCAACAGAATCCCAGTTATCAAGTGACCAAGGATCAGTCGCTGAGTTCAGACCTATAACATTTTGATTACCAAATACATTGTTAAAAAAAACACTATTACTTGAGTTATTAATATTACTATCCCCAACCGCAATAATAAGTCCAGCATTTGCTTGTGATGTAACTGTTAATAATATAGCTAAAATAATTCTACGCATTTCGATTCTCTTACAGCTTAAAGTAAAGCAGAACAAGCAAGTATCGAACCAGAAACACAAGCCACTGTATTTTAATGGTTTTTATGGATAGCTCACCGTTTATCACCTAAGACTGTAAAAAGAACTGACAGTGTATCCACCTTATAGAGTTTTCATTCATGTCTTCTGCATTACTTTAGGGATAATCGCAAAAGACATTAAGCTTATTTGGTAAAATTTTATTAAAAATGTTACGAGTTAAACCTATCACTCACTGTAGTCAAACGGTGGGCATGGGCATAGTTTTAACGTACAATAAATTTTTTGTATTACACGCTATTACCGTATTATGTTTACCAAAAGCTCTTTCAGCCCCGCTTGGTGGCTTAAAAACGCCCATTTACAAACCATCGCCGCTAAGTTTTTTAGGCGTAGCCACACCATAAATACCACGGATGAAACTTTAGAGTTGCCTGATGGAGACTTTGTTGATTTAGCTTGGACCGAAAAGGTAAACTCGAACTGTTCACGTCCTATTATTGCGATATTGCATGGCCTTGAAGGCTCTAAGAACAGTCATTATGCTAAAGGGATGTTAAGCGCTATAAAAGCACAAGGCTGGGTGGGTGTGTTAATGCACTTTCGAGGATGTAGCGGTCGCCCAAATCGCATGGCTCAATCGTATCACAGCGGACAAACCTGTGATGTTGATTATTTTAGTCAATACCTTGCTAGCAGTTACCCACAAGCAAAAAAAGCCATTGTAGGCTTTTCGTTAGGTGGTAATGTCTTGACAAAATATTTAGCAGAACAAAAACAAAATATCTATCAAGCGGCTTGTGTAATATGCGCTCCACTAGATCTTTCAAGCTGTAGTAACAGAATTAACCGTGGCTTTTCTCGTGTCTATCAAAAGTATTTAGTCGATATGCTTAGAGCGAGTACAGTGATAAAGATTAAAGCTAATTTATTAAAAAATATCGATAGAAACTTGCTGAATAACGTGCGCTCTATTCGCGATTTTGATCAAATGGTTACCGCACCGATTAATGGCTTTGTTGATGCAAATGACTATTATCAGCAATCCAGCGGTCGCGATGTGTTACAACAAATTACCACGCCGTGTTTAATTATTCATGCCACCGACGATCCTTTCTTATGTCATGTGAATACAACGGCCATTACAACTTTGCCTAAACAAATAACTTTTGAAGTGAGCGCTAAAGGTGGTCATGTTGGCTTTATTAGTGGTAACAACCCACTGAAACCAAAGTATTGGTTAGAGCAACGTATACCTGAGTTTTTTACGAGATATTTATGATTATTCCATTAGAACAATTGTCAGACGACACATTAAGCGCCATTATCGAAAACTTTGTTCTTCGTGAAGGTACAGAGTACGGCAGTACAGACGTGTCGCTAGATGAAAAAATTACCCAAGTTCGCCAGCAATTAAAGCAAGGCACCGCGCTTTTGGTATATTCAGAGCTACATGAAACCGTTAATATTTTGCCAAAAGCCCAGTTTATTGAAGGTAGTGAAGAGCATGAAGAAAACAGTTAATACCCGTTAAGTGTTCGGATTTTAGCAATAAAAAAGGCACTGATTAAGTGCCTTTAGTTTTCCAGGTGATGCTTAAGTGATATTTAGATGGTAATTAAATGATCATTAAATAAAAAGTTAACGAGTAAATGTTACTGAAAAACTTACCGGTACTACATAATTAATACTCGGCAGAGAAGCTAACTCTTTAAGCTTATTAATACCTGCTACTACGCCATACGCATCAGCTTGAATAAAAAATGGCTTTATTGTGTTCACCAAAATCTTATCCGCGCTTAATTTAATCACACTAACATCAAGCATTATAGTTTGTTGCTCGCCGTGAAAATCTAACACACCGCTAATCGCCAATTTTTTATCTTCACCAATAACTAAACTCTTCAGTAATGAGGTTTCAAGTGCTGCAGAAAAATTTGCAGTGCTGTAAGTATCGGTTTCAAATAAAAACTTTTTCATTCGTTCATCACGAATGGCAATATTCGTATTCACACTGCTCAAGTCAATAGTTATATTAACTTGGGCTTGTTCAGTAATATTACCGGTAAGTTTTGAAAAGCTATGGTTCTCAGCAATACTGCCTTTTTTAACTGACATAAAGTTAAGTTGAGAGTTTTCATTATCGAGCTTCCAAGCTGCCAATGCAGGTAAACTCACTGTTGCTGTTAACAGTAGGGAAATGAATATTGATGATAAGTTACGCAAAATGTTCTCCATGTAGGCTAAGTGATTGGCTACTGTGTTGACTCAAAACAATGCACAATATTGACTATACGTATTGGTATAAGCGCTATTGAGTTATTACATTATGCCTGAGCTATATTAAGTTATAAGGCGAGTCGCTTTGTGAGATTTAATAATATCTTGCCAAGGAATTTCTTTATTCCCTAACGAGATAAAATCTGGCTGCATCAAAGTCTCACGTTGATTATAAGTTAAGGGCTTAAATTCACTGTCAATAATGCTGCCCCCCGCTTGTTCAATGATACAATGACTTGCGCCAGTATCCCATTCGCCTGTTGGGCCAACGCGTAAATAGCAGTCGGCACCTCCTTCAGCAATTAAACAGTTTTTTAACGAACAACTACCCAAAGCAATATGTTCAAAGTCGTATTGATCGTTTAAATACTGCCCCATTAGATTAATATCTTGGCGACGACTTATCGCGACTTTAATGCGACGTTGGCCGTCATATTTTGCCACGTGTATTGGGTGACTACCAGCGTCGTTTTCTTTAAAAGCACCTAAGTTATTTTGAGCATAATAAGTGAGTTGATGATCAGGGGCATGAATAACACCTATACTGGGCCAGCCATTCTCAACTAATGCGACATTAACGGCAAAGTCACCGCTGCCAGCAATAAACTCTCCGGTGCCGTCAATGGGATCGAGCAACCAATAACGTGACCATTTACTGCGTTGTGCTAATGCTAACGCCCCGACTTCTTCAGAAATAATCGGGATCTCAGGTGTTAAGCGCATTAGCTCGTCCATTAATATATCGTTTGCGGCGATGTCGGCACTGGTAACTGGGCTATTATCTTCTTTAATTTCGGCAGTAAAATTACCGTTTTTATAATAACGTGCGACTTCTTGCCCCGCTTTTTTGGCACTTTCAAGCGCAATTGATAGTAGTTTTTCTTGACTCATTCAATAGCTCCTAAGTGATCTTTTACCAGTAATAAAGCCGCGATACTGCGCGACTCATTAAAGTCTTTTTGTTGTAACAATTCATGATAATTCGCCAGTGGCCAGGGCACTATTTCTAAGTCTTCAGGTTCATCTCCGAGCAGTTTCTCAGCATAAAGATCTTCAGCAAAAAATATCGTCATTTGTGCATCAAAAAATGCAGGTGCCATGGCAACAGTATGAATTGAGGTTAATTTTTTAGCGCCATAGCCAACTTCTTCTTTTAATTCGCGGTTAGCTGCTTGAGCTGCAGTTTCGCCAGCATCGATTAAACCTTTAGGAAAGCCAAGTTCATAGCTATGGGTGCCGCCGCAGTATTCTCTAACGAGTAGCATGGTGTTTTTATCCAGCATAGGAACAATCATGACGGCTCCTCGACCTTTACCATACATACGTTCATACTCTCGTTTTTCGCCGTTGCTGAAGGTTAAGCCAACTTGTTCAATCGTAAATAAGTGACTTTTAGCAACCTGCTTACGCGAGGTGATTTCAGGTAGTACTTTTTTTGTTGTCATAACGCCCTTAATTGCAACAACTTAAGTGATATATTTTGTATAGAAACGCTAAAGTTTAACCATAGCACGATAACATTGAATACATAACCATAAGGCTTGGGTATAATAGTAATTGCTTAAAATATTTATTTACTTAGCAATTATCAGTCTCTTTGAGACAATCTATAATAAACGTGTTTCAAGGGAAAAATCTATGCTTGATTGGTCAAAAATTTCAACTGTTTTATTGGATATGGATGGCACAATTCTCGATTTACATTACGATAACCATTTTTGGCTGCATCATTTACCCCAACGCTTAAGTGAATTAAAGGGTATAAGCTTGGTAGAAGCAAAACAGTCTTTAGTGTCACATTATGAAAAAGTAGCGGGAACCATAGATTGGTATTGCTTAGATTACTGGGCAGAACAAACGCAATTATCTATTACCGATTTAAAGCGTGAAATACAGCACTTAATTCGATTACGTGATGACGCACATGACTTTCTTGTTGCCTTAAAATCATCGGGGCGAGATATTGTCTTAGTGACTAATGCTCACCCTGACAGCCTTTCGTTAAAAATTGAGCGTACATCTTTAGATAAATATTTTGATACGCTTTACTCAACGCACGAGTTTGGTGTTACAAAAGAGTCGCAATTGCTTTGGCAGCGTCTACAAGAAAAGCATGGTTTTGAACTAGCAAGTACGCTCTTTGTAGATGACAGCTTAGTTATACTCGACTCCGCGAAAAAATACGGTATTGGCCAAATATTAGCTGTTGCGAACCCTGACAGCAAAAAACCTGACAATGTATTTGAAGATTACCCGTCAATTACTGACTACCGTGTATTATTAGCTGAAATAAATAACAATAGACCAAACAGTAAATCATAGATTTATAGTAATTAACTGTGGCGAAGTAAACTAACTTAACCACGGTTGAGTGAGTTGACTATTGCGCGATATTGTTAACTTTTCCAATGTAGTAAACAATTGATACTGGTCACAAGTAAAAAAGCATCGACAACTGATTACTTTAAATCGCTAGGGCCATGGTTCGCCACGAATGCCCCTCTTTCTCCTTTAGGCTTTTTCTTCCCTGCGGTTGTATCTTCTTCAGTTTGTAATTCTGTAGCGGCATTTATTGCCGCCCCTAGTAAAATGGTAAAAGCGGTGACATAAAACCACATCAATAAAATAACTACGCCGCCCATTGAACCATAGGTTTCGTTATAGCTAGCATACTCGGTAATATACAAATTGAAAAAGTATGATCCAACAAGCCAAAACAATGTCGCCAATAATGCGCCCGGTGTAGTCCAACGCCATTTCGCCGATACTCTATGTGGTGCGTATTTATATAAACTTGCCAGCGATAAATTAAATATGACTAATAGAACTGGCCATGTTACCCAACCCAATAAAGATTGGCTTGTTTCATCAAGCATACTTAGCGCGAATGGAATAATAACAATCATAAGTAACATTAATAACATCGTTAATATTGTCGCCAAAGTTAGCATTGTTCGCACAAGAAGCATTTTAAAGAATGAACGAGTATTTGCTTCTTTATAACTGATATTACAGGCCGTTATTAACGCTACTGAACCTTTGCCACCACTCCAAATGGCTAGTATAAAACTAAAAACAAAACCTACACTTAAGGCACTATTATCTGTCGTTAATAAGCTTTTAATTTGTGCTTCTAAAATTTCCCTGCTTTGCTCAGGAATTACGCCAACCAAAAGATTCATATGCTGAAGAAGGGTTTGCTGATCGGTAAAAAGGCCATACATAGAAACCAATGCGGCCAATAAGGGAAACATAGCTAACAAAAAATAAAACGCTACACCCGCAGCAATAAGCGACATATTATCTTGCTCAACTTTGTGTAGAACACGTTTAGTTATTTGCCACCAGTTTGCTAGCGAAAATTCTTGTGGGTGCTTAATTTCATTATTTGAACTCATTCAGATTAGCCTCTATTTCTGCATGTTTTGAGCTGAATAGCGCTGCAAATCATTTACTAATAACCCGGCTATGTTAGATTATTTTACTGTATCGCTGTCAATAAAAAATCTAATCTGCTACTCATGTTTATTCTGCTATTAAAAAATTGGGCTGATAGCCTATAAAAGCTGTCAGCCCAAAACTAAGCCAAAATTAGGGTTATATTTAAGCTAAAGTATTGCAGTTACTTACAATTGTTTTCTTCACAAAAACGATCAACTTCTTTTTCTGCTTCCTCTTTAGACTTACCATAACGCTCCTGAATTTTGCCAGCTAGTTTTTCTTTCTGGCCATTGATTACATCCATGTCATCATTGGTTAAATCGCCCCATTGCTTCTGGGCTTCACCTTTTACTTGTTTCCATTTTCCTTCAAAAGTATCTTTGTTCATACTTGATCTCCTATAATTTCAGGTTGATGGTAAAATTCGCTCATAATAAAGCACTAACTTATGCTTATAACTTTATAAAGCAAAACTCAAACCAGAATATAAGCCACTGTAAATAAACATAAAAATCACATTTAACTTTATTAACGTGTCATTAAAATGAAAGTATTACAAACCATCATGTATTAGTTACAAATTTCAGAAAAATGTTGAGGTTTAAGCACAACTGAGTCGCTATTTTATATAAATAATGACTTATCAACTTTATACATCATTGAACAAGCGCAATGATCGAGATTACTATTTTTAGAGAGGTGTTTAGGTTCTATATTTTGCAGGGAATTAACCGCTTGGAAAGATAAAAGGTAATTTCATATTACCTTTATATTCAATAAGATACTTAACCTGAACTCTGGATAATGAGTGTTTAATACTCAAGTGAATCAAAAGCTGAGGTGGTAAAACAAATGCTATAGCAAGTGAACATCTCGAATAAACACCATCAATGCTTCATTTTATGCCATTTTCAAGGCAAAACATTTATGAATAGCGCGCTATTTATAAACGTTTTACACAGGTAATGGCTTAAAAGGGAGCATTGAGCAAGTGCTGCTTATCCAGAAGTTCAGGTGACTTATATTTTCAAACGGTAACGGCCTTTTCTATCAGGTTTACCTAAAAAGCTTAATACTGCTGTTAATGGCTCTGGAAACTTATCAGCGGGTGTTAAATAGCCACTACCAGATATACGCCCACCTTGTGCTAGCGTTGCGCGGTAACTCAGTCCCAGGTTATTTTCAGGGTCAATATCAGCAATGAGCTCTCCTTTATCGCAGCTAAGTTTGGCCGAAAGTCCACCTAACTGAACTTTTTCTTCAAACGCTGTTGCTGCGGCATTACGCCATTGCAAGTCACCTTCTAGTTCACGACAAATCGGCGCACCAACAATAAAGCGAGTAATATTAAGTTGAAGTTGCTCATGAGCAATAATATCGATAGGTAAGTTCAAGCGTGCTGCTACGGTATTGGCTGCGACATTTATTTGCGCGTCTTCCACCACTAGCTCAGATAATAAGCCACTAATGGTGAGTTGGCCTTCTGGACCGTTAACCAAGGCATTACCAAAAGTAATATCAAGTTCAGGATCGAGCATTAACACTGACATAAGTGACAACGAACTTTGTACTTGGTTAATAACAACGTCGTCAACCATTACTTGCTTAATTTCGCTATGCCACACCGTGCCTTCAACTGACGAAATAGCCACATTTTTAGGTAATTGAATTTGCGAGATTAACCAACTAGCTGGCATTAACGCGATTGCAAAAATACAATATGCGGTGAAAAAAATTGCTATATAGGCAAACGTCTTCTTCATTAACTCTTTCCTAACTGTAATCGACGAACACGAACCACGCCTTGTTGGTCAGCTAAACTTAGATCTATATTTTTTACTTGAAGACCATCTCTGCTAGCGAGTTGCTCTAACCAAGTTAACAACTGATTAAACGAAATTTCGTCTATCCAAACTTGTAGATCATCACCTTGAGGTTGCATGCGCGTAATAATAATATTATTCAGCCTTGACGTTCTGTTTACAATGCTCGATAAACTCGCCCCAGAATCCGCTCGACCACTGCGCTTCGCTGCTTGATAACGTTGAGTATTTTCTTCAACCCAAATTAACAAATCTTGCTGGCGCTCTAGCGTTGATTTCTGTTTGTTTATGCTTTCATTCAGCGGTTGCCAAATAAGCCCATATAAAATAAATATCGACACTAGCACCGACATAACGAGTACTAAACGTTGCTCACGAATATTTAACTGTTGCCACCATGCTTTCATGAGCGCCCCTTCATTGAAGTGTCTGTAATGCTAAACGAACCAGAAATTTGATCACCTTGATTATTTTGTGCACCTAAATTAACCGTTAGGCCTGCTTTTTCGAAAGCGACTTTAAGCTTTTCAAAATACTGATAATCTTTGGCGACAGTTTGCATACGTACTTCTTGACGTTTGCCGTCAAACTTTAATGTTTGAGGTTTTATCTCTGGTACGCTCGCTAATGCAGGCTCAAGCTTAACCAATAGCGCTAAGAAACCTGCAGAATCTTCACTGTTACCCACTTCGGCTAACTTCTGTCGAAGCTGTGAACGGACGGTTGAAATTCTCACTCGCTTAGTTTCAGGAAAAACCGTTTTATATTTTTCAATAATTTCGCTTTCAAGAGCCTCTTGTTGATTTGATAACTGATAAAGTTCAGCGCCCTTTAGCCCAAAGTTAAGTATTAAGGCAAAACAGGCAACACCTGCGACCCAAAGCCAATTCATCGTATCAGCCGAGCGTTTTTCTTTTACCTGAAACTCACCTTGCAGCAAGTTAAACTTACGCGCATGGTTATTCGCTAAAATAGCTAAAGGTAATTCTTCAGGCAAGTACTCAATGGTTAATTCATCGGGTACTTCTGACAAAGCAGAATAAGCATGAATGGTTTGTTCGTTTTCATCCAACCCCTTAAAGAATTGCGAAATTACTGGCCAAGCATTAGCTTCAAATGACATAACTTGCCATTCGCCAAGCCTAATCAACACTTGTTCGCCTAACATTACCGCACTGCTACTTTGCGGCACAACAGGTAATGCTAAGGCGTCAGGTATCATTAACTTGCAGAAAATATTTGCGTCTGCCAACCATTGCAACCATATTTCGAGTTGTTTACGTTCAAGCGCAGCAACAAAGCAGTTATGCCCTTGCTCGTCTTGTTTAAGATCATTAAAAGCAAAACACAATTGCTCAACGTCTTGTGCTAGCGTTTCTTCAAGCATATATGGCGCAGCTAAACGAATAGCGCGTTGCGATGAACCTGGCACTTTTATGCGCTTAATCGCAATATCGCTGGTAGGAACAAAAACAACAACTTCTCTTGCTGCAGATTTTTCGGTAAGTTGCGTTAATTCACCTGCGTTAGGTAACTCACCACTTGCTATTATGTCTTCTTGTCCGTTGATTTTAATCAGCCAGTGAATTCTATTTTCAGCTTGGCTGCCTAAACGGATAAATAAGGTTTCACCCATTACTCTCGTCCTATGATGCGACTGATCACATTTATATTATTTTTATCGTCTACTTTCATAATGGTGTTCAAAGCAAAGTAACTGTTATTAAAACTTGCGGTTGTTTTGAGCTTAAAGTACTCGCTCTTAACGGCAAAAAATTGTTTTTTATCTGGCGAAATTTTGGCTTTGGTTAATTCAGCTAAAGCAAAAAATTCATCAATGTTTTTAAAGCCTTCTTCACCACGCGAAGATAAAGCTTGTGATGCTTCATTTTGACTTATCCCTAACATGGCTACAAGTATTTCAGGTTGATCTTGTGCAATGGTGTTAATGTTTATTTTATTCGTGTTGCTGTCAGGCAATATACAAGCGTAATCTTTTAGCTTTTCAATAACATCCACAGTAAAGTGCTCAATAACCCTTAACTCACCTATGCTAGCTAAATAATGGTTAGCCGCCAAATAAGGGAACTCTTTCGCTGCATAATCGTTATCTTCTGCGCCGCCTGAACTTGAAATACTACCATCAGCGTCTAGCCAATCGGTTAAAGCATCAGCCATGTATTCAGCTTCAAAGCTACCAACACCTTCGATATTAATTGCAATAAGTAACTCTTCAAAAGCAGTTCTTACCGGCGATTTTTTTACTGTTGTACTGTTATTGTTATTGTTATTGTTATTGTTATTGCTAGCTTCTTCGCTATCAGTCTTTAGCGCATTTAAATTAAAGCAACTATTTAAGTCGGTTATTTCACCGGTAATTTCGCCGAAATCAACCGGGAAAGTATTTTCACCTTGTGCCCATAGTTGGCCCAAATGTGTAACTTCAGCATCGTCTTCAAACGATTGTATTAATATTCTTTTAGCAAATGCTTCAGCGCCCATAGCGTACCAATAAGCTTGCTGATTCGAGCCTATATTGGTTGTGCGTTGCATTTGTAATTGCAATCTTGCGGTCATTTGCGTTGCTAATATGGCAATTAACGCAATAATAAGCATAACCGTAATTAACGCCACCCCTTTGGGTGTTTGCTTAACAGCGAACACTTTACTCACGGCTATCGTCCTTATTTTGCAAATCATCCCCTGCAACGAGGAATTGTCGACGAATAATGCCGAAATCTGTGGTATCTATTTCAATCGCAATAGCTTGCGGCAAGGTGCCTTCTTGCAGTGTTGTCTGCCATTTTTTACCATCATAAAACTCGAAAGTTAAGCTTTCAACTTTTGAGATTAATGGTCTAACTTTTGGTTCTTCACCTAACACGGCATCAACAAAGTTAAAGTGCATTCGTTCAACGGTATTTTCATTGAGTTGATAAGCCACTGATTGCATATCACTTCGTGGCAATAATAAACCAGGATTAGTCCAACCATGACGAACGAAAGCAATGGCTTGCTCGCTACCGCTATAACTTTCAATATCTGTGTGTAAAAAGCCGCTTTGTGGTGCTTCGCCATAAAAGCGCACGCTGCGCCTTGCTATTTGCAACACATCACGTTCAATAATTAAAAAGCCGCGTTGTAATTCGTTAATACGCTCAGTGCGTTCTTTGGTCACTGTGTCACTATTTAATACCGTTTCAAAAATGCTAAAGCTTGCCATACTGATCACCGAAAAAATGGCAATGGCGATCAAAACTTCTAGCAAGGTAAAACCCTGGCTAAATTTAGATATAGGCTGGGAAGTACGATTTAAGGCACAATACTTTTTAGCAGCGGTATTCATTTATTTTGCTTCGATATATAGGTCATTAAGCTGGTTAATGCAGAGGGATCTTTTTCATCTAATCGTACCTCTAACACAATAGCACGCATGTCTTTATCCGTAGTTTTAACGACTTTTTGTTGCCAAAACCATTCAAGCCCAGCTAAATCGACCTTACCTTTTTTATTATTTTTAGGTGGCCAAGTATCGTCGAGTGTAATTTCTACTAACTGGTTCGATGCTACCCAACTTGCAAGAATTTTACTTTCTAAATAACCTAAATTACGTGCGTTAGTATCTGCGGTACCTAAAATGGCTATCCCGGCAATTGAAAATACCGCCATTGCTAGCATTACCTCAATAAGGGTAAAACCTTTCTCTAACTTGCGATAATAACTATCGAGCATTAACTATTGGCCCTTCTATCGTAAGCGGTGTGGTATAAATGCCAGACACTTTAAAACTGATGTTTTCATCACCGTCAAAAGCGAATTCGGCCAATGAAAAAGTTAAACTAAAAGGCGTAATATCTCCGCCAGACAGCATATAAACTTGTGGGATTTTTTTTTTCTTTTCTTCTTCAGTAAAGTCGTCTTCTTCGTCTTCGTTAATTAAAACTGACGAGTCAAACAATAAAGCCTCTTCGATCGGTAAGTCATCAAGCTGTAAGCTTATTTCAATGCCTTCAGGTAAGGTATAAACTTCAAATAATGGGTTATTAGCAATCGGGGCCCAACTTGTGCCGTCGTAGCCCAGAAACTGATAGCTATTTTCTTCAATAAACAATCCTAGCTCAACATTATTGAGTAACCCGTATTCTGCCGCTACGTCAAAAATGCCCGCAAAGCGAGCACTGTTTTGTTCTAATAACTGCTCAGGCTTGTTACCTGAAAAACTAAACTGTATGGCAGAAACCATCACGCCAATAAGCACAATGACCAACATCACTTCAATTAAGGTAAAACCTTGCTGTGGGCGATGTTGTAATGCTAAACGGCGACTCGTGTTAAGTTTCATAGCTAGTTAATAAATAATCAGTTAATCAATAATATGTATTGATTACTGATAATCGCCTAAATTCCAGTTACCAATATCGTCATCTGTGCCAGGTTCGCCGTCAGGTCCCATAGAGAAAACATCCATTGCGCTGTTTTCACCTGGGTTTAATAATTGGTATTCACTGCCCCAAGGGTCGTTCGGTAAACGTTTTACATAGCCTCCTTCAGGAAAACGGCGTGGCATAGGCTCGATATCTGTTTGAGTAACAAGTGCTTCTAGCCCTTGCTCGGTACTTGGGTATTTATAGTTGTCCATTTTGTACATGCTTAAAGACGTTTCTAAAGCATTAATATCAGAAACCGCCTTTTGCATATTCGCGCGCTCTTGGCTGCCCATAAGGTTAGGCACGACCATACTGGCTAAAATACCTAAAATTACGATAACAACCATTACTTCTAATAAGGTAAAACCTCGAACATTTTTTACTGCTTTCATTTCTAACTTCCTATTAACGTATTTAACTGAAGAATTGGCTGTAAAATAGCCATAACGATAAATAATACAACACCTGCCATTACTACCATTAATGCCGGTTCAAAGGCTTTCAATGAAATATTCATTACAGCCTCGAATTCACGATCTTGGTTATCGGCGGCGCGCCCTAGCATATGCTCTAGCTGGCCACTTTTCTCGCCACTGGCGATCATGTGTAACATCATTGGCGGAAACAGCTTAGTTTGCTCTAACGACACCCGTAAGCTGGTGCCTTCTCTAACTTTGTCGGTTGACTCCTTAACGCTTTGTTTAATGTATAAGTTGTCGAGTACTTCACCTGATATTTTCATACTCTCTAATAGAGGAACGGCACTAGCGGTTAAAATGCTCAAGGTACGTGCAAATCTTGCGGTATTAACGCTTTTAGCGACTTTACCTATACCGGGAATAGTTAAAAAGCGTTTGTGATAAGCAAACTTAAAGCTGTCTTTTTTCAACAATTGTGACCACAACAACATTAGCGCCGCAACAATAATGACAATGAACAAACCATAATCACGCAAGAAATCACTACTGGCAATTAAGAATTTAGTGGTTGCTGGCAAGTTAGCGCCCATATGTTCGAATTGGCCAACAATTTTAGGTACCACAGCCGTAAGCAATATCGCGATAACACCGGTAGCGACTACGGTCATAATTACCGGATAAACCAAAGCTTGAATTAATTGCGAGCGTAATTGTTGGCGTTTTTCGGTGTAATCGGCTAAACGGTCTAATACTTTATCAAGGTGACCCGACTTTTCGCCTGCTGCAACCATAGCGCGGAACAAGCGATTAAACACCTGTGGAAATTCCGCCATGCTCTCAGCCAAACCATAGCCTTCGGTTACTTTAGTACGAACAGCCATTACCATACTTTTTAAGCTATTTTTATCGCACTGCTCACCAACCGCCATTAACGACTCTTCAATTGGTAAACCCGACTCAACTAACGTTGAAAGTTGCCTAGTGATAAGCGCTAGCTCAGCCGACGATATTTTTGTTCCGCCGCTAAAGAATGACTTCTTATTAGTTTGCTTATTCTTTTGTAAACTTGGCGTTACTTCAATAGGCATTAAGCCTTGTTCGCGAAGTAAATTACGCACATGTCTAGGGGTGTCGCCTTCGATTACCCCTTTTTTATTTTTTCCTCGGCCGTCTACTGCCTGATAATCAAATGCTGCCATAATTTAGGTTTATCTTTATCCAGTTCATTACCAAGTGTGTTTTCATTGGGTGATTATTGTTATCAAAAACGCGATTATTAGTCTTCGCGTGTTACCCGCAATACTTCTTCAATAGTGGTTTCGCCTAACATGACTTTGTCAAAACCGTCTCGGCGAATACTTGGTGTTGTTGTACGAATGAATTTTTCAATTGCTTGCTCACCTTTACCGTTATGGATTAATTCGCGCACTTGTTCGTCAACGACGATTAATTCATGAATACCGGTTCGGCCTCGGTAACCTTTAAAGTTACACTCTTCACAACCCACCGCTTTATATATAGGCGAGTTATCATCAGGTTGTAGTTGTAATAATTTTCGTTCTTCTGCAGAAGTAGCGCAACATTCACGACAATGTGGACATAATGTTCTTACTAATCGTTGTGCTAATACACCTAATAGACTAGAAGAAAGCAAGAAAGGTTCAACGCCCATGTCTTCCATACGAGTTATGGCGCCTGCGGCTGTATTTGTATGCAGTGTAGATAAAACTAAATGACCCGTTAAACTGGCTTGTACACCAATTTGTGCGGTTTCTAAATCTCGAATTTCACCCACCATCACTACATCGGGATCTTGACGAAGTATGGCACGTAGGCCGCGGGCAAAGGTCATATCAACTTTAGTGTTTACTTGCGTTTGGCCTATACCTTCAATCGCGTATTCAATCGGGTCTTCTACCGTTAAAATATTACGTTCTTTACTGTCTATTTGACTTAAGCCGGCATAAAGCGTGGTACTTTTACCTGAGCCTGTTGGACCGGTAACTAAAATAATGCCGTGAGGTTTGTCTATAAGTTCAGAAAAACGAGCACGGTTGCCATCGGTCATGCCTAAATCTTGTAAGTCTAATCGAGTCGAGTTTTTATCAAGTAAACGTAACACTACGCGTTCACCATGCCCTGTTGGCATAGTTGAAACCCGCACATCAACAGCACGACCCGCTATTCTTAATGAAATACGACCATCTTGAGGAATACGTTTTTCGGCGATATCAAGTTTAGCCATAACCTTGATACGTGAAACCAGTAAAGAGGCTAATTTACGATTAGGTTTTAAAACTTCACGCAAGACACCATCAACACGAAAACGAATTTGCAGTGCTTGTTCAAAAGTTTCAATGTGAATATCAGAAGCATTCTCTTTAATTGCTTCACTCAACATCGCATTGATTAGTTTGATGATTGGTGCATCGTCTTCGTTTTCTAATAAGTCTTCGGTTTCTGTCATTTCATCAGCAAGTGAATATAGGTCAACTTCGTTACCTATATCTTCCATCATTTGCTGAGCTTCAGAAGAATCGCGTTGATATGCAATTGTTAATAATTGTTCAAATTCAGCGGCACTTTTATAATCAAGCGTAAACGGAGCCTTTAATACTCGACGAACTTCAAGTAAAACATCGGCGTTTAGCAGCTCGGTACAAACTAGGCGTAATTCACCGTCGTCATTGGTAACTAATACACTGTTACGTTTGGCGAAACCAAAGGGCAAACGAAAACGAATACCCTCATCAGTTATGATATCGCTTGCTGTTAATTCTGAAGATTCGTCAAGCGCTGTTTCACGCTCTGCTTCTTCGCTAGCAACAACGAAAGCTTGTGTTTGTGGGTCGATATTACTCATGGCTATTCTTTTTCACCCGATGTTTTATCTTCATCACGCTTTTTCATGTATTCGTCAAACGATGGCGGCAATGACAGTTGATCATTCCACTCTGGTAAAATCGGTAGCTTTTCGTCTGATAATAATTCAAGGCCATCTTCTTTCTTTTGAAGTTCTAGCGCGCGAATAAAGTTATATTTTTCTTTACTCAGGTCATTCATTAACTTGCCATCACGTACAATAGTTGGACGTAAAAACACCATTAAATTACGTTTACGCTTAGTGTTACTGGTTGATTTAAATAAGTGGCCAAGAAGTGGAATATCGCCAAGTAACGGTACTTTCTGTACGCTTTCTTGCACGTCTTCATCAATTAAACCACCTAAAATAACCGTTGCGCCGTCATCTGCCATGACCGTGGTTTTAATTTCACGTTTGTTAATTGAAATATCAACACCCGTTGCACCACTTACTGAAGAGACTTCTTGCTCAATCGTTAATTGCACACCACTGCCTTCGTTTATTTGTGGTGTAACTTTTAATTTAATACCGATTTCTTGACGTTCTACCGTTTGGAAAGGGTTACTGTTATTACTGCCGGTTTGTGCGCCGGTAATAATTGGCACTTCTTGACCAACAATAAAGTAAGCTTCTTCGTTATCAAGCGTAGTGATACTTGGCGTTGAAAGTAAGTTCGAATTAGTGTCTGAACTTACCGCTTGAATAATTGCGCCCCAATCGTTCTTCACAATTCCGAACAATGTGCCACTAACTGATCCTAACACTTGAGCGGCTAAACTATAGTCACCGTCGATATCGGGTTGATTAGGATTCTCTGTAATTACACCGCTTTCTGAGGTAACAGTAGTACCTAATGTACCCTGCGTCGGCTGAGCAGCTTCAGCTGCTGCTGCAATAGAACTTATAGGTGTAACACCATTGGTAAATTGCGACATAGCACCGGATTCGTGATACCACTGCACACCAAGGTTTACACCGTCACCTTCAAACACTTCAACAATAATGGCTTCAATAAGTACTTGAGCACGACGAATGTCTAATTGGCGAATAACTGCCTCTAGCGAGCGCAACATATCTGGTTGAGCGGTAATAACGAGAGTATTAGTGTCTTCATGAGCATCAATACTTACATTACGGGTTTTATTTTTACGCGAAGATGTACTACCTGAAGTAGCTTCAGCTTCAATAGATTCACTAACGCCCTGAAGTACTTTCACCATGTCTTCAGATTTAGCGTATTTTAAATGATAAACCCGCGTGTTGCCGTTTGATTCAAGCTCGCTATCTAAACGTGAAACTAATCTTGCTACACGTTCGCGGGCTTTAACTTCACCACTAACAATAACGCTGTTAGTACGTTCGTCGGCCACAATAGTAGGAATTAAAAAGGTCGGTGTTCCAGCGCTTTTACCTTGAGTAGATTTGTTCATAGCTTCAACTATGCGAACCATTTCGCCAGCTGATGCATATTGTAAATTAATAATTTGTACGTCTTGGTCACCTGCTTTATCTACACGCTCAATAATTTGTACTAAACGATTTACTACTGCTGCAGTGCCCGTAAGCATAATTACGTTTGCTGGATCATAGTTAACAACGTTACCACCGCCGGCTTGGTCTGATAACTGGCGAAGTAAAGGGGTTAATTCACGCACGGTAACGTTTTTAACTTCTACAACGCGAGTAACCATTTCATCACCCACACCAGGGTTTTCGTTACCTACCACGGGTATAGATGAGGTTTTAGCATCCTTATTACGAATAATTTTGACAACATTGTTGTCCATTTCAACTGCAGAAAAACCATAAACTTCTAATACGTTTAGAAAGAATTGATAGTATTGCTTTTCAGTCAACAGGTCGTAACTGCGCACATTAACTTTGCCACGTACGTTGGGATCAACGATCATGGTTTTTTTCAAATTTTTACCAACAATATTAATAAATTCAGCTATTTCTGTGCCTTTGAAATTTGGAGAATATTCAGCGGCATGTACATTTGCAGAGAGCAAAACACTATTGAGTAAAACTGCGGTAACAACCCCGGTAAGGCTACGCTTATACCAAGGTGCGCTTAATAATTTGCGCATTTATTATTCCTTTTATTCTAATTATCGATACTGAAAAGTATTTCTGTCATGTCACCATTACGATCTAGTAATAGTGAAACTTCGCGTTGTTCTCTTAAAGACTTTAGTGCTTGTGCTGCTTCTCGAGGTTCGGTCAAATCAAAACCATTCATTTGTATGGCTAAATCTCCAGACTTAAGACCTGCACTTTTAAAAAAAGTTGGATCTTTTGCCGGCATTAATTGATAGCCTATAGTTTTTCCATCTTTTAATTTACGTGAAATTTTTAAATAGTCGGTAATTTTACCTGGATCATTTTCTAAGTCGCTGGTTAATGACTTAGCAATTTGGGTTAATGATTTATTATCACGTTGGTCAACAACCTGAGTTGATGACAATTCTAATGAATTTTTAGTGCGCCCAGGTGCAGCCTGTTTTTTATAGTTTGGCTGAACTGGCTTTACATTTTTATCAAAGACTAAGCCTTCAAACATTAAAGTTTCAAAACCACCTGATAGTTTTATAATGACTCGATCGTTAAAAACATTTTCTAAGGTTGCACGTGTGCCAGTAATGTTTTCACCAATACTGTAGGTTTCTTGTCTGCCAGAGCTTTCAATTACTGCAGCGGCGGTTGCTTTATCACTACTAGCAACCACTCCTGTTAACGTTAACTTTAAACGTGTTTCAGGTGCATCTTCAATTACCTCTTCAACGCGCTCTTCTTTTTGTTGAGTAAAAGCACCGAAAAGATTTAATGCCTGAATACTTTTTACTTCAATTTGTTTTTGCGGTTTTGATGAGGCAGACACTGAGCCTTGTAATGTTACATGAGTATTTTTAGGAGACTCAGACAAACTTAGCCAAGTTATTTGTGCAAATAAATAAGCGATGTAACAAAGCAATAGCAAAATAATTACTTGAGTAATTTTTCGCTGGGGAAGCTTGGAAAGCTGTTCAGGCGCGCTTGATAGGTTATTCAATAATGTCATTTTTTATCGTTTTTTTATTATCTGCAAATTTTGATTCGCTTTGATGATACTTGACCAATCGCTTAGCAACAAGACGTCATATCCGTTTTTAACTATAATTAGTTAACAAATTGTAAAGAAATGCATTCGAACTAGCGAAAACACCATCGTTATGTTAACTTTCGGCAAATTTAAAATGCCGCTATAGAGTACAATTTACGTCATGACTAAAAATCACGAAAATGATGCGCAAGACAAAGTATCCACTCGTTTAGATAAGTGGTTATGGGCTGCTCGTTTTTATAAAACACGCGCCATTGCAAAGCAAATGATTGACGGCGGTAAAGTATTTTATAATGGGCAACGTAGTAAATCAGGTAAAGCGGTAGTTTTAGGCGATCGCATTACTATTAGGCAAGGTTTTGAAGAAAAGCATGTCATTGTTGTCGCTTTAGCAGATAAACGTCGCGATGCTACTTTTGCTCAAACACTTTATCAAGAAACCACCGAGAGCATTGAAACTCGTGAAAAAAATAGTTTGGCACGCAAGCAAGGTATTTTACTTAGCCCAGCCAGTGACACCAAGCCAGATAAGAAACAACGTCGACAAATTCGACATTTAAAAGAAAGGATATAAACAGTGGCCATGCAAAAAGATACTTTAAATCGCTATTTATTTGACAACCTTCACGCGCGAGGCGAGTTAGTTAATTTAAGTCAAACTTATCAGGATATTGTTGCACCACACAATTATCCTCAAGGCGTAAAACAATTATTAGGCGAACTAGTTGCCGCCACTTGTTTATTAACAGCAACATTAAAGTTTGAAGGTGAAATTGCTGTGCAACTGCAAGGTGACGGTCCAATAGGTTACATGGCCGTAAATGGTAATAACCTTCAAGAAATGCGCGGTATAGCCCGTATGGCAACCGAAACCGATGCTACCGCCTTAAAAGACCTTATTGGCAAAGGTAATATGATTATTACTATTCGCCCAACTGATGGCGAACCTTATCAAGGTGTTGTTGCACTTGAACAAGATACGTTAGCTGATTGTTTAGCACATTACTTTGAAGTGTCTGAACAAATACCAACAAAAATTTGGTTGTTTGCTGACGAAAGCACATCGCAAATAGCAGGGACTTTGATTCAACTTTTACCTGACAGCGGTGATAAAGAACAGCAACAGGCAGATTTTGATCACCTATGCCAATTAACCAATACCATTAAACCAGAAGAAATATTCTCCTTAGCGAGTGAAGATTTACTTTATCGTTTGTATCACCAAGAAGAAGTGAGAATTTTTGAGCCACAGGCTGTTAGCTATAAATGCAGTTGTTCTGAAGATAAGTGCTTAAGTACTATTTCTCAAATAGAGCCTAGCGAGATTGAAAGCATTATTGCAGAGCAAGGGGCGGTATCAATGACTTGTGATTATTGTATGACAACATATAAATTTGAACGTCCTGAATTAGCGCAATTCATAGAAGGTAAACCGCATTAATTTAGCCTTAAATTAATTTACTTGTTAGTACGTTAGCTGAAGAATTAACCTTTGGCTAACGCATTTAACATGAAGTTGCGTTTACGGATACTTTGTAAAAATAAATGTAGTTTCACAGATCTCAACATTTCCCCCTCTAACTATCCTAATATTTTTTCTCCTTGTTGCTTAATACTTCTGTTTAAATAACCTCGCTTGCTATTTTGACAAATAATATTGAATTATTTGTCTATAAACTTGGAAAATTTCACCTTCCTATACTTTAATTCTACATACCCTAATTAATTAAAGAGGCTACTTTGTAAACACTATTTTCCAATTTAAACGGTGAATTAATTATTTAAGCAAACCTTTGGTGACAAGTTATTTACATTATTTTTACATGTGGTATGTTTAATCGTCGCATTCTTGCGTATCTCGTAATATATGATTGGCAAACCGTTGATATAACGGCTTTGCTCACTAAAAAGTATAAACAAGCACAACAAATGTGCATTTAGGGAGGTTCTTTGTGAATAACAAAGTAACAATTGCTGTTTCAACAGCGCTATTATCAATGGCCACTATGCAGACATCTGCTAGTACTGTGCCTACGCAATATTCGGCTGAATCATTACAATCAGTCGCACCAATTTCTATTAACAAAGGTGGCACATACAATAAAAAACAAGCGAAGAAATTCCGTGCTGAAAAGAATTTAGCAGACGGTACTTATACTTATATCGTTCGCCTAAAAGACCAACCAATTGCAACGTATGACGGTTCAATTGAAGGTTTAGCAGCGACTAACCCGCAAATTGCCAAAAAATCATTATTCAAGTCATTGGCAAATAGCAATAAGTCTTCACAACAAATTCGAAAAGAGTTGCGCATAGATTTAGACGCTGCAGAGACAGTAGCTTACAGCAACTACTTGGAAGGCAAGCAACAAACATTTTTAAATAAAGCTTCAAATAAATTAGGTAACTACATCGATGTTACTTATAAATATAAGAATGCCTTTAATGGTATGGCGATACGTTTAACACAACAAGAAGCTGAAGCTTTATCAAACCTTGCCGATGTAGCTTACGTTGAACGTGAGAAAATGGAACGCATGGAAACAGATACCGGCCCAATTCATGTTGGTGCTCCTATGGTATGGGATGGCGAAGGACAAAGTGCTATCAACATGGGTGAAGGCGTTATTATCGGTGTAATTGATAGCGGTATTAACTCAGATCATAGTTCATTTGCTGATGTTGGTGATGACGGTTATGACCATACTAACCCATGGGGTGCTGGCGTTTATGTTGGTGACTGTGCGGGTGATTTCGCATCAATGTGTAACGATAAATTAATCGGTGTTCGTTCATACGCATCTGTTACCGATAATTATGACGATGCTGATGTATTTGGTGATACTCCACCAGCTAAAAATGGTGAAGATTACGGCGGACACGGTTCGCATACTGCCAGTACTGCAGGCGGTAATATTTTATATGATGTACCATTAGTTGATCCAGAAACTGGTGAAGCTCAAGGCGATGGTATTAATACAACGGGATTTGAATTTGGTCAAATTTCGGGTGTTGCACCACATGCAAACATCGTTGCTTACCAAATTTGTAATCCTGGAGATCAAGGTGACACATATTCTGGTTGTCCTGGCGCTGCAATTATTGCTGCTTTAGATGATGCTGTTCGCGATGGTGTAGATATTATTAACTACTCTATTAGTGGCGGTGGTAATCCTTGGGCAAGCTCTACAGAACTAGGTTTCTTAGCAGCTCAAGAAGCAGGTATATTCTCATCAGTATCTGCTGGTAACGATGGTCCTGATGCTAACACAACCTCAAAAAATGCTCCTTGGTATACTGTTGTAGGTGCATCTACTCATGGCCGTGAAGTTGCATTTGAAAAAGAAATTGGTGGTTTTACTGGTGGCGACACTGAGCTAGAAGCCATCGAAGGTAAAAGTGCATCTGGCGGCATTACTGCTAGTATCGTTTGGGCTGGTGACTACCCTAACAGCAACGATCCTGATGGCGACCCTGCACAATGTTTACAACCTTTCCCTGAAGGTACTTTTGACGGCGAGATCGTTGTTTGTGATCGCGGTGCTATCGCACGTGTATCTAAAGCAATAAACGCTGAAGCTGGTGGCGCTGGTGGTTTTGTACTTGGTAATATCGACGGCGGTTCTAACACAGTTGCAAACGACGTTTACGTTGTGCCTGGTATTCATATTACCGCCGAAGATGGTAATGCTTTACGTACTTGGTTAGCTACAGGTGAAGGACACACAGCAACAATTACTGCTGCTGATGGTGAACTACAAATTGGTCAAGCTGACGATATGGCTGACTTCTCTTCACGTGGTTCAAACAACACAGTACCTGACGTAATGACCCCATCTGTTACTGCACCAGGTGTTTCAATTTATGCTGCATACTCTGATGAACAATACGGCCACGATGAAACAGGAACAGCCCCTGCTGATTTCGCTTTCTTACAAGGTACGTCAATGTCAGCTCCACATGTTGCTGGTGCTGGTGCCGTATTAAAATCTGCACACCCAACATGGACAGCAGATAACATTCGTTCAGCATTAATGCTAACAGCGGTTACTGATGTTCGTAAAGAAGATGGTGTAACTCCTGCAGACGTATTTGACATGGGTTCAGGTAGTATTCGTGTGAATTTAGCACACACTACTGGTCTTATCATGAATGAAACAGCAGCAAACTATACTGCTGCAAACCCTAGTGAAGGTGGCGATCCTAAAACCTTAAACATTCCTTCAGTATCAAACGCTAACTGTGTTGGTCTTTGTGATTGGACTCGTACAGTAACTGCTACAGCTGCTGGTACTTGGACAGTTGAAGGCACTGCAATATCTGATGGTTTAGTTATTACAGCAACGCCAGCAACATTTACGCTAGCTGCAGGTGAAAGCCAAACAATAGCAATCAATGTTGATGCGATTCGTGCTGAAAGTGACGTTTGGTCTTTTGGTCAAGTTGTTATGACATCTGCCTCACACCCAACAGCTAGAATCCCGGTAAGTGTTCAAGCTTCAAATGGTAATATTCCAGATGAACTATTTTTGAATGCTAACCGTAATCAAGACAGCTTCTTAATTGAAGATGTTATGGCAGTTGAAATTACAGAGTTTACTAGTCGTTCATATGGCTTAACTAAAGCAACTCAAACTGAAGCTACATTAGCAGTTGATAGCGATAATAGTGATGCTTACGATGATTTAACTGACGGCATTAACGTTACACTTCATACAGTTCCGGCTGATGCTAAGCGTTTCGTTGCTGAAATTCTTGCTTCTGCATCTCCTGATTTAGATTTACGCGTAGGTCTAGATACTAACGGTGATGGTCTTCCACAAGAAGATGAAGAGTTAGGCATAAGTGCTACTGGTACAGCGCTTGAAAAAGTTGATTTAGTTCTACCTGAAGCTGGTAGCTACTGGGTTTCAGTACAAAACTGGGCGGCTTCTGATAGTGAAGAAGGCACTCAAGATGCTTATACTCTAGCAACAGCTATTGTAGACGGTGAAGCAGGTGATAACTTAACTGTTGAAGCTGACTCTGCTATTCCTGCATTAACTGAGTTTGACTTACGTGTTAAGTGGTCTCTTGAAGATGCTCAACAAGGTGATGTGTACTATGGTGCTCTTGACTTAGGTACAAGCATGGAAGATGCGGGTAACTTAGGCCTAGTTTCTGTAGACCTAGTTCGCGCTATCGATGATGTAACTATCTCTAGTAATGCTGATGCATATATGGAACGTCAAGATCGTGTTGATTATGAAGTTTCTGTACTTGCAAAAACTACTCCAGGTGACCGTACTTACACTGTTAAAGCTACTGTTCCATCAAGCATGACGCTTGACGAAGAGTCTGTTACTGGCGATGCAACCATTTCAGGTAATGAAATTACTTGGACTGTAGTACAAGAATCATTACATGGTTCAGCACCATTTTATACCATGACAACTAATGCTAACGATGCTACATGTGGCATGCCAAACTTCGGTCAAGGTAATGGTTACATTAACCTAGCTGATTTAGGTGTAGGTATTGGTACTATCGAAGGTAACGACACTGAAGGTACTTACAATATTAGTACTAACTTCCTTGGTAAGTCATTTGACTCATTCACCGTAACTGACGATGGTTTTGTTTACTTTAGTGGTACTGCAGGTTCTGCACCATGGAGAAACCAATTATTACCTGATAGCACAGTAGCGAATGATCTAGTAGCTCCAATGTGGAGAGACGGACATATAGTGATTGGTGCTGAGAGTGGCATATCTGTAGCTAGTAGTTCTGCTTGGGCAATTATCGAGTTTGATGACGCGATGCATTGGTTAGGTGTTAATGGCTCTGCATCTAATGGCATAGCACCAGGTGATATCACTGATAGTATGGACTTTGAAGTTGTAATTGAAAGAGCTACAGGTAATTTCATGTTCGGCTATAGCGACGTAACACACGATTGGGGCTCTGATCTTGGTGCTACAGTTGGCTATGAAGATGCAACAGGCGAAAATGGTTTAACTTCTATTTACGCTGAGTCAGTTTGGGGCGGTGCAGAAGGTTCTATTGGTACAGTTGAGTCAATCGAATCTGGTTTAGTTATGTGTTACAGACTAACAGACGTAGCATCTGATCCAACAACGTTTAGTTTCTCTACAGAAATTAACGATACTTTCAAAGGTGGTCCAACAACAGTTGTGTTAACTCATAGCACAGATGATGAAAGCACTGCTGAAGTTGTTAATGATACAAGTGTTGAGATTCAAGTTGAAGGCGCACCTACAGCGATGATTACTGGTAGCACAGCTGTTGTTGAAAAAGAAAGTGTTCAACTTTCTGGTTCAAGCTCATCTGATCCAAATGGTGATACCCTTTCTTACACTTGGGTACAATTATCTGGTTCTCCTGTAAGCTTTACAGCTAACTCTGCTTCAATTAGCTTTACAGCTCCAACAGTGGATAGAGATGAAACTATCGCTTTCCAACTAACCGTTGATGATGGTAATGGCAATACAGATGCTACTACTGCTTCAGTATCAATTGTGAATAAGAAATCAAGTGGTTCATTTGGTTGGTTAATGTTACTACTAACGCCAATGTTATTTACACGTCGTAAAAAAGCGTAATTTAACCACTTAAGCTTTCTTTTAGAAAGCTTATAAAAACAAAAGCCATCAACACTATGTTGATGGCTTTTTTATTACCTATACTTTAATGTCATACATTTAAGCCAACCCTTTGCTGAATACATTTTTATTCAGTGCAGCATTAAGCTGCGAAGCACCTAGGCTATTATTGCATTGTGTTCTATCTCAATAGCCCGTGATTACGGTTTACACACCTTAAGCTAGTTAGTAAAAGTAGCATACAGCTCTAGCGATGAATTAATAAAAAACGCTATTTAAAAAAAGTATAATGATCATCTACGCCACTTTTATTAAGCTTTAGGTGCACTTGAGTATCAAGCACTCATTATCCAGAGTTCAGGTTAAATATAAGCCCACATTATTAACGTTAGCCGCGCTCGAATAAGTAAACAAAATGATGTGAAATTAACTTCGTGAAGTGCAACATAAGCGGGTTAACTGTACCATTAGCTGGAACCCTACTAGGGCTTATTTTATTTAAGTGACCGCTGAATAACACACGCTATTAATGCAAAGTTAACTTTATGCTGATTTCGATATTGAACATTTATAATACTTTTTGAAGGTTAACCTCAAAATAAATTGTCCTCAAAGACATTCCATTGGCTAAAAACACTGACATGTAGACAATAAAAAAGCAGACCTGATCTCTCAGCTCTGCTTTTTGTATTACGCTATTTTATTGTTTTAAAAATGAATTGTTGTGCCCAGAAATACGCCATCAAATTCAATATTAGTATACAGATCGTTTAAATCGTCTAACTCTAACTTAACCGCTCGATAACCTGCATTAAGATTTACATCTACAGCAAGGTTATCAATAAGCTCATAACTAACGCCAACTTCATAGTCGTATAGCGTGTGATCATCAATTGATAAAAAGTTACCTTGAGCATACAAGTTAAAGCCTGTTAAAGGTAAGCCAACATTTGCACGAGCATATAGCATAGGTACAATTTCAGTTACTGAAATACGACCAGATGTAGATCCTTGGCTCGCTTGCGCTGAAACAGTAACATCGCCGTCAAAATCGCGACCAGTTAAACCTAAATCAAATGAAAGTAAATCGTTATCAAATAACTCATAATATAGTGTGTAATCAACATAACTTATGTTGAAGTCTGCATTAACATTAGCATCTTCACTAAATGTTTCACCTTCAAATTCGAATTCTGTTGTTAGTGTTGTATTGCCTTCAGTTTCTAATGAAGTAGAGGCAATACGTACATTTGGAATTAACGGAATTGGGTGTTCAAAAGCAATAAAGAAACTATTTTGCTTCTGATCCTCTAGATTAAAATCAACTAGAGAGCTGCCATCACCGAGTGTACCTGAAGCTTGATTATCCCAAATTTGTCCGCCTAGATATATCCCCAAAGCATCAGCCTGCACATTTGTTGATAAGATTGTTGCAAGTGTTACTGCTAGTGCTATTTTTTTCATGTTTAACTACCCTTGACTCAATAAGTCGTTTAAATCGATCAGTGCAGCATTAGCACGTGATATGTAATTTGCCATTACTAAAGAATGATTAGCAAGCATGCCAAAACCATCGCCATTTAGTACCATTGGGCTCCACATGGGTTCTTGGCTTGCTTCTAATTCACGAATAATCTGCTGTACGCTAACTTTCGCATTTTTCTGTTCAAGTACATCTTTAAAATCTATTTCAATCGCTTTTAAAAAGTGTAATAAAGCCCAAGTAGCGCCTCGTGCTTCGTAAAATTCATTATCAATATCCCACCAGCTTGTTTTCAACTGCATACTTGATGAACCCAACGTTGACTGTTTAGCAACGCTATCGCCAGCTAAATCAACATTAATCTGTGCTCTACCAACACTGGCACTTAAACGCTGAGAATAGCTCCCTAAACGTTTAGTAGCCTCCTGTATCCAACCGCGAAGGTTGTCAGAGCGTGCATAAAACTGCGCCGACTGATTATTAACTTGAGATAATGCAGTTCGGTATGCGTAAAGCTCGTTAATCGCTTTTTGATATTCACCTTCAGCACTTGGAATAGCCCAACTTGTATGGTCAATATTAAGCTGTGGTTGTGCCACTTTTAAATTTTTATTTTCTGCTGATTGAGACTGTGAGCGACTAAATTCTTGGCGCATCACCAAGGCCATGTCTCTGATCATTTCTAAAGCACCAAACTCCCACGCAGGAATATTATCTAAAAATACTGACGGCGGTAAAGCATCATTAGATAAGTAGCCACCGGGTTTATTTAACAAGGTTTCCGTAACTAAAATAAGCGTTGTAGTTGTAGTATAGCCTACTACAGGGCTAACGCCTTCGGCTGTTGCGGCTTTAGTTACCTCCGTACGAATGTCAAACTGTTCTGGCTCAAAACTCCAATAAACACCCAGTAGATACAGCACAAAAAATAGTGCTAAAAATGCTGAAACAACAGCTTTGGTCGAAATATTAACTTTCATAATGACTCCTAGTGGTGATGGTGTTTTTTCTGCTTAAGGCCTTTAACGGTATAGCTAACATCTACGCTAGATTCATTGTCAAAATGTAGCGTTATAATAATGTTTTGTTTGGCTTTTAGTGGCTGTTTCAAGTTGAAAATCATTAAATGAAAACCCGACGGCTGAAAAACAGTACTGTCGTTAGCTAAAATGTCTACATTATCGCGTTGGCGCATACGCATTAAGCCATCAACCATAGTATGTTGATGAAGTTCAATACGATCGCTCACCGTGCTTGTTGCTGAAACTAGACGAATGTCGGTTGCTGAAGTGTTTTTTATTGTCATATAAGCTGAAGAAATAGTTGTACCAGGAATACTTTCTCTAGCATAACCATCTTCAACTACAATATTATGATTTTCACTGGCAGACACATTATTAAATAACGAAATACTCAATAAAACTATCAATGACATTACCGGTATGAATACATTCCTCATAAGCTGATATACATCCTTTTTATTCATATTGTGATTCTTAATCACCATTGTAACTAAGCTTGAGGTAAATGGATAATTTAATTGTTTTAAAAGAGCACATTGCTGAGTTTATTACTCTGTACAATCGGGCTGATCACGCTGCATCTGCTGAATTTTTTTAATAGCATTAACCCTTGGTTTTTATAAATTTATCATTTATCTCAGCATTACACTTAATACTCCGAACTTAGCATTGTACTTGGCGTTTGTCGCGAGCAAGTAACCAAATTGCACCAGCGATTAAAAATATAGGCCAAAAAACACCAAGTAATAACATAGCGCCACCGCCTATTACTAACATGGCAATAAAAATTAATGTACCAAATACACTCATAGCTATTGCCAAAGCTACTAGAACAAGCAATACAACCACTAATGCTGAAAAACTTATCGCTTTTAAAGGCTCGATTACTTCTGCATCCATGTAAATGTCTACATTAAGTAACTCCATAAAGCTAACACCTAAAGCATAGGTTAAAAACAGGGTCGCAAAAATAGCTAAACACAGTGATTTAAAAAATGACATAACTTGCTCCTTTATATATCAGATTAATTTTAAGCTTTATTAGGTATTAATAATGAAGCAACAATATAAGCAACCCCAGTGGCTACCGGAAACATTAATAAAGCAAATATAGCTCCAAGCCTTACCGCCAGACGCGGCAGTTCGTAATGTCTTGCAATACCGCCACAAACACCTGACAATTTTTTATTTACTCGGTCTTTAGTTAACGTTTTATGCACTGAATATTCTCGTTGGTAACTCATTATTTACTCCTTTAGCTCAGCGGGTGAGCATTTATATTGTCGCTAAACATTTATCGTGTTCAGATCAGAAATCATCACGGGTGCCTTTATATAACACCCGTTAATGCTGTTAACCATTAGCAACTTTTTTCTTTAATTGCTCAAGCTCTTGCTCAACATTTTCATCATTTTCTAAAGCACGAAACTGGCTATCGAGATCATTTGATGAGGTCATATCGTAAGCCTCAACCTCAGCTTCAACACGGTCAATTTTTTGCTGATATCGTTCAAATTTATTAATCGCTTCATCAATATTATGAATTACTGCTTTTTCACGTACTTTTAAACGAACTTCGGCAGATTGTTGGCGAAGAGCAAATGCTTCTTGCTTACGTTTTGCCTCTGATAACTTATCTTGTAAACGATGGCTATCTTGTTGAACCGCAATTAAATGCTCATCAATCTGAACTAGTTCTTCATTAAATTCAGCGAGTTTTTGTGTGCACGTTTGCTTTTCTACTAGTGCTGACTTAGCAAGATCTTCACGGCCTTTGGTTAAAGCCAGTTCTGCTTTTGTATGCCAATTAGTAACACGATTTTCCATATCACGAATATTGCGCATAATTGTTTTCTTTTCAGCAATATATTTTGCCGCTGATGAGCGAACTTCGACCAGTGTTTCTTCCATTTCATTAATGATCAACTTGATCATTTTTTCTGGCTCTTCAGCCTTATCTAACATTGCATTGATGTTAGCGTTAATAATATCGGTAAATCTTGAAAACATGCCCATGGTGTTTCTCCTATTAATACTTCGTCGTTTGTGGTTTTGATAAATTTGATTTCTTTGGCTCAACAACAGCAGCTAACTCTTGAGTTTCTTCAGTGCTGAACTTCATTGAAAATCGATTTAGCTCAGCTTTGATTGAATGCGATAACTCTGCAGATAAATCATGAAGCACTTTTTGTCCTTGTGCTTGTACTGTTGCTGCTAAGCTTTTTTCTAGTGACACTTCTTGTGCAGAAGTAGTAGCTGTAAGTAGCAACGTACAAGATAATAAAACGGTGCTTAATATGTGTTTAGTTTGTAATAGTTTCATTATTTATATCCTTGTGTAAGTAACATGAAATGTGATTATTCAACTCATCATGTTGGTAATTGATATAGGTATTACAAGTGCTGTGCCAAGAAATGAAAAAACCGTAAGTTGCTGTTAATTAATAATTTAATAAAAACAGTGCTTGAATGAAAAAATAAGACATATTATGTCAGACTAATAATTGGTCAATTTTCACACCTTAAATAGTGAAAATGACCAATTATATTTTTTAACTTTAGGGAAGGAAATTAGCATGAGTGGCTAAACTCTATTTAGCCATTTTCAGGTCTATTTTTAATTTTTAAAACGACAAGTATTAGCTATGCTTTACTTATAGTATCTAGAAGCTGGAAGGTATTAGTTTTTTACTTTGAGGTGCTATCAACTTTTGTATTTGGTAAAGCTCCCCACTCACTCCAAGAGCCATCATATACTCGCACTGCTTGTGAACCAGTAATGTCTGCAGCTAGGGCTAATATACAGGCCGTAACACCTGAACCGCACGTCATGATCATAGCTTTATCTTCACGATTAATTTGCGTAAATATTTTTTTAAGTTCTTCTGGTGACTTGAACAAGCCTTCTTTTAATAGGTCGCTGTAAGGTAAGTTTTTCGCATTTGGCATATGTCCACTTCGAACACCTGCACGAGGCTCTGCATCTAAGCCTTTAAATCTTCTACTCCCCCTTGCATCAAGTATAAGCTCCTCTTGAGATTGTGTTTGAGTTTCAACATATTGCCAATCACAAAAGAAACTATCCCGTTGGTTAGCAGTAAAGTCTCCTTCAACAATATTTTTAGTCATATTTGATGTTATAGGTTCCTCTATAGGCTTTTTCAGCTTTATCCACATAGGCAAGCCACCATCTAAAACAGCGACTTTTTTATGACCCATAGCTTTAAACATATACCAAGCTCGTGCGGCAGAAAACAACCCTAAGTCATCATAAACCACAATCTGACTTTGCTGACTAATGCCAAGCACTTTGGCTG
>Ga0209302_10000085_pt1 | contig 59997 bp, 34 predicted proteins | sample ArcOceMetagenome_2_FD_187445 | JGI IMG/M metagenome (GOLD analysis project Ga0209302, IMG submission 187445) | Marine eukaryotic phytoplankton communities from Arctic Ocean - Arctic Ocean ARC135M Metagenome (SPAdes) (version 2) | ecosystem: Environmental > Aquatic > Marine > Oceanic | place...
TGCCTGGCTCTGGTATGGCTGTCGCATCGAGGCTCACATTGTCATAGTTGACCTGTACTCCATACGACTGAAGAACAATTCCAAGGTCTCCCGCTACGACAGTCCCCCCAGTAGTGAAGGTTGCCGTAACATCCGACCAAGTTCCATCGGCGGGATCCGCTACCGATCCGCCCTGTGTAATGCTGTACTCGGAAGCAACTATAGACGCTCCCGCCAAAAGCTCGATTCCGAAGCCGGGTAAAGCATGGTCATTACGATTGCCAACAGCGACCGTCAGCGTGTAGGTGGTGTTCGTCTGCAATGTGGTGCCGGTAAGGGTTTGGCTTACCGTCCCCGCACCATTTCCAAAAACTAACCACCCTCCGTACGGTGTCAAATCATCCGTATACCCTGTCGTAGTACCAACAGGTTGCCACCCAACACTGCCGGCCCGAGTCCAGTCAGCCTCCCAATTCTCGAAATCACCATTTGGAACCGTGATTAAAGCAGCTTGCGCAGAATGTGCTGCAGCGAGCAGGGCTAGTAAAGTAAGTTGAGTCGTTTTTTTCATATCTATCTATTACATTTGGGTGGTTGTTTTAAAGAAATCGCGAGCCACACAGACGGCAGCTGCTTGTTTTCTTTATATATTGTTACTTGTTACTTAACTAATGTGTTGAAAAACAGAAGTCTGACAAATTTGTTGAAAAAAGATAAAAAAAGAGGTTCTTCACGGAAGTGCGTTTACAGAACGCTCTAAGTCTTTGATTTATAGAGCTTAGCCAGGATTCGCCGATTACAGCGTTGGAGGTGTCCGAATCGCATCGACGGACGGTCACAGTCGCAGAGGCTCATCCACAGCGCAGAACCCAAGCTCCGTGCCTTTGTGGCTTTATTATGCCCTTGGGTGCCGTGTGAAACTCTGCTCTTTATGGTTCTGTGCTCACTGACCAGCACGACGCACTTTCTCACACGGAGGCACGAAGCCACGGAGGCTCATCCACTGCACAGAACCCCCGTCTTGACCATATCCATATACACTAGTCCGCGGGCCGTGAAGTTAGCAGTAAAAAGCTCCTTCCCTTACCAAGGGAAGGTGGATCGCGAAGCGAGACGGAAGGGTTCTCCGCCGAGCCTAAGCGCTGTTTACTGCCTTGACTCAAATGACCGCAAAACCCCTCCGTCTCGGCAGACCGAGCCACCTCCCCTTCGCAGGGGAGGAGCCTGACATTTAGCATTAATTACGTGAATTTGACGATACAAATATATGTATGAGGAACTGTCCTCCAAGAGATTCCATAGCAATCATCCCCTTTATTATACCAGTCACTGACTTTTCTTGGTAGAATTCAAAAAGTAGTGGGAGCATCCTGCTCCCATAGTTCTAAGGCCTAGGAGCTGGAAGCTACGGCTACTTTCAACCAGATAAAGTCAAGCGATGGTATTATGCCCTTGGGTGCCCCAACCTCGCCCATAGGGTCCTTTATTATGGTTCTTCGTCATTTGCTGGGAAGCAGTGCTCCTGGCCTCATGCGTCGGTCATCAGTATTATCTCTTATCCCATTCCGCCGGATGACTTCCGCCGTGCTGAAAACAGTCGAGGAGTGGATCACCGCTGCGCTTCATTTCGGTGGCGACGAGCGGTTTCATTTCATTCAGCGGGGTAACGGATGAGTGTGCTCAACCGATAGACGCCCGGCAATGCGATGCATTCGATGCCTGACGCCGTTTCGCCCACAAGCGTGATGCCCTTGGGCAGCTCAAGCGATGCATCCGCACCGGAAACGAGAACCTCCGCCGTGGTGTTCGACGGAACCGTAAAGTTCAGCTCAAACGCACGGCCCTCGGTTTTCCAATCGACGGAAATTTTCCCATACGGTGACGCATAGGAAGTTTTTGCCCATGTGATGCCCTCGCCGGGAATCGGTGCGATGCGCACTTTTTTATATCCGGGTTCAGCGAATGAAATACCGCCCACGGTGGCCGCCATCCAGTCGCCCACCGCGCCATAGGCGTAGTGGTTGAAGGAATTCATGCCGATGCTTTCGAAACCGTCCTCTTTAGTCCATGAGTTCCAGCGCTCCCACATCGTTGTCGCGCCCTGCAGAACCGGGTAGAGCCATGAGGGATACTCTTTCTGCAGGAGCAAGCGGTAAGCGATATCGGTGCGGCCGAACTTAGTCAGCACGGAGCAAAGCAGCGGCGTGCCAAGGAATCCGGTGGAGAGTTTCCAGTCACGACGATCCAGTGCAAGCAACAGGTTCTCAACCACCCTGCCCTGAAGCGCTTCAGGGATCAGGTCAAATCCGAGCGCGAGCAGATAGGCGGTCTGCGTGTCGCCGGCCAAGCGGCCATTGGCCGAAACAAACTCATCGCAGAATGCCTTTTTGATGTTCTTTGCAAGTGTCCGGTAGGTTTCAGCATCCGCCGCTTTTCCCAGGACTTCCGCAGTCTTTGCCATCAAGTCGGCATCGTAGGCGAAGTAGGCCGTGCCGATGAGGTCTTGCGGTGTGGGCGATAAGAAGAGATCAGAGGGCGAGGTATCAACCGAGAGCCAGTCGCCGAAGCCCTCAAAGGGCCGGATGAAATGGTTGCTTTCATCTTCAAGGAATTTCAAGAAAGCCGCCATGCTATCATACTGGCGCTCCAGAATCCGGGCATCGCCATAGCGCTCATAGATCACCCACGGGCAGATGACTCCGGCATCCGTCCATGCGGCGCAGCCGCCCTCGCCAAACGCGCTGCCACGCAGTATCTTTGTACTCAGCGGTGACATCGATTCGATCGGCCAATGCAATCCGTTTTTACACGCCACATCTGGCGCGACATCGGGGTAGGCTCCGGTTTCCAGCTGGTCATCCGACAAATCGCAGAGCCATTTTTCAAAAAAGGTTTCTACATTGTAATTAAATGCAGCGGTTCCAACGAAAACCTGGGCATCGCCCGTCCAGCCGACGCGCTCGTCGCGCTGCGGGCAATCGGTCGGCACATCGAGGAAGTTGCCACGCTGTCCCCAGACGATATTTCGCTGAAGACGGTTGATGAGTGGATCAGAGCATTCAAATGTTCCAGTCTGCTCCATATCGGTGCAAAGCACAATCCCTGTCACGGTCGCGGGCTCAATGACCACCGCGTCGTTGTCGCACACGAGTTCCACATATTGAAAACCGTGAAAGGTAAAGTGCGGTTCATAGATGTCTTCGCCGCCCCCCTTACAGATGTAAGTATCGGTGGCTTTCGCCGTGCGGAGGTTCCCGCGATATACCGAACGGTCATCATTCACCCACTCGCCGAACTTGAGCGTGACACGGGTTCCGCGCGGCGCATTCACCTTGAGGCGAACCCAACCGACCATATTCTGCCCGAGGTTGAACACATGCACCCCCGGTGCCGATTGATAGAGTTCAACCGTCTGGAGTTCCTCGATCCGGCGGATCGGCGGGTTCAGTTTGTTGACGAGCTGAGCGCCGTTGTCTTCATAAACATGAGCCGTGTGCCACGCGCTGTCGTCATATTCCGCCAGGCTCCAATCGCCCAGTTCTTTTCTGGCGTCGTAGACTTCACCGTCATACAAATCCGCCAGAACAATCGGGCCGTCGGAGGTCACCTGCCAGTTTTCATCGGTGCACACAGTCTGCCTGGTTCCATCCGTATATTCGATCTCAAGTTGAAGCAGTAAATGCGGGTCGGTGCCATAAAACTCGCGCTCCCTTTTATAGAAAAGATAACCGCAGAACCAACCCTCACCGAGCGACGCGCCGATGGCGTTCTCGCCGGACTCAAGCAACGAGGTCACATCATACGCGATCACCTGCCGACGCTTGTCATAATTCGACCATCCGGGCGCAAGAACATCTTCACCGACCCGCTCGCCGTTGATAAAAACTTCATACAGACCGCCTGCGGTGGCATACAGCCGCGCCCGTTTGACCGCAGAGGGTTCGGTCTTAAACTTCGAACGAAGGGTGGACGCGGGCATCGTTTCGCTCTCCGTGCGAGGCGTTTCGCCAATCCATTGCCCCTGCCACTCGTCACGCTGAAGCAGTCCGGTTTCAAAGGTCGCAGGCTCACTCCAATCCGACCAGTTCTCGTCCGAGTCGCGAACGCGCACTGTCCAGCAATAGAGGGTTTGGCTTTCGAACGCCGCCCCAGCATAGTGTATCGCGTGCGACTGTGATTGCGCAACCACGCCACTGTCCCACACGACACCGGTTTCGGTCTGAACGCGAAGCTCAAAGGCGGACTGCTGAAAACGTCCGGCATCCTCGCCGAGTTGCCAACTGAATGAAGGCTGCGAGCTGTCGATACCGAGCGGGTTAAACTGATGATTGGTTTTTAATTCTATTGGGTGCATCGTTTTTTCGTGTTAAATTGCGACCAAACTCACCCACACGCAAATAAACGCAACAATATTGTTTGCGTTAAAGATAAAATAAGTCGATGAATTAACAGATTTTACTGATGAATGATACACAGACACAAAAGAGTGGTTTCGATGCGATTCCGCAGGCAATTTTAGACAAGTTGACACGATTCGATATGCCCGCAGTGCGCGGGGTCGAGGCGTCAGAGCAGACCCTGGATGTCGCGGGCGTGACGGTGCCAGTGTATGAGTGCGAATCGCTCGTATTAGGGAGTGGCGCCGCGGGCATGCGTGCTGCGGTGGAGTTGCAGCGCCGTGGAGTGGATGTGCTGGTGGCCAGCACGGGCTTGTTTGCGGGCACCTCCGCTTGCTCGGGTTCGGACAAGCAGACGCTCTATACCGCTAGCACGGATTATAAGGGCGATAATTTTGTTAAATACGCACAAAGCCTTTGCGGTGGTGGTGCGATGGATTTCTCGACCGCTTATGTCGAAGCAGTCGGATCGATCGATGCAATGGGTGGCTTGCAATACATGGGCTTACCTTTGCCGCACGATGATCAAGGAGCGATTCTTCGTTATAAGACGGATCACGATGAAGCGGGGCGTGCTACGAGTTGTGGGCCGCGCACTTCGAAGTTGATGGTGAAGGTTTTGTTTGAAGAAGCGCTCACGCTCGGCGTTCGCATTCTGCCAAGCTGTAGCGGTATTCAGATCGTCAAGGAGACGGTCGATGGCGAAGAGCGCGTCCGTGGCGTGATCGCCCTACACCGTGAGGAGAAGCGCAATGCCTATGGCCTCGTGTTTATTCGCTGCGAGGATCTGATCATCGCAACCGGTGGACCTGGAGAACTCTATCGCGACAGTGTGTATCCGCATCATTGCCATGGCGGCCTGGGGCTCGCGCTTGAAGCGGGCATTGAGCTGTGCAATGTCACCGAAAGTCAGTTCGGTATCGGCACGCCACGCACGACCTTTCCTTGGAATCTGTCCGGCACCTATGTGCAAGTGATGCCACGTATCTATTCCGTGGATACGGACGGTAAGGAGATTCATTTCTTGAAGCGCTACTACCGCACGACGCGTGAGATGGTTTCCAATACTTTCCGTAAGGGCTACCAATGGCCTTATCATTCCACGCGTATGTTGGACTATGGTTCCAGCCTGCTGGATTTGGCTGTATTCCTAGAGCAACAGGCAGGGCGCAAGGTCTATCTCGACTTCCTGCGCAACCCAGAGCCAGTCAATGAAAACGACGAGTTCTCGCTGGATAACCTCGATCCCGATGTGCGTGAATATTTGGAGAACAATGAAGCATTACAGGACCTTCCAATCGACCGTCTGCGTCGCATGAACCCACTCGCGATTGAGCTGTATCGGATGCATGGCAGTGATCTGGAGGCCGAACCGCTGGAATTTGCGATGAACAATCAGCACATGAACGGTGGTATCCTAATCGACGACTGGGGGCGCACCAGTTTGCAGGGTTGCTATGCGATCGGCGAAGCCGCGGGTAGTCATGGTGTGACACGTCCAGGTGGCGCGGCGCTCAACTCCGGCCAGGTCTTTGGCAAGCGTGTCGCGATTGCAATTAAGCGTGCGCGTAATGGAAAAACGGATACATCTGTAGATTCCGCCGTGGTCAGCCAGGCAATCGAGGGCACGCTAAGAGATGCGGATCGCTTTGTGGGTGGTGGCATTGGCCGCAAGCCCAAGGATATTAAAACGGAGATTCAGGCACGTATGAGTGATAATGCCGGTATTATTTGCACGGCGGATGAAGTTCAGTCTGCACTCGAAGCCGCGACGGCCTTGCGCTGCGAAGTCGAAGCGCAAGGGTTACAGGTCAGTTCAGCATCGATGGTCGGGCAGGCCTTTCGCTGGCGTCACATGGCGTGGGTGTCGGAAGCAGTGCTGACTGCGCTCGATCACTACATCAGCAATGGCGGCGGTAGTCGCGGTGCGCGCGCGATCTGCTCGGACGCAGGCACGCGTTGCCCGGAGGCGAATGGCGAAGACCTTAGTCGTTTCAGCTTCATTGAAGAGCAGGCAAAAGACCGCGAAGAGAAGTTGATTGTTAGTCGTGTTGAGGACGGGATTAAGGTCTCAGCCTTACCAGTGGATCTCACTCCGGAAGTGCAGCGCGAGTTTTTCGAAAAGGGATGGGGGAGCTACCTCATTAAGGAGGGTTGAAGTCACACTCGATTCCGACTGGCTTAATCCATATGGTAGACTTCACTTAAAGGCTGCACGACCGGTGAGTTGTCTGGATTGGTTTCCATGATATCTGCCATGTAGGCCCACCATTTCTTCACCATTGGATGGTTCGGCAGATCCGCGCTGGTATTGTCATCAGTTAGCTTCCAGACGGCGAACAGTGTCCGCGTGTCTGCATCCAGAAAGATCGAATAGTCGGAGACGCCCGCTTCAGTCAGAACCTTTGAGAGTTCCGGCCAGATCTCGTCGTGGCGTTTCTGGTATTCTGCTTCGAAGCCGGGCTTCAGTTTCATTTTAAAAGAGGCTCGTATCATAATTTATTGGTTCAGGTTTGTTTGTGTTAAAATTCTATTTTGTATCAGTGATCATGATTGTGCCACACATAGTTCCAATGTGTTCAACCGATATACGCCGGGCAATGCGATGCATTCGATGCCTGACGCCGTTTCGCCCACCAGCGTGATGCCGTCGGGCAACTCAAGCGATGCATCCGCACCGGAAACGAGAACCTCCGCGGTGGTGTTCGACGGAACCGTAAAGTTCAGCTCAAACGCACTGCCCTCGGTTTTCCAATCGACAGAAATTTTCCCATACGGTGACTCATAGGAGGTTTTTGCCCATGTGATGCCCTCGCCGGGAATCGGTGCGATGCGCACTTTTTTATATCCGGGTTCAGCGAATGAAATACCGCCCACGGTGGTCGCCATCCACTCGCCCACCGCGCCACAGGCGCAGTGGTTGAAGGAATTCATGCCGGTGTTTCCAAAGCCGTCCTCTTTAGTCCATGAGTTCCAGCGCTCCCACATCGTTGTCGCGCCCTGCAGGACAGGGTAGAGCCAGGAGGGATACTCTTTCTGCAGGAGCAAGCGGTAAGCAATATCGGTGCGGCCGAACTTCGTCAGCACGGAGCAAAGCAGCGGCGTGCCGAGGAATCCGGTGGAGAGTTTCCAGTCACGACGCTCCAGTGAAAGAACCAGGTTCTCAACCACCCTGTCCTGAAGTGCTTCAGGAATCAGGTCATATCCGAGGGCGAGCAGGTAGGCGGTCTGCGTGTCGCCGGCCAAGCGGCCATTGGCCGAAACAAACTCATCGCAGAATGCCTTTTTGATGTTCTTTGCAAGTGTCCGGTAGGCTTCAGCATCCGCCTTTTTCCCCAGGACTTCCGCAGTCTTTGCCATCAAGTCGGTATCGTAGGCGAAGAAGGCCGTGCCGATGAGGTCTTGCGGTGTGGGCGATAAGAAGAGATTCGAGGGCGAGGTATCAATCGAGAGCCAGTCCCCATAACCCTCAAATGGGCGGAGGAAGTTGTTGCTTTCGTCTTCAAGAAATTTCACGTAAGCCGCCATGCTATCATATGAGCGCTCCAGAATCCGGGCATCGCCATAGCGCTCATAGATCACCCACGGGCAGATGACTCCGACATCCGCCCATCCGGCACAGCCACCCTCGCCATACAAGCTGCCACGCAGTATCTTTACACTCAGCGGTGTAATGGTGTCGATCGGCCAATGAAATCCGTCTTTACACGCCACATCCGGCGCGACATCGGGATAGGCTCCAGTTTCCAGCTGGTCGTCCGACAAATCGCAGAGCCATTTTTCAAAAAAGGTTTCTACATTGTAATTAAATGCAGCGGTTCCAAGGAACATCAGGGCGTCGCCCGTCCAGCCGAGGCGCTCGTCGCGATTCGGGCAGCCCGTCGGCACGGCGAGAAAGTTTCCACGTTGTCCCCATACGATATTTTGCTGAAGACGGCTGACGAGCGGATCGGAGCATTCAAAAGTTCCAGTCTGCTCCATCTCCGAGCAAATAACAATCCCTGTCACGGTATCGGGCTCAATGACTACCGCGTCGTTGTCGCACACCACTTCCACATATTGGAAACCATGGTACGTGAAGTGCGGTTCAAAAATTTCCTCACCGCCCCCTTTGCAGATATAGGTATCGGTTGATTTCGCGGTGCGGAGATTCCCGAGATACACTGAGCGGTCATCATTCACCCACTCGCCAAACTTCAACGTAAAACGGGTTCCCCTTGGCGCATTCACCTTGAGGCGAACCCAACCAACCATATTCTGCCCGAGGTCGAACACATGCACCCCTGGTGCCGATTCATAGAGTTCAATCGTCTTGAGTTCCTCAATCTGGCGGATCGGCGGTTTCAGTTTGTTGACGAGCTGCGCGCCGTTGTCTTCATACACATGAGCCGTGTGCCACGCGCTGTCGTCATATTCTGATAGGCTCCAATCGCCCAGTTCTTTTCTGGCGTCGTAGACTTCACCGTCATACAAACCCGACATAACAATGGGGCCGTCGGAGGTCACCTTCCAGTTTTCATCGGTGCACACAGTCTGCCTGGTTCCATCCGTATATTCGATCTCAAGCTGAAGCAGTAGATGCGGGTCTTTTCCATAAAACTCGCGCTCCCTTTTAAAGAAAAGATAACCGCAGAACCAACCCTCGCCGAGCGTCGCGCCGATGGCGTTATCGCCGGACTCAACCAGCGAGGTGACATCATACGCGATCGCCTGCCGACGCTTGTCATAATTCGACCATCCGGGTGCAAGGACATCTTCACCGACGCGCTCGCCGTTGATGGAAATTTCGTACAGACCGCCCGCGGTGGCATACAGGCGCGCCCGTTTGACCGCGGAGGGTTCGGTCTTAAACTTCGAACGAAGGGTGGGCGCGGGCATCGCTGCGCTCTCCGTGCGAGGTGTTTCGCCAATCCATTGCCCCTGCCACTCGTCACGCTGAAGCAGTCCGGTTTCAAAGGTCGCAGGCTCACTCCAATCGGACCAGTTCTCGTCCGAGTCACGAACGCGCACTGTCCAGCAATATAAGGTTCGGCTTTCGAACGTCGCACCATCATAGTGTATAGCGTGCGACTGTGATTGCGCGACCACGCCACTGTCCCACACGACACCGGATTCGGTCTGAACGCGAAGCTCAAAGGCGGACTGCTGGAAACGTCCGGTCTCCTCGCCGAGTTGCCAACTGAATGAGGGCTGCGGGCTGTCGATCCCGAGCGGGTTAAGCTGATGATTGGTTTTTAATTTTATAGGGCGCATAAACGCAAATTGTTCAGGGGTGATTTCAATTTCATTGGGAGTTGGTAATAGTGTTTTCATAATTGAGGATATTAGCATTTAGGCTCCGAAACTGCTTGAATGTTTCCGATTATAAAATTGTATATTTCCGATATTATGAAAGCTGAATTTACGATTTCTCAAGAGCATGTGCGGCTCTCAGCGAAGCATCCCATTAGAGTTGCGGAAGTTTCGAATATGGGGGACTCTATTCTGGCACATGATCACGAGTTTTATGAAGTCGTGTTGATTCATGCCGGTTCTGGTATTCATCAGACGACCTTAGGGGAGCGTTCTCTTGAGGCTGGCGATTTATTAATTTTGGCTCCGGGGCAGATTCATGGTATCCGCGAGGCAAGGAATCTTGAGCTGTTTAACGCCTATTATTTATCGGAGTGGCTACTGCAGGGGCTGCCACTTCGAGATGAAGCGCCGGATCTTCACCTCTTTTTTCTAGGTCAAAATCTGTTTCCGGATAAAGCTCTGGTCGAGCCGGTGCACGTGAGTTTGCCACCCCATTGTGCCCAACTGGTGGAGCATGAGTTGCGTTTTCTCGAGTCGATGTCCGATCACAAATCTCCCAATACAGTTTTGATGCGTGCATCGCTGGTGAAGGCGTTTGCGATGATTGCTGACGTCCTTGTCGATGAGGTATCCTTGGAGCGTCGATTCCTGAGCCATCCAATTGTAACGCATGCGATGGATTGTATTGATCGTGCTTTGGAGGATGGGGAGGCATGCAATGTTGCGTTGTGGTCTGAAAAAATGAGCTATACGCCGGATCACTTTAGCCGTCGCTTTCGCGAATTAACCGGTGAAACACCGACTAGTTTCTTTCAGCGCCGCCGCATACAGAGGGCTGCGCATGCACTGATTCGGGGGAACGAACCGATCAATGAAATTGCGCATCGATTGGGATACTCCGATAACGCGCACTTTAGCCGTATGTTTCGCAGTCGCTTTATGATGTCGCCAAACGCCTATCGAAAGCGTTTCAAATAGTATTCACCTGTGCTTAATGTTTCCTGCTTTCATTTAAAATTTCCAGATACTCGCCGTAGTCGATGATATTGCACTTGCTCTGCCATTTTTCGCATGCCGCGGTTAGTTGTTGAACCATCTCCGGGTTTTGTAGAGACAGATTTGTTTTTTCGGCCGGGTCTTTTTCCAGATCGTATAATTCATATTCAATGCCCGGAACTTTCGAGGTCTGATGGTACCAACCCGGTGCGATCAGCAGTTTCCAGCGTCCTTTGAAGATCACGCCCTGCTGCCCCTTGTCGTTAGAGAAGAGGAATTCGGGGGGAGCGATCTCTTGGCCTTTCAACACCGGAACAATGCTTCGACCTTCCGGAGGGGAGGTTTTTACGCCGCGAAAGGTTTCCGGGTAAGTGGTTCCAGCCAACTCCAGGCAGGTGGGCAAAATATCACCGACCCAGCCGATGCTGTCGGTGATCGTGTCGGGTTGAATCACCTTCGGCCAAGAGGCGATACAGTGCGTCTTCGTGCCGCCCTCCCACATCCGCGCCTTGGAGCCGACATACGGAGAGTTCATCATATCGCCGACATGCGACGCGGCGCCGTTATCCGAGAAATAAAAGATCAGCGTGTTTTCCAACTCGCCCGTCTCTTTGAGGGCGGCGACGAGCTTGCCGACATTCTCGTCGATCTTCTCCATCATCGCCGCATGCAGTGCGTACTTAAGCTGAAGCTCCTTTTTTCTTTTAGCAGGAATTTTTTTGTTCGGTCCAAATTCGGATCGAAAGGCTGCATCTTTTGGGAACAATTTTTCGCGGACGACTCCCGCCGCACGGTCGGCTTCGACTTTACTAAAGTTTTCGTAGCGGCTCATATATTTATCGACCAAGTCCTGAGGCGCCTGCAATGGCAGATGCGGCGCACGATGCGCCATATAAAGGAAGTAAGGTTGATCGCCCGCGTCATTGGTCTCTTCGATCATGCGAATGGCGCGGTCGGTGATGCCATCGGTTGAATAATAAGCCGGGGCTGTTTTACCGTGATTGGTTGTATAGGGGTAGCGCTTGCTCTGTTCTTTGCCTTTTTCCCAGAGGCAATTCATGGTGTAGGTGCCCGTCATGGGAAGCTTTCCTGCGGGTTTGTTCCCTTCCTGGATACGGTGTTTCCAGACATCATTCTCAGTATAGAAGAGATGCGACTCGCCACCAACCAGGCCGAAATACTGATTAAACCCGCGCTCGGACGGCATCGCATTATATTCGTCCTCCATCGCCTCTTCGGTCAGCTCGCAATCCGGATGCCGATGATTTTCCCAGGACCGTTGCGCCCCCTTGTTGGTTTTGATGTCGTGGGTGCCACCGAGGTGCCACTTGCCGACCATCAACGTTTCATAGCCGGCATCGCGCATCAGCTCCGCGACGGTTGGAACCGTGTAGGGCAAAATCCCGAAATAGCCTGGATTATTAATCGTTGGGTGTCCGCCGAGCGTTCCGGCACCAAAGCCTACATCAGCGGCATCGTGCCCCGTCATCAAGGACGCACGCGTCGGGCTGCAACGCCCGTTATTATAGAAGTTTTTGAAGCGCATTCCCTGTTGGGCGAGCGAATCGAGGTTGGGAGTATCAATTTCCCCGCCATAACAACCCAGATCCGTGTAACCCGAATCATCGGTCATGATGACTATAATATTGGGGCGCTCGGCAACAGCTGCCACTGAGCACATTAAGGCCGTAAAAATTAGGATATTATCTTTCATTGTGTATTTTATTTTTGGACACGTGATTGGTGAGTTACACAGCGTAGAACTCTCCCCTGCCCTGGCTAGGTGCTGGGTCGAGGAGTGTTTGTGCGACTTTGCTTAGATTAGCTTAGAAGCACTGCGTCATGACGGCTCTGCTTGTCATCGGTCAGCGCAGGTGCGCCCCACTCCGTCAGCCAATGCTGCAAGCGCAGATCATCCGTGGCAATCGGGGCGGCGCTTTTCAGGCGGATCGTGCGGATCTCTCCGGCGCGCAGATCGAAGAAGGCATCTTCCACAATGACTGGCACGCCATCGGCGCAGCCTTCATTGATCCCTTCAAAATGCACGCAACGGCCGAAATGCTCGGCCTTGATCGTGACGTCCACGATGCCTTCAGCGACTTCATGGATCGAACAGATTTCGAGCTTCGGCTCCGGCCAGTCGGCTTCTTTCCAAAAAATTGGGAAGAACACATCGCTGCGTTGCTCATCGCCGCAGTTCAGCTCTGCAAACAGGATCGCATCCGTCGCACCGCTGAATTCGGCAGTCTCGATCTCTACCAGGACGGTCGACGTATTAGCCGGAATCACGACCTTGATGGTCTTGTCCCATTTACCATCACCCGTCAGCGTTTCTTCGCCGATGATCAGTGTACCTTCGTAACTCTGTAATGTGTCGTTGCAGGCAACCAGTTGCCAGCCGTTTTCATCGGGCCGATTTTTCCAGCCGATCTGCAGTGGGCGCGACGCACGTTTGGCGGCATAGTAAGACGCTTTGGGCAGACCATACCAGTCGACCACCGACCAACTGCCGGTTGGCCATGGATCGGAATACATCCAAAACATACAGCCACTGTTAAAGGGGCGCTTAGTGCGATAGCCAAACACTTCATCCCACATGGATTCCGCATGCACCGTCATACCATATTTAATGAATTCCGCGTGATCCTTCGGATCGCCGAAAAATGCCTGGCACAGCGACAACTGCTTCTCAGCGAAGGTGCGTCGATCGTGAAAATCGTATGGGTTGGTGGTGATGCGGTAATTCCACAAATCATCAATCGGCCAATAGTGTTCCTTTGGCATGAACTTTTCAAAGGTCTGGCGTCGGGCCGGGCCCTGGATGGCAAACTCGGAATTGAATGAGGAATCGATCTGATTCACGCCGTTACGGTAATCAAAGAAGCCCTTGGAACCCGGCGCAAAAGTCTCGCCAAGTGCACTGAGGTGCGCATCGCCCGATTTGGGCGCGTTGCCGTCGTCCACATAGGCATAGGGCGAGTTACGGCGGTATGGGCGATACGGATCGAAGGTTTGCAGGATACCGGGAATGACCTCGTCGACCAGGAAGTCGCCAGACGTCTTCTGCAGAGTAAGACTGGATTCCTCGTCGCTGCCACACGTTTCCTTCTGAACAAAACTGCCGGACTTCTCGTTGCCGCCACACCAATAAACCAACGACGTGTGCTTGCGCAAACGCTTAGCCTGATAAGTGACTTCCTTGCGAATTTCTTCGACAAACCAATCATGATCGTCGGGCACATCGCTGCAGGCAAACATGACGTCCTGCCAGACCATTAGGCCGAGCTCATCGCAGAGCTCGTAAAAAACGTCTTTCTCATAAATGCCGCCGCCCCAGATGCGCAGCATATTGAAGTTCGCCTCCTGAGCCAAGTTGAGCAAATGCTGGTATTTATCATCGGTAATGATGCCGGTAAAGCTATCGAGTGGCACCCAGTTTGCGCCCTTACTGAAGCACTGCTCGCCATTGACCACAAATGTAAAGCCCATCTTATCGGCACGCAGCGGTTCCTCTTCCAGTTCCACCTCGCGAATACCAAAACGCCCGCCTTTGCTCTCCACCACGACACCGTTTTTAAGCAGATTAATTGTATAGGTATACAGTGGTTGTTCACCCATACCATTGGGCCACCACAGCTGTGGTTGCTCAACGAATATGTTGCGGAAGTTCTTGATTCCGGTAGCGCCCCAAGTATCGCAGGCGACTGGTGTTCCGTCCGGAGTGTTAACGGTTAGCTGAAGCTCCAGGTCGTCACAGCCGACTTTCTGAACCGTTGCGTTCAGGTTGATGAAGAATGATACTGCACCACTACACTTCGTATTGATGTTGAAGTTATCGATCTTTACTTGGTCGTATGATTCGATCGAAACTGCCTCCCAGATACCTATACCCGGACAATTTGGTGCCCAGTCCCAACCAAAGTGACACTGTGCTTTACGCATGAAAATGCGGTGCTGATTGTAGCAGGCGAAGTACGGCGTTGCATCGTGCTGTTGCATGACGATCGTGATCGGCTCGATGCAAATGGCCAACGTATTTGGTCCATCTGTTTTGATTTTGTCAGATACATCGAAGCGGTATTCAAGGAACATGTTGTTCGTGCGGCCAATCTCTTGTCCGTTTAGGTACACCACTGATACGGTATCAATCCCCTTAAATACCAATTCGGTCACTGATTCCAGCTTGTCGACCGTAAATTCACGGCGATACCACCAGGCTTGTTCGGTGGTCCATTTATTTTTCGCAATATTGTCGGCGTAGTACATGTCGTCAAGTTTACCTGCCTTCATCAGGTCAACGTGTACATCTCCGGGAACTTGCGCCGGAATCCATTCTCCAGTCACAGGTATCGTTGCCTTGTGAGCCGCACCTTGCAGCTCCCATACTCCATTTAAGTCTATTCTTTTAAGCTTCATTTTGTGTTTCCTCGGGGTGTAATTGTTTCTGGATCTCAAGGATCCGTTTTTCGGATAGTGGGTAAAAGGCGACCAGCAGCGCGGCGAGGCCGACAAACCCCATCGGAACGAACATGTAGAGCAGGCGCATATGGGTGATCACCCCTTCGGGCTGCACATCGACTTCCGCATCGAAGCCCGACCATTCCAGCATGTAGCCACTTAGAACCATCGTGAACGCAATCCCGGTCTTGCAAGCCCAACTGTAGGAGGCCCCGAACATGCCCTCACGGCGAAGGCCGGTCTTCTTTTCGTCGAGGTCGCAGATGTCGGCCAGCATGGAGGAGCCGATCACCCACATGCAAGCCATACCCGGTGCCGCGAGCGCCAGGGTGACCATCTGGAGCCACGGATTCTTCGGCGTATAGCACCACCAGCTGGTTCCGTAGGCAAACACCACCAACAAGAGGCCGCCAATGAGGGTCGCCTTTTTTCCGAAACGGGCGGCAATCAATGTGATTAGCGGCACGAGTGCAATGCCAGCCAGCTGAAAAACCCAATTGCAATACATACCAAACTTAGCCACCAACCCTTTGTCGCCCTCGAACACATAGTACGTGCCGATGTACAGCGCAAAGGTGTTGACCATGAAGATGCCGAGGGACACGCAGATCGTCACCGCAATCAGCAACAGGAAGGGCTTGTTAAAAATGGTGGCTTTGATCGCTGGCCAAAAGGAAATCTTACTCTGCTCATGATCCATGTTTTCGCGGCAGAAAATGGCGGGTATTATGCCGCACACCAGAATCAGCGCGCCGACCGCCAGACCGACATAGCGAACACCGACCACATCGTTGCCGCCACCCCATTTCTGAGCCAGCACCCACATGGCACCGAGCCCCATTGCACCGATCCCCTGAAAGACGGTGCGATAGGCCTGCACCCGCGTTCGCTCATTGTAGTCGGTGGTGAGCTCCAGTCCGAGCGCGCCCCACGGCACAACAAAGACCGTGTAGGCGGTATAGTAAAGAAACACCATCCCCATGAAATACCAACCGATGGCCGTGGGGCTCCACCCCGTGGGGGGGCACCAGATCAAGGCAAACATGATCGCACAGAGAATCGCACCGATCAAAATATACGGACGACGGCGACCAAAGCGCGTGCGGGTATTATCGGAAAAGTTACCCATCAACGGGTCGGTCAAGGCATCCCAGATGCGCGGCAGGCCCAGCGCCCAGCCGAGCATGCGCGGGTCGACTCCGAGTCCCATGTTGTAGATCTGGAACGCCAGATAGTTCAGCGCATTCGCCATATAAACGTCGGCCACCGAGCCGATCGCCCAGGCCGATTTCTTAGTGCGCGTTAATTTCTTAGCATCACTCATGGGTTCAACTCCTGATTCGCTTGCTGCAGGGCATCGAGCATGTAGGCGCGGTGGTTGTCCTCGGTAATGTTAAAGAGCGTCTGGTCGACGTGTTCAAAATCAAAGTTCCAGAGTGCGGAAAGCGGGACCTCATTTTTCACCATCAGATCGAGTATGAGTTCAAACTGGCGACGCTCTTCTTCGAGCGGCTTGTCTTTAGGCCGTGGGCCATATTCGCCGACAAACAGTGGTTTTTTTGCACGCTTGGAGATTTCCATCATGAAGGTCACCTGTTCTGCTGGCCCGTACTCCATATAGCCCATCTCGCGCCATTCATCATCCAGCGAGAAATAGTATAAGTGGGCGGAAAGCCCGTCCATCGCGGCGTTGTCCAGCAGGAACATCTCTTCCCACTGCTCCAGGCTGTCATTTTCCCAACTTTTCTCATAAAAATTGTGGTATGCTGACGGGCGCGGCATGACATCTCCCGATAAAACCGGGCGGTGCGGATCAATCGCACGAACAGTGTCGGCGAACGCCTGATAGGCCACATAGACATTCTTGCGGTACATCTTGTCTTTGATCGTTCGGGTTTTCGGCAGACCCAGTGGAGGAAAGGGGTCTTCACCGGGCACGGGCTCGGGTTCCGTCATACCTTTTCCGTGATCATCACCCGGTATATCGGAGTTATGAATCCATTCATTGCCGAACTCCCACGCCCAGATAGCCGGGGAATCTTTATAGCGGCTGACCAATTCAGTGGTGAATTCCCGCATGAACGCATGGGTTTGACTATCCACATTACCCCACTGATCGGTCGATTCGCCGACAAGATCCGGAACCGTCGGGAAATACCAGAACAGGCTGGGAATCAGGCCGATCTCCAACCGTTCCGCATCAGCAACCAGCATATCAAAGGCTTTAAAGTATGCTTCCCGGTGATTCAAATACACATCCGTGTCGCAGGGATAATAGCCATTGGCGCCAAAGCGAATGAACGGAATATCGTGTTGTGCCAAAGTTTCAAGTCCCTGGCGATACGAGGTGTCCGACAGGTTAGAGGGATTCCCTTCGATTCCGAGTTTCCGCTGAAGGACGGTGTAGAAATTTATCCCATATCCCTTAAACGGTTGCCCGTCCTTATAAAACTGCCCATCCTGCACCGTCAGGCCCGGGGGATTGGAAGCACAGCCCATAAGAAAGGCAGACGCAGCAACAACGAGTATCGAATCTCGAAGAAATTCGATGACATTGCGCCCCACTTGATGACTAAACTTAAACATTCGATATTCCTTTTTCATTATTTAAAATTCCTTTTTGATTATTCGGCATTCCCAAGTCCGCGACTGAAGCGGCCATTGAGTTCCTTCACCGCATCCAGCATATAGGCCCGCTCGTTGGTGGGCGAAATATCCCAGTCGGCCTGAAACGTACCCTGCGGCTTAAAATTCCAGATGGCGGAAATCTCAATTTCGTTTTCTTCGACCGCATGCATCATGCGGAAAAACATTTCACGCGCCGCCTCATCCGTGCCCGGCATGCCGAGCTCGCCGTTCCAGATCACTTTGTTGTCGGATCGACAGATTCCAACGACTTCTGTCACAAAGTCCTCAAGCGGCAGATTCTCGTTCTTAAAATAGCTCTTTTCCGCTTCGGCATAGAGATGGAACGATGCCACCTCATAAGGGCCCGGCGTATCGGCACGAAAGACCTCCGTCCATTGCGCTTTGCTGTCCTGACCCCACGAATCGTCATTCCGGTTGTGCCACGCCTGAGTGCGGGCAATCGAATCACCAGTCACGATGATGCGGTCGGGATCAATCTCCCGCACGGTTTTATAAAAGTCCTCGTAGGCATTCAGAATCATGGGACGCAGCAACTTATCCACCGCCGTGCGCACTTCCTCTGAGCCAATCTTTTGCGGCGGCAAATGCTCCAGCTTCGGCAGATCCACATACAGCATCCATTCATTGCCGACTTCCCAGCCCCAGATCGCAGGTGAATCTTTATAACGCCCAACCACATCGCGGATATATTGGCGCATGAACGTACGGCATTGACTGTCAGGATCGCCCAGTGCGCTGATCGGCTCGCCCGCCAGATCCGGCATCGTAACCACAAACCAGAAGAGTGACGGAATCAGTCCAATCCCCTGCTCTTCCGCATGCTTCACCAGCACATCGAAGCGGCGCAGATATTCTTCGGGATCCTCTACATACATCTTCCATTGGGTATGCGCATACGGCCCGCCGTTTAAACGAACAAACGGAATCCCGTAATCCTGTTTTAAAATCCGGAATCCCTCCGCGACCTCCAACGTTTCAGGATCTTTCAGCACATCGTGCCAAGCGCTACAGTAGTTGATGCCCATCGCCCGGAATTCCGAGCCGTTGCGCATCAGCGCACCGTCTTCTACATAGAGCCCCGGCTTGCTGTGCTCCGTAACACATGCGGTAGTGATCAAACAGCAGAGCGCCAGCAGGCACAGCACGCTTCGATTCAATTGTTTTTGGTTCAATAACATAATAAGGTATTTATTCAGTGATGTAGATTAATTTTTGACGACCGATCTTGGTTTGCAGGCGGGCGTCCTCATGGCTCACCAAAAACACCCTGCTCGACCATCCGTGAAATTTCTGCTGTAGAATAACCGAGTTCCTGCGCCACATCGAGACTGTGTTGACCGAGTGATGGTGGGAACTTGTCCAGCTTGGGAGGCGTTTTTTTCAACCGAATCGGGTTCCCCAAGAGCTTAAGCTCGCCGACCATCGCATCCTCCATGGATACGATCATTTTATTATGCAGAATTTGAGGATCACGTGCAGCCTCTTCAAAACTGTTCACGCGCGCGCACAACACACCATTCTCTTCCAACTCAACCATCCAGCTGTCGGTTGTTTTAGTTAGAAAAGCCTTGGCCAAGGCGGTATTCAACAAATCCTTATTTTCAATCTGTAATGCTTCGGTGTTGAATTCAGCCTGTTCAGATAAATCTCCTAGGCCAAGTGCCGTTGAAATATCGCGTAGTGCATTATCCGAAAAAACCGGCGAAATCTCAATAAACCCATCTGTAGTCTGAAACGCTTTGTTGATCGCTGCTTCGGTACCGCCCACCGCAGCCGGTCGATCAATTTTGTCCGAATTCAGGCGCGAGGCGGCATCCCAAGCATGAGCGTGAAACGCGACACTGAACAGGTCGGTCGAAACATACTGCCCCTCGCCCGTTTTAATACGATGCACCAATGCAGTCAGAATACCGACCATCAGATTCAAACCCGCCGCATAGTCGATGCTGATCCCGCCTGGGATGGGCGGCTTCTCTTCGTCGTATGAAACAAACCAACCGGCTTCAGCACGTGCCATCATATCGTGTCCTGCACGCCCACGTTCAGCATACGGTCCCGTGTCGCCCCAGCCGTTTGAGGTGGCATAGATGAGCGAAGGATTGATTGCCTTCAAGTCGTCGTATCCAAAGCCCAGTTTTTCCATTACGCCCTGGCGAAAATTGTGAACCAGCACATCGGACTCCTTCACCATTTTGCGGATGACTTCCTTGCCGGCCTCCTGTTTCATATCGACCGTGATGGAGCGTTTGTTACGATTCAGGTTGGCAAAGGGCAAGGATACACCCTTCACGAATGGACCCCACGAGCGGCTCCAATCGCCACTACCGGGGCGCTCAACTTTAATCACATCCGCTCCGTAGTCCGCCAAAATCTGGGTTCCCACAGGCCCCTGATATACATGGCTAAAATCAAGAATCCGAATTCCTCCTAATGCTTCTTTCGTTATCATACTATTTCTTTCCTTTTTTCGATAAAAAATCGTGTAGCCGTTGTTGGGCATCCGGATCCTGCAGACAACTGACGGATCGCAAGGCTTCTACCTTGGCGTTTTCATCGCGCGCCGCCCGCTCCTGCTCATTCAGGATACTTTTAAATTGTTCGAGCGCGTTCCGATTATTGGAAATGACAGAATCGGAAAATTCGGCCAATTCAAGTTCCAGTTCAGCCGCACTCCCCACAAAATCGACGAGTCCGATTTCGGCGGCTTTGGGTGCATCGATCATTTTACCGCTGTAGTAATAATATTTCGCTTTGCTCGTGCCAATCCGACCAGCCAGCCGACGGGTTCCGCCCCAACCGGGAATGAATCCCAGCCCGGCTTCAGACTGCGCTAATCGTGCGGTGTCCAAGGCGAAGATCAGGTCGCACGCCATGGCCAGCTCGAGACCACCGCCCATGGCATACCCTTCCACCACCGCCACCACCGGCATCGGCAGATCTTCAAGTTGGTTGAGTACACGGTGCCCCCGCTCCACCCAGGGTACAATCGTCTCCTCATTCGTCTCTTTCAGCACATTGATATTGGCCCCCACACAAAAAAAGCGTTCGGACGCGCTACGAATCAATACAAGACGTGGCTGTTGCTCACGCGCCAGTTCAATGCTCCGCTCCAGCTCCTTGAGTACCTCGCCGTCCAGCGTCGGTGGTTTGCCCTCTGGCGCGGAAAGAAGAATCGTCGCGACTTCGTCATCCTGTTGACAGGTGATACGAGTTTTATCTGAGGGTCTCATAATATTTCATCAGCGCAATGCATCCACTCGCACGGGTCGCGCGACTAGTTACCAATCCAAATGTTCTTCTCTTGCAGATAGGGTTTCATGGCATACTTGCCAAATTCTCGTCCAATGCCTGTGCTCTTGGGCCCACCCCAAGGCATGTGCATATTGAACTTGAAATTGCAGTTGGCCCAAACCGTGCCCGATTCTAATTGGCGAATGGTTTTGAAGATGCGTTGACGGTTCTCGGAGTATACGGTTGCGGCCAAGCCATAGTCGACGTTGTTGGCGATCGTGATCGCTTCTTCATCGCTAGAAAATGGAATGATCGCCAGTACGGGACCAAAAATCTCTTCTTTACAAACCACAGAGCTGTCGTCTTTGAATAGAAAAACAGTCGGCTGGTGATAGCGTCCACCGCCGTCACGCTCAATCACCCCACCGCCGGCCACCAAAGTGCCATCTTTTTTCCCTTGAGCGACGAATTTTTCAACGGTGTGAAAAACTTTGTCGTTAAAAAGCGGTCCGATGGGAAATGCTTCGTTGTCCACAGCGTATCGTTCGACCCGTTCAACAATTCCCTTCACCACTTCATCTAAAATGGACTCGTGAACCAAAACTCTCGTGGTGGCACAGCAGATTTGACCTTGGAAACAAAAGGCGGATGACACGGAGCTTTCGATGGCGTCGGCGATTCGAGCGTCGTCAAAAATAATAACAGGAGACTTCCCTCCCAATTCCATCACGACCGGCTTCATTTGTTCGGCACACGTTCTGGCTATGATCTTTCCGGTAGGCGCACTGCCTGTGAATGAAACGAGACGAACTTTTGGGTGGCCGACCAGAGCCTCTCCACTCTCTGGGCCCATGCCGGCCAATGCGTTGAGCACGCCAGCAGGAAATCCAGCCTCTACAGCCAGTTGCGCCAGGATCAAACCTCCGGATGGAGCTTCTTCGGGCACTCTCAAGACCACCGTGTTGCCTGCGGCCAGGGCCGGTGCGCACTTTTGAATGGTGGACTCGATCGGTGAGTTCCAAGGTGGCATGGCGGCAATCACGCCCAAGGGCTCGTTCACCACCACATTCATGTGGTCGTCTTCAAAGGACAGCACATCGCCATAGTTGGTCACGATGAAACCGGAGTAGTAGCGAATCATATCGGCGATGTAGGCCGCCGTGCCAACGACGTCATCTTTTAACACGCCCATTTCAACGGAAACTTCAGCCGCGATCATGTCGCGATTGGCATCAATGAGATCAGCCCATGCGAGGAAAAGTTTTTGCTTTTCTACGCCGCCCATGTTGCGCCAGAGAGGGAAAGCTCGCTGTGCTGCTTCTACCGCACCGAGCACATCAGCTTCACTGGCATTGGGCATGGAGTGCAAAATGCTTTGATCGCGGGGGCTGATGACATCAAAGGTACCGTTACTGCCCTGAGTCTTTTTTCCATCGATGATAAAATACTGTTTCATATTGGCTGCTCTATTTGGTTTAAAAGATAATGGTTGAGACGACTCGCTTCGCTCGCCGCCGCAAGGCCCAGCTGAGCAAGCTCAGCTGGGCGATATCGATCTTTGATGCGACTAATCTTCTTCGCCACGGTAAACAAAAGAATCGAAGGCAGCTTTGGGACTGGTGAGTGGTAAATCCCAGCAGGCCAAACCGACGTAAGCACCGGTGAACCCAAATGTAATGTTAGGGTCTTTTTGCTCAACGAATTCATCAGAGAGAATGGTGGCGTCCTGTGGTTCTCCCAAATTTTGGAAAGTGTCTTCTTCAGGGCTTTTGAACTGAAACTGAAGTGCTCTTGAATCACACTGAACCTGGAGATCGATGATGCCATCTGGGAACTGAGCGCGATCCAGAATTTCATGGGAAATGTGCTCCGTTACCATGCCATAGCCCTTTTTGCACAGGCCGACCAACAACTCGCCCTCTTCGTTCACACCTAAAAAAGCGTAATACCAGTGGCGCGTGTCGTAGTAGCAAGTCAATCCAGCCCATTGTTGTTCCGTGTGGGGCTCAAACTGCATGCGGGTGCTAGCCGAGAAACGGTGATGACGAACCCTTCTGAAGATGGCCGAAGTTTTCTCCATGCTATCCAAAAACGAATAGGTGGGCTTGAGTTGCAACCAAGAAGGTCGGCTTTCGAGATCGATCAGTTCCTTTATCGGTTGGCGTAGCGTGTTCCACTCCAGGTGTAGCTCTGGAGAATCGAAATCGTCCACTTCCATCAGCGCTTCTGGAGCTTGAGCTGGCAATCCAAAGTCGGGCACTTCAGCGACGGGAGCGCGACTCTCTAAGCGTAGCCAATCATCTTCCCCCCAATGCGCTTTTGCGATGTAGGTCTCTCGACCGAGCACACTACAGCCGTCGACGGGGCGACTCGCCAGGTAAACCAAGGCCACACCGCCGTTGTTAGGGACTTCGATGAAGTCCGCATGTCCGGCACGCTGGATGGGGTTATCAGGCTCGTCAACTGCCGTTAAAATGGGATTTTCGGGATGCACCTCGTAGGGGCCATTAACGTTTCTTGAGCGAGCGAGGGTCATGCAGTGACCGTACTCTGTTCCGCCTTCGGCGATGTTCAGGTAATAATAGTTGTTGCGCTTGTACATCTTGGAGCCCTCTGGGATGCCGGCATCGGTCCCCGCAAAGATATTCCTAGCCTTTCCTACCAATTTTTTCTGTTGGTGATCGTACTCTTGCATCAGTGTGCCACAGTGGCCATCGATGCGATCTGGAGTCAATTGACCTCGCTTGAGATGAGTGTTCAAGAAGTATTTCTTGCCGTCGTCATCGTGAAAGAGAGAGGCGTCGTTGCCCGAGGCGCTCATGAAAACCGGCTCTGCCCAAGGGCCGTCGATGCTTTCGGAGTAAGTCAGGTAATTGGCAGATTCATGACCGTGGAGCCTGGATCCTGTAGCGGGTGAGAAAACCACCCAAAAAAGTCCATCGGCATAGCTAATAGCCGGCGCCCAAATTCCAGCTCCGTCACCTATACGGCGAAGATCGACGAGGTCGATGTCTTTGAGAATGTAAGTCGATAACTTCCAATTTCGTAAATCTTTACTTTCGTAGACGGGAATACCGGGCCACCACTGAAAACTAGAAACAGCAATGTAGTAGGTGTCTCCTTTTTTGCAGATGGCCGGGTCTGGGTTAAAGCCTGGAAGAATCGGATTTTGTAGTGGTGTCGTCATAATAATAAGTGGTCTAAAAAAGTGTTTAATCAGTGGTTCATGCGTAAATGAGAAGGTTTGAGTACCAAACATTAAGACCGCAAGAAAATAAACGCAAATTAACAAAACGCACCCAATCAACGCCCATCACCTCCAACAAATACCCCCACGGACCATCAAGGCGTCACTGATCAACCTGGATTGTTTCACCATCATCCTCCTTCGCTAAGGCTACGGCGGACAGGCCGCTCTGCTCCGTCGACAGTTCACATCGATAGAATTTCTTGAACCGTTAATTAACGTTAATTAACGGTTAAAAAAACAGAACCTAAGGTTGCTGTGATTTGATTTAGTAGTTAATCGAAACGGGTCCTAACAAGCCACCTTCCATTTCAAGAGTGTACTGATAGCTGACATTTTCCCCTGTTTCTTCTCGTCCGTCCCACAATTCTTTTCTTGTGATTATATTGTTTGAAACAAGGTTTGTAACCAGAACTTTGAAAGTATTGTCACCCTGCTTACAATATTGCTTGATGTCATAAACATAGGGCGGGCAAATATTTATCCCTACAAGTTGATCATTTACGTAGACTTCAGCAATCTCATGGACGGATCCGAGGTCCAACACAACTTGCTCGGCTTCATCAATGCGTTCATCGAGAGAGCTTGTCCAGGTATAGGGCACTGTTCCCGAAAAAGTATGATCCAACTCAAGCCATGACTGTAGTCCTGTATAGTGTTGATTATTAAAACTGGAGGATATCGTTTCTTCGGGGATTTTTATCACCGTACTTATTTGGCTCAAATCACAGTATTCTGCTGGATATACGCTTAGATCGTCGGACTGAGTCTCACGATAAAATAACACCAAAGATCGGTATGCTGGTAAGAAGAGGTCGTAAGCAACCTCATTCGTATTTTTACTAACAATGTTCAGAGCGAATTGTTTGCCACTTAACGGATCCAGAGCGATGAGCGTCAAGGGTGATGTTGTTGCAGAAATTGTTAAAGTTCCTCGAACGCTTTCGCTTACGTGCTCATTGCTCAGGAGCCATATATTTTTTTCTTCTTCAGTCACCCTTTGGAGTATTCTTAATTCTTCTCGATAAGAACCTTTGAATGACATTTCGGGAAAAACAGCGTGCTCCTCAAGACTTTGCTCCAGCTGCATGTGCGACTTTAAGATAGTAACAGCAGGCATTTCAAGGAAGCGCTTTAGCTGTTCTTCGTATTCGTTAGAATCGGTAGAGCTTGCTGATACAATACTGTGGGGCGCATTGTAGATGAAAATAACAGGTATTTTCAGCTCGGCTAATTTGCATAAAAAACTGAGTAGACCATGCGTAATAGCTTCTAACTCAGGGATAATGATTCCTTGATAGTGTTCCTTTTTAATTTGGATTTCTTGTTCCGCTATCTTTGATTCTTCGACAAGAACCTCTTCGGGAACAAGGTCATAATCGTATTGGATTTCTTGCAGAAATCTTTGTACGTCTTCAATCGAGGGAGTTTTCCCTGCGTAATAGGATGATCCTGGATGTAGTAATAGAAGCGGGGCTACATGGTGTCCTCCTCTGAATAAATCACTTAAAATATTTACGTATTTGGTATAATGCTCGAAATATTTCCATTGAGGATTGAGTCCTCCATCATAGTAGTAAGGCGGACAGTCAACGTCTGGAAATTTGGGGTTAATCGCATGTAGTATAAAGTGATTAATTCCTCTTACCGCGTGCCAGTCCGTTATCCACTTCATGAGCCGGAGCCCTGCATGCCAGCCGTAGGCCCCAAACGTTTCGGTAAATGCCAAATCTTGATCCAGGTCATAAATATGTGCGATCGAACTGGCTAGTTTGGGCATCCCCCAGTAGTCCCTGTTCTTTTCACCAGGGAGTACTTGATTGCAAACCAGGTCCATCCCTCCTTCATCTACATATTTTCCAGCCTTAAAAATATCCCCTGGTCCAGCGCCGATGTCGTTGTGGAGAATCTTTCTTTCTTTGGCAAAAATATTAATCTCTTCATGTTCATACCAATGACCTATATATTTAAGTGAATGATTGTGACACCAGGATTGTATTTTTTTATTATACCGTTCCGCGTATAGATTATTTAAAACCTCGTGGAAATGATATTTAAATGGGTGATAGTTCTTTTCAATCCATAACAAGGGTAAGAACGGACGAGGATCGTAATCATAAACCTGAGCGAACGCATCTGCAAAATCTTCAGTCCAGGGAATTTCATCTTTACCACTAAAGTAGCCAGGCTCATCAAAGAAAAAGCCTTTAATAACATTCCCGAAGTATTCCTTGAATTTGTCCTTAGTCGGTTCGTAGGTACTTTCTATAAAAGCATCCACTGCGAGTGGATTCATGGGGTCGATATAATAGCTGTCTCTAGCTGATACGACAAATACGATCAACCACTCTCCCTCAGGGACATCCCAATGAACGGCGTTCTGTATACCTAGAAAGGCATGTTGCAGTTCTTTCTCGTTAGCTGAGATTACAACATGTTGATTCCATTGGGGCACGCCTTCTTCGACAGGGTAGGCATAAACCCCAACCATTTTGGATTCTTCTGCAAGGGTGGGTGGTAAGCGTAAGGAAATATCTTTTTGAGGTCCGTGATAACGCATCGAGACGTAGCTTACGAACATTCTCTTAAAAGCTGGATTCATACTTTGTATGATATTTCCCGCTACCCCACTAGGGTACCACTTTTCATCGAAGATATATATCTCTACATTGTGCTTTTTGGCCAATGCTAATATGAGACTTAAATCAGACCACCACTTGGGCCCTAAGTAATCGGCATGAGGCCGTGATTCCAAGGTAAACTCCCCAATGCCAGATTCAACGGCACGCATAAATGTAGCCTCTAACTCTTCTTGAGTCTCGGTTCCATGTAGCCAAAACAATGCTCCCAATAAATGGGGTGGATTATTGCTGATTTCAGTAATGCTAGATTCCTTCATTGTTTTCATACATTTATAATATTTTTTTGCCGAGTAGTCATCGACTGCCCATTAACTGAGGCCATATAGGGTAAGTCCAATAATCGGATTAGAGAGTATCAATATAGTCAGTCATTCTTTTTTCATTGAACACTTGTAGATAGCCGGCGGCTTCTTCTTCTCGCAGGCTCAGCCCTGGAACGCATAAATTTTGCACCGATTTTGAGTTTTCTCCACTGATTGAGATAGCCTCATCACCTTTGAATGCATTGATGTTGTTACCTGTAATGAGATTGTTATTACAACCCTCACCTTCCTTGATTGCAGGATCCATTCTTAGGATATGTGGCCAGCTAAATAAGGCATTTCCATTGACGGTAAGCCCTTGTGTTGTTCCCTCCAGAAGGATTCCGGACTTTCTGTGTTTGTCTCTATCAAAATCAGGTTTAGGACTCCTGAAGAAAGCCATTTTCGGATGCGACCCGCCCTCCTTTATATTGATACTTCCTGAGTCAATTACGTTGTTCACTGAGACGGTGCCCCAGAGTACATTTCTGAGAACAATGCCATGCCCTTCATGCCAGCAGAAAATATTGCTCGATATGTTGATTTCATGAGAGTCCTCAACCACAACGGCATCCCCCTTAATTTGGAAAGTACGACATCCCGAGATCAAATTACTGCAACTAAAGTTTCTAATGTGAATGGCGCACGGAAAGCTGTGCACAAAAGAGCAACCGATAATGTTTACGACCGTTGCAAAGTCACATTCGAGGCCTTTTCCGCCCCCGAACATATTACAGTTTGAGATAGTGCAGGGAATGAAGTCGCCAGCCTTTCCTTTGATATCTAATCGCTCAAACTTGACATTTGCTTCCATGTTCCCAGCCAAATCACAGCTGGTAACAGTACAGAAAGCGCAGCTGGTGTGGATATGTATTCCAAATTTCAAGAACCCCTTAATGAAGGCGTTTGAAATTTGACAATTACTAGAGCAGTTCAAGTTAATCCCCGTGTGACTACTTTGAGTCGCTTCAGGTTTAATGGTCATGCTACTAATGGAAGCCCCCTCGATCTCAGTTCCAACAATTGCCATGCCCTCTTCATTGCTTGCACTGACAAGGAGTATTGAATTTTTCCCACTACCTCTCAATGAAACGTTGCTTTGCAGCTGTATCGGCCGACCTAGCTGGTAGACGCCTCTGTGGAAATAAATTTCTCCTCCGATTTCACCGAAACCTCCTTGTATCGACTCAATCAGATCAACCAGATTTTGCCCTTCGAGAAGGATGTTTCGTTTGATAGCGTCCATGACGTAGTAAGTGTCATTTTCGCAGTATATTTCACAATTGCTATTGATCGAATCAGTATTTTGGGCGCTCATAGTATTAAGATCTCTTGATGGTGGGGGTTAGGTTGTTTCGTAATTTACCACCACTACCGTCCAGTTAAGGAAAGGTTGAGGTTTTGTAAGTGAAAACTGATATTACTCTTTATTGATGCAGAAGAGGATGGATATTAATACGGACACATGGACAAAAGTAAGATAAAGGATATAAATGTTACTCAAGCATTGAACATGCATATAATATTCGCGAATCACTCGACTGCCCATCGATTCATCATCGTAGACAATATCCCTAATTGGTCGACCAGGATTCCCTCATAGCCCGATGGACTGCCATTCCAAAGTCGCCAGTCTACCCCACTGTCGTTTCCGCCTAGTAGGTCGCCACTGGCTAGACCGCGAGCCATCCTTTCTGTGATTTTATCGGCTTCGTTTGTCATTCCGACTTTATACATGGCATTCATGAAATGGAGGGACTGTGATATGGTCAAACCACCATTCTGATACCACCCGTATGGGTGATCATGCATCACCGGAGCCAGATCTTCGTTGGGTATTTTGACTAAATTGCCCGGTATGCCCAAGTGATAAGGAGGACAAAGATCTTCTAAGCGACGATACAGCTTTTGTATGATCTCTTTTTCTAGATCGTCTTTGGCGATGCCATAACTAACTGCGGCTCCATTGACAAATAAGAAACCATGGTCGTGTAGGACACCTTTTTTATCACGCCAGCCACCATAGCAGCCCGTTTCGGGGTTATAAAAAGTTTTGTGAAAGGAATCTTTTGCTTTTGATGCCCAGGTGCGCATTTCCTCTGCCAGATCACTTCGACCTACCTTGTCAAAGTATAAGGAAAAATTGGATAATAAGGCAAACATACTGGAGTTAGCAAAGGCATCTTTATAGCCAAAAGATATGACATCCCACCAATTGGTGCTCCATTGGTGTTCACCGGTATTGCCTTGCCTAATGTCGCTCTCTATCAATCCATCGCCATCTAAGTCCAGCGACTTTAAAACGTTTATCTTCTCGAGTATTTTGGGAAGCATTTTTTCTGCCCAGGCTTCATTTTCCGGCTGTAAGATCCATCTGGAGAGGCCGTATAATGGAGAGGCCGTACTATGGGGATATTCGTCCTTATAGTCTTCATCCGCATTTTTTCTGCCACTGGCATAGGAAGGTCCACCGTCCAGCCACCTGGTCAGGGTGTCATCCATCATTTTCCAGGTAGATAGGCCATGGACAGACGGGAAGGAAAGATAGAGCTCTATCCAGGTCTCAACACAAAAGATACATTGGATCGAAGTCGAGTTATTGGACAGGCTACCGATATCGGGTTTATAGGCAAAAGCCGTGGGCAAGAAATACTCGATCGCTTTTTTTACCTTGTCTGGTGTTTCGCTTTTGAGGATAGGGCTGTCTTTGTCTATTTTCCACTCCAGAGTATTTTTATAAGTCCCCTTTTTGAGTTTTACTATACCTTCGACATCAGTCTTTTCGTTCATCTGCCATTCTGCGGAAGTGGCATTTTTAGCGCGCATGGAGTCATAACGCCAACGAGCCGCTTCGCCGCTTTGACTGATCTTAAAGTTCCCTCCCTTGGGAGAGTGAAATAATAGAGGCGTATCAACGCGCCCAGTCTCACCGTTGAAGTTACCATTGCCCAAGGTGGCGCTGGGCGTAACAGAAGAATCAAAAACGGTGCTCCATAGACTGTCAATGATAGCGGTACGATCTTCTGGAATGGTACGCTCTGTCTCCAGAGTCATTCCCTGGGACCTTATAGTCCAAGTATATTTCACTTTGATCCCAGATTTGTAAAAATCCAGTAGATAAGTCACGGTATTGTCTTTGACGATAGTCGAACCTGTATAATGACTGTGGCAATAGCCTGCTTCCAAGTCTTCACCCACCAACCATAGCTTTGGGCCTTGGGATAGGGATTGAGCCATTTCACCTTCTTCGTTCTTGCCGGTAAGGTTATCAACCTTGATCAAAAAGACACTGGAGGCTTTGATTTGATTGGGTAAGTTAAAATTGTCTTCTAAAGAAAAGACCTTAAACTCTGAAAAACTAGGATGCCTGAGATTAAAAGCAACCTGGTAATCCTGGCACCGGTAGTGGACAACATCCCCACTAATGTGAGACAGAACATCACTCTCGGATGCCGCGCCAACAGATGATATCATATCCTCATCAACTCCGCTGATGGATTCTATTTTTAATAAATCGATATTATTTTCTAAGGGCGTTATGAGAGAGCTTTCCATTACCACACCGCTCATCGCCAGGTTCCAGGATGTCCACCATTCGTCGACACTGGACTTTCTCAGTTCCAGGACAAAGGCCGTGGTCTCGATGTTCAAGTCCTTGAGCCACAGAATTTCATCTTCAGCTGGTTTACTATGATCATCAAAGTCTAATGTAATCCACTGGTCGTTTTCTAAATAAATTAATCTGAGGGAGGTGCAATATTCTTCTTCTTTATCGCTACCACATTTAAAATACCCCGCTCCCATTTTGATACCCAGTCTTTTGAGGGTAAATGTTGCAGATGACGAATAACACCGAGAGTGGATGATTCTGTTCTCGGGAGCTCCTTCATTTACTTCTTTCGCCGTGGGCTTGGCCCAAATAGCTTTATTAAGCGGTCTTCTAGAAGAGGAAAGTTGTAATATGTCCATGATAATTCCTTTGAGTTGCACTGAAAGCAGTGGAGAAGTGATTCTCTTAGTATGTTAGTTTTTGTTGCGTTTGGTTGGTGCCATTGCAGCTGAGCGCGTTGGCGATAAGTCGCCCGAGGCGACTTGGTTTTGATTGCTACTGGCTATCCCCCACTATCTATTCAAGGAGTCATTAATGATAAAATATCCTTCATCGCAATCACTTCAAAATCCTTCAATTTGATATAGTCCATATATTCCTCAAAAAGTGCCCTCTCGGTACTAACATGAGGGTGATCTATATCCGGGACTCCATGAAAAGTGAGAATCACAATATTTTCATCAGTGGCAGCATCCATGTATTTTAAAACAGTTTCCCGATCTGCTCCATGTGCGTTATAGCTCGGGATCGCCATCGGATCATCTTGCCTATAATTATAAGGCTTATCATTTCCGCCTGTCCGAGCAATTTTATATCCACGTGCAGCTAACACTTTAATTGCGGCATCGTCATAGGCATAAACTGGATAGGCATAGGTCGTCGCAGGCGATAGACCGTATTGCTTAAAACGCTCCTCAAGATCGGCAACTTCAGCAACTATTTCTTTTTCAGATATCTCCGTAACAATCTTGTGAGTCAGAGAATGATTCGCCACCTCAAAGCCCATATCCTGAAGCTCCTTTATTTGCTCCCAAGTCATATACTGAGTTTTATCCTCAAAACTACCCGGGTACTCTGAGATATAAAAAGTCGCCGTAAAGCCATACTCCCGCAACAAGGGCGCAACATATTCCCGGTGGCTCAGGCAAGCATCATCAAAAGTTAATATAATTCTTTTAGCCATAAATATTCCAATCTCCCCAAGCTTTTTGAATTCCCCTGACTTCCTGCATCGTGCTCTCATCAAAGGCCTCTGCATCTGCGGCATTCACACACTGCTCCAACTCCCCGATCGTCTTGGCACCAGGAATCACTAAACTAACTTCTGGAAGTGAAACCGTCCAATGTAAGGCTGCCTCAGGAAGAGAAGCAACACCATCGGCACGATCGATCAAAAATTTAAATTTATTCGCTTTGGCCAATTTCTCTGCGATCTTTGCCTTGTCTGCCATTTCAAAGGGATGGCCTTTCGGGAAAGGGCCCTCTTCAGTAAATGAATCAGTTAAGTATCCATTAGCCAGAGACTCTCTAGCAACAAATGCCGTTCCGGTTTCTTTGATAATAGGCAGTAATACATCCAAAGGTTCTGGCAAGAGAAGAGAGATCCCCACTTGCACCACATCAATCACATTGGATCTAAGGAAAGGCTCAATTTGCTCTAGCCACGTTGCAGAGTGCAAGTGAAAACTAAATCCGATGTATTTAATTTTCCCCTGCTCCTTGAGCTTAGTCATGGCAGCAAAGACCTCTTCTGGATTAAAAATCCCGGGTATATCAAAGGATGGAGTGTGGACAAAATATACGTCTAAATGATCTGTCTGTAATCGCTTTAAGGATTGCTCCACACTTTCTATGGCACGACGAGGAGAAAAGTCCTCCCCATAGACCGTTTGCCCATTTTTATCTTGAGATACCGACCGGCCGTATTTGGAGGACAGCATCCATTGATCTCTTCTGCCCTTCAGGGCTTTCCCGCAAATCATTTCACTATGCCCATCCTCTTTATAACTATAGGAGGGGGCTGTATCCAGGAAGTTAATACCTAGATCTTGTGCCCGGTGAATGGTGCGGATTGATTCTTCATCATCCACTTCACCATAGGCATTGCCGCCCATCGCCCATGTTCCCAGACCATATTCACTGACTTTCCTGCCCGTATTACCAAAGTTTCTATATTTCATATCGAATCACACTTCTACTAAAGTTAATTTTTTTCTAGAAATCTGCTGAAGCAATGCATCTCTTTGCTCAACTGCATCTCCTGTTAAAACGAAGCCTAATGCTTCCCCGCACTCACTTTCAAAAATCGCGACAATCCCCGATTCATTATTTTCTACAATCCACTTCCCCGCCACTCCTGGATCAACAGGCAATAAAACAATAGGCAATGCGCTAGTCTTGACCACTATAGGCATCAATGGAAAGTCCACTTTAGTTTCTCGACCGATCACGGTTTTAGCTAAGGACTTCACACAATGACGTATCGGTAGAATAAAAGGCAGGACCTTCCCTGAAATTTCAGCAGAATCCCCTAAAGAATAAATATCCGGATCAGAGGTCTTTAGAAATCCATCGACCACAATCCCTTTTGAAACGACGACTCCTGAGCTTTTCGCCAAGGCAATCCTAGGCCTGATACCCACAGCAGAGAGGACCAGATCGGCATCAATTTCATCCCCGTTATCTAGGGTGCAAACATATGATCCCCCATGACGATCAACCTGCGTAATCGATCGATTAAAATGCCACTCCACACCCAGATTCGCAAGCGATTCCATCAAGGACAAACCGACTTCAGCAGGCAAAAGAGCAGGCATCGGCGAGTGAGCTAAGTCCACCACCTCGACTTGATATCCACTCTCCACCAAGTCATTGGCAAATTCACAACCAATCAGACCCGCACCCAAAATCACTATTTTCTTAGAAGATACTAACTTCTCTTCATAATGAACATAATCTTTCAGATCATTCACACTGATGACATCACTTGCGCCACTACCACTGATCGCTAGCTTTATCGGATCTGCACCAAGAGCTAGTATTAGTTTTCCGTAGTGGAAATCACCCTGATCGGTGACAACTTTCTTATCTTCCCTGACAATATCAAGCACTTCGACATTTACCTTAACCGTGATGGATAAAGATTCTGCCATCGCAGTCGCTTCTTTTAAAACCAGGTCTTTTGCTTTTTTCTTAGCCCTCAACGCATTAGACAACATTGGTTTAGAATAAGACTCTCCTCCATCGCGCGTAATTAAGGTAATGGGCTGATCAGGAGAGTGCTTCCTCACTTCAGCGGCTAATTGATACCCCGCTAAACCACTACCGACAATTACAAGTGACTCTTTATTTCCAGTTTCAATCAATGCATCACTACCCTGCTCGACTGCTGAGTCATTACTATTTGTCGTTTCCTTTCTTTCCATCATATCGAAATCTGATTTAGCAACACCGCAGTCCGGACAGCTCCAGTCATCAGGAATGTCATCCCATCGAGTTCCGGGAGCGAGGCCTTCCTCTGGATCACCTTTCGCTTCATCATAAATGAATCCACAGATCGTGCATTCCCAAATCTTATATTTTGCTAACTCTTCATTCGTCATTGAGCTGAGCACTGAATCCTGAGCAGAAACTACCTGATCAGCGACCGATGCATTCTTCTGCTCAAAGGATTCTTGTCCGGGTATTTGCTGGTAATATTCATAGCTTGGATCTCGAACTTGCCTATCGGCAATATATAATATTTCAACCCAAGTCTTAAACAAATTTGGATGAATATGAGGAAGATCTGCTTTGAGATACTTATGTAACTTGGGTAAATTATAACAAGGTACCGCTGCGTGCATATGATGCTCTATGTGGAAATTCATATTCCAGTACAAATATTCTACCAAGAAATTACTGCGATAAGTCCGACAGTTTAAACGAAAGTCATTCGAGCCACTGACCAAGCCAACATGCTGAGGCATGTGCGTCAGTTGAACGAGCAAAGAACCAAACGTCTTCGGAAATGTAATCAAGAGAAGCAATATCCAGTGTCCAGAAACAATAGAGAATGCAGCAACGACAAAGTGAAATAACAGCGTAAGCTGTGAAAACCGTCTCAATTCTTTTAATTCCTTTTCACTCATCTGAGGATAGAGATGTTTCTCTAAATCAGTCGTAGCGATTCCAAGGGACTGAAAGAGGCAATTTTTCACCGTGTAATAGCCATTAGAAGATAAAATTATTTCCGGAAAAAGATTCGCGATCTGTTGAGGTAAAACGACTTCTTGGTCTTCTGGATAGTGAACCGTGAAGCGATGATGAATCATATGGCTGAATTTAAAATAATAAGGATTCTGCCAATTAATAAGGTTAATGAATTTGTTAAAAAAATCATTAAGAAAAGAGGACTCAAATACTCTTTCGTGCGACAACTCGTGAATCCCCGCACCCAGCATGGCAAACACAGAACCATGCACATACAAGCAAGGAATAACGTACCACCATGAGTAATTACTCAAAACATAAAAGGTAATGAACCCCGTCAATAAGAGTAATCCCAGATGACCGCCAGTCTGAATGAATCCTCTGATATCTGATCTTTGCGTAAGCTCATCCAATACCTTTTTCTCTACTGGCACACGCACCCAATCAACTTTTCCAGTTGCATTCACGGGGGGGCTGTCGGCAGCGGAATCTCTGGCTGTTGAAGTCGTCATAATGAAGGTCGCTCGATTCGGCGTTTAATAGGATTAATAATGAAGATTTGAGCCCGAATCAACGGGCCCCAGGTAGATACTTTGGTAGTTCATCAGGAAACTCTCCCTGACAGAATGAACACTACAAAAGAGGAAATAGCGGATGATCAAATTTGCCACCCACTTTAAGACCGAGCCCATCTGTAACCACATGGCTCTTACCGTTATAGATCGCTTCCGCATCCCTAAAACAAGAAATGTGCGCAATACGCGGATCTTCCGTAATATTCGCTCCCGCAGCATGAGGCGTACGACAATGATGAACCGTGCAATCCCCTGCTTTTAGAGGGATCGTGGTCACCGCTTCGAATTCCATTTCAGGACATTTGTCGAATAGTGCCCGCTTGTTTCCCAAATCGTCAATAGGCATAGCATCGCCATCTTGATAGCCTGGAATGTAACTCATGCAACCCCGTTGAACGGTCACATCGGCCAGCGCAATCCATGCCGCGCAAGCAAAACGAGGTCCTTCATGCGGCCAAAAGGGCTCATCCTGATGCCATTCTGTTGGCGCACTTTTTCCCGGATATTTAATCAACGCTTGATCATGCCAGAAACGGATAGGTACTCCGGCTAACTGCTTAACAATGCTAATGAGTTTAGGATGCATACTCAAACCTTTAACCGCCTCGTTCACGGTCCATAGATTTACAAATTGAGCGAAGATTGCTGTTTCCCCAGTCTGCAAATCTTTATTGTTAGCATCCTCCACCGAAGTCATAACCAAATCGGCGTAGCGAGCCGCCTCTTCAGGAGTCAGTAAGCCAGGAATTCGGAGAAAACCATTATCGTTGAAAGCCTGTACACTTTCTTCGGTGATCTCATTGTCGTTCTTCATGTCTGCATATATTTTCATGATCAGTCTTTCTATTCGGGCAAATTGGAATTATGATATTTTAGTAGTTCATCAGGAAACTCTCCCTGACAGAATGAACACTATACACAGAATTGAATTGATTTTCCATGTGTGAAATCGTAAACAATATGAAGATTTTGGTAAATCCACAGATCAGCAATCCATGAGCAAAACAACCGCCCAGATCCTACAGCTCAATCCCATGCCCTCAGGCGTGGGCCGACTCGGCCATGCCTGTCTAATGCGCCATGGATACGGCACCCCCTCGCGCGTGTTAAATTGCTATGCACTCGTCTACATCACTCGAGGCGAGGGCTGGTTCCGCGATGCATTGGGCAACAGCCAGTCAATCCGCGCCGGGCAAGGCTTCTTGCTCTTCCCAGGCGTGGAGCACGAATACAGCGTAACTACGACCGATGGCTGGGATGATCTGCACGTATTTTTCGAAGGAACCGCTTTTGACTCATGGCGCGAAGCGGGCTTGCTGGATCCGGCACGCCCAGTCTTTACCTGCGAACCGGCGGATCGATGGACCCGCCACCTCAAACAAGTGTGGCAAGCGGCCGCCAACCCACTCGATCAGGTGCTGCGACTGCAAGGATTTCTAATGGACTGCGGACTGGTCGCCACCGCGCCGCGCCCTGACAATCCGGAGCATCAATGGCTCGCTCAAGCCCGCAAACGGCTCAACGAAACGCTGGACGATCCGGATGGCATCGAACGCAGTGCGTGCACACTGGGCATGTCGCATCAAACCTTTCGCAAGACCTTCCGCCGCCTGCAAGGATGCCCACCCGCCCGCTATCGTGCACTGCAAACACTGGAGCAAGCGGCACAGCGTCTGCTCACCGAGAGCACTCCGATCAAACAGATCTCAGAGGAGCTCGGCTTCTGCGACGAGTTCCACTTCGCCCGCCGCTTCAAGCACCTAATGGGCAGCACCCCCGCTGCCTACCGCGCCCGCCTGCACGGCACTCAAGCTAAGTAGCTTCTCAAGCTTGGAGATTTGATGTGTCAGTGCTGGGTGTCAGTGCATTTGTTGTCAAAGTAGCTTGGTGTGCTCGCGTCCGCTCAACACGCGCGCCTCCAACGCGAAAAAATAAGGCTCATCGTCATTTACCGGGGAGTGGGTACATAGAACCACTTATTTAGCCCCATGACGCAACCGAATCCGATTGTGAGCGTGCTTGTTATTATGCCCTTGGGTGCGGATGAACCTTAAGCCTCTGCTCTGAGATACAGAGAGAAAGAACCCAGATTTTTCAACCGCTTATTAACGCTTATTGAACGCTTATCCAGCACGACGTGTAACTGAATATTCAATCTCAGTAATAAGCGTAAAATAAGCGACGGAGGTCTGCCGGAGATGGCGAAGCAAAATAAGCGGTCTCCAGCTCTGCTGGCATCAGTGCAAAAGGATCTTGAATGAAGCCATATTCTAACCATCTTGAACCAATCAAATCGGCAAAAGAAAGGTTCTTCGTCATTTACCAGGGAATGCATGCTTAATCTTCAGGAAGAAGTATTCTGTATCTCTGAAGCCGTAAGCGGTTCGCTTGATCACTTTGATCTTATTATTCATACCTTCGAGCACACTGGTATTGAGAGGATATTTGGCCGAGGCGAGTATGCCTCTGAGAAAACATAAGGCACCAGTCCAATGTTTCATGATTCAACAACATCCAGAAAAAATAACCATTCCGTAGGTTTCTATATATGAATATACGGAATGACCCGAATGGTGCCTTTCTGTTTTCCCCAGACTCTTTCTCAGACCCATCAGAAGCACGTCCTACAAAGTGGACCCAAAACAATCACAAAAAAATCAGCGTCCTACCAATCGGTAGGACGCGGCTCTTTTGCGAAGCACAATTGGAATTGATTAACGACCAATTGTGCGCGTGATACTACTGCGCGGCTTTGAGGCAATATTCTTTCATCAGGCGCACGTAAATTCCGTATTGCTCCAGCGAGACGGCGGGCGGGGTCTGGTGATCGCAACTTGGGATAAAGCAACCGCTGCGCATAACTGGAAGCAAGCGTTACTGACACCGTAAGACCGAAACATGAAATAAATTTCTTAAACATTGGTTTGCTCCTTGTTTACCCGCTTCGCTCCAAAGCGCGATTTCAAATTCTGTGCTATTTACGTTTATCCCATTCCGCCGGATGACTGCCGCCGTTTTCCAGGGCGTCGAGTAGCGGGTCTTCGCTGCGTTTCATTTCGACAGCGACGAGCTGCTTCATTCTTTTCAGCTGCTTTGCGTGTTCCGGATGTTCAGCCAGGTTGTCGAAGCTGTACGGATCCTTGCGCAGGTCGAAGAGTTCATCGCGCCGTCGATGCAAAATAGTATCGACCCGCTCCGCCATGGCCGGGTCGGTCTTCGCAGCCCTTAGCATCGCGGCGAAGGTGAGGCCGGACTGGTTTTCGGTCGGGTTGCCGTTGCCCTGCAACCGCTTTCTCACACCGTCGGACCACGGATTGAAGACATAACTCCATTCCTTGGTATGCACCCCGCGCATCGGGAAAACCTGCTGGCCGGGCGTAATGTAATTGTAGGTGGTAAACACCGCGTCCCGGTTTTCCTGTCGGCCGCCTTCGAGAATGGAGAGCATGGAGCGGCCATCCTGTTTGACCGGGATGGGAAGACCGGTCGCTTCCAGCAGCGTCGGCATTAGATCCAATGTCGAAACCATATGGTCCGAATCCACCGAGCCGGGCTTGATGTTCCCCGGCCAGCTGATCATCAGCGGTGTCACGGATGAATGCGCGTAGCAATTCTGCTTGGCCGTCGGCATGGGCGCATCGTGGTCGCTGAAAAAGATAAAGATCGTATTATCCGTCAGCCCCTCCTCCTCAATGACCTTCATTACCGCCCCCAGTGAATCGTCGGCGCGTTTCACACAGGTCAGATACTGGACGGTTTCTTTGCGGATATCCGGCAGGTCGGGAAGATACGGCAGCAGCGGCACATCCGCCTCGGAGCAGATCAGATCTATTTTCGGGTAATCCGTCGCATCCGGCCAGCTTTTCCGAACGTCGGCGACAAACTCTTTTTCCTGTTCGTTGCCCGGCCAGGGCCGATGCGGATCCGCCGTATTGATCCCGAGATAGAACGGTTTTCCTTCGGCGCGGGCATTGCCGATCACCTTTTTGGCCGTCGCAGCAAATGCGGACGGCTTGCGACCGTACCATTCGTCCCATCCATAGTGACTGATAAACTCATCCCACGGGAATGCTTTGTAGTCGCGGCCTTTCCCGGCCGATGCCGTGTAATATCCACCTTCCATCAGGATGCCGGAAAGAGACGGACAGGCGTCCTTTTCCACTTCGATAAAGCCGAACGAGCCGTTGCTGTGCGGCTGCAGGCCGGTCATCATCGACTGGCGGCACGGCTGGCAGATCGGCGTATTAACATGGGCATACTCAAAGCGCATGCCCTGCGAGGCCAGGCGGTCCATATTTGGCGTCAGATCCGGCAGCGGATTGCCATAGCAATTCACCGAGGTGACATCCATATCGTCCACCGTAAACACCACGATGTTCGGTTGTTTTTCGGCTGCTGCCGAAAAACAAATCATAAAGCAGGCCAAGGCACCCCTGAAAAGACCGTTTTGACGGCGTGGATTAGGTTGTTTCGTGTTTTCCATAAATATTTCTGTCAAAGAGGCATGCCATTTCGGGGCAGATCTGTTAATCTTACAAGGGGTGTCCTCGGATTACTCGGGGTTTGGCTTGAACCATGCTTTGCGTACATCAAAGGCGACTGGTTTTCCAACCATCTCCTTCATCTGAGCATGGAGGGATTTTTTGATGTCTTGATATTCAGGATTGTCCGCGATGTTTTTCCAGCAGTGAGGATCGCGTTCGCAGTCGTACAGTTCCTCTTGTCCGCTATTGGTTCGAATGTAGCGGAAGCGTTCGGAGCGAACGGAATAGTGTTGCGCCCAGCGGTCGCGGGGGGTATCGGATCGCTTGGTCACATTTTGTCCAAGAGCGCTCAGGCTCACTTCGGGCCCCTCCCAGCCGCCTTGTGGGTTCTCCAGCAGAGGTCGAATGCTAAAGCCGTCCAGCGTGGGGCCGTCAAATTTTTCATTGGGGTTGATTCCTTTGAAGCCAGCGTAGTCGAGCATGGTCGGAAAAATATCAATCCAGGAGATGGGTTGGGTGCAGCGTGCGCCTTTTTTTACGCCCGGTCCGGCAACAATAAAGGGAACGCGCAGCGACTCTTCCCACAGTGAGCCTTTGAAGATCTGTTCTTTTTCGCCAATGTGATAGCCGTGGTCGGAGGTGAAGACAATGAGGGTGTTGTCGGCGTATGGGCTGGCATCCAGTGCATCCAGCACCTTGCCGAGCTGAGCGTCGACATAGGAGACGCAGGCCAAATAAGCTTGGGTGAATTCGAGCAGCCCTTGTCCGTTGGGATTGCTCATCAGAATGTTATATTCATTAAAACCGTGCGATCCGTATTTGATTTTTGGTTGTGCCTGATTACGTCCGAGGTCTTCGCAGATGTCGTCGATGTCATTTGCTTTGATGCCTTCTGAGAGTTTGAGGGTTTCAATCGGGTACAGATCGAAATATTTTTTCGGCGCATAGAGCGGGGTATGTGGACGCACAAAGCCGACGGTAATCTGGAACGGTTTGTCGAAGTCCTTTTTGAGGAGGTTCGCTACATATTCCGCTGACATTTCGTCCGGCATCAGGTCGCGGTCGTCCTCGCTCACATAGCGAAAGGGTTTGTCGAAGGAATACCATCCATCATAGCCGTCGCCTTTCGGTATTTGATCCAATGAGGCATAGGTGACGCCGTGATTATAGTTTGCCGGGCAGTTTGGGTGACGCTTGCCAAGGGAGTTCGCCGTTGACGAAAGGCTCCACATCTCTGTCATGCCTGCAAAGGCCGGGTCTTTTGCATATTGCTCACGCCCCTCTTTGGTCATCGATCCTTTTGGCATCGTTGCATTGCCGGGGAAAGGCCCCCAGTTTGGCGGAACGCTATAGATGGAGTTGCCATCCTTGTCCACCCAGGTATCCTTGGGGGCCATTAGGTTGTGATAGACCTTGCCGGTTCCGTAGACGGCATAGTCGTTGTCTTTAAAAAACTCAATATAGCTGTAGAGGCGTTCTTTTATGTAAGGTCCCTGGACGATGAGGGGGCTGAGTACGTCGAAGAACTGATTCGTTTGTGGATAGAGCCCATAAATCATGGAGGTGCGTGACGGGCTGCATACCGGAATTTGAACCGCTGCGTTTTCGAAAAGAACGCCGCGTTCGGCGAGCCGATCCATGTTGGGCGTTTTCGCTTGAGGATGTCCTCCATAGCACCCAATGAAATCATTCAAATCATCGCAGATGATGAAGAGAATATTTGGCTTCTCCGGCGCTGTTTGGGCCAGTGATGAGATTGAAAACGCAAGTACAGATAAGAGCGTGATGGTAACATTTTTCATAATACATTTTTCTCGTTCGGTTTGATTCGATTTTCGAATGGTTGAAGAGACTGATTTTTAGATTTGATGGGTTCGGTTATTCGCTTTTCATGAGCGCCTTTGAGGCCTAGCGATCGTTACTTCGAATACTTAAAAAGGATCCGTTCAATCTGCAGCGGCTGAGCTTTTCCAGTCGGCATGCCGGCAACGATATCAAGTCCCATTTCGCCGAGCGGGAGCTCGGCGATGTCAAACTCTGCTGACGTGCTGTTCACTTTTTGCGCCGTCAGAGTTTGTCCGGCGACCTTGATGGAGAGTTGTGCCCCTACATCCAGATCTTTACCGGTGAGCGTGATGGTATAGGTGCCGGCCTTGACCACATCCAGATCATACCCGGCGCGGTCGCCTTCTTGATTGAATCCAATGAGCTTGGTTGCGTGCACTCTCAGGTTTCCGGAGGATCGCTGTAACTTGGCGGGATACCCCCAGGAGGTGCCGTCAGGATAATTGATTGTACCTGGATGACCAATGACCAATTTTCCCATACGGAAGGCCTTGCCATCCGTAATGGCGTAATCCCAGTGGCGGCGGCACTCGGCCAGCATCCGTTGGGTTATTTCGGGAAACTGCTGGCTGACATCGGTCGTTTCCCCGGTATCGCCAACGATATCGTACAGCTCCACCTTTCCGCCGGGACGGGCATGCAGCTTATAGGTCGCCCCGCGCAGCGCCATGTGGTGATCCTCGAACTTGAGCGCTGAAGGATCGGGTACAAAGCCCTTGGGCGCCGTGACCATGCCGTCGCCCCAGACCGTCATGCGGAACATTTCAGCGTGATCAAAAACAACATTCTTTTGATCTAGCGCCGGACGAAGGCTGCCCCCGCTGAAAGGTTTGTGAGGAACGATGGCATCGTCGATACCTGCATAATCAAGCAGCGTCGGCAGCAGATCCTCGGCAGCGCCGAACTGCGCACGATCGCCGGGAGGGATGGTTCCCGGAAAACTCACGATGAGCGGAACGCGGATTCCGTTTTCCCACACCGTAGACTTGTTGCCCCGCAACTTGGCGACATTGCGTTTTGAAAAGTCCTCATTTTTGACAAACCCTTCTTTCTGTGCGGATGCCCCCTCACTTTGTAACAGCTTAATCATGTCGGGAGCCGTTTGTCCGTTGTCACTGAGATAAACAACGATCGTTCTTTTTTCCTGCCCAGTTTCTTTAAGCGCATCCAGCAGTCGCCCGACGCACGTGTCCATCTGCTCGATGTGGCTGTAGCAAGCGGCAAGGCTTTCAGAGCAGCCCTTTTCGCGGTAGTACGGCGCAGTGCGCTCGTCCACCGGCGACCACGGCGTATGCGGAATAATGTAGGCCATGGTCAGTAGCCACGGCTGGTCTTTTTTATCATGAATAAAGCGAACAGCTTCCTCCGTGTGATATTCCGCCGTCCATCCTTCAACGTTTTCCCACTCATACGCAATCGGGCGCTCTCCTTCCGGCTGAATTGCCAAGAGGGGGTTGTGGTGCTGATACAGCCCCACGCAACTGGCACGATCCCACCCGGCAACCCATGGAAGCATGTGGTGTTGAGCCACACAGTCTAGTTTTCCCGTATAGAAGCTCTCATACCCGGCCGCGCCGAAGAAGGCGGGCATCAGGGTTTCGTCCCTGCGCAGATTCTGGCGCGGCGGCGTCCCCCACACCCCGGTCAGGATGTTGTTTCTGCCGGTAAAAATCATACTGCGTCCGGGCGAACAGGCCGCACCGGTGACAAAATTACGGAACACCGCCCCACTCTTCGCCAGTTGGTCGATCCGCGGCGTGCGTAAAATCGGGTTGCCCATAAACCCAAAATCGCTGTAGCCCTGATCATCGCTGATGATCAGCAGTACGTTCGGGGAAGTCCGAGCCGGACGGGCCTTCGGTGTTCCATCCACAGAAGGCGCAGCAAACACCGAAGCCGCCAGCGCCAACATAATTAATAGTTGTTTCATAATCGTCATCCTTTTCGATTTAAAGCGGCGTGGCACTTCGTTTCCCGCCGCACTCCAAAAAAACTTACTCCACACTCAACTGAACATCGTCAAACCACGCGGTGCCGGTTCCATTGAACATCAGCATAACGGTGGCGGATTTTGTTGCAGCGGGCACTTTGCCGCGAATGCGAACATTTTTCCACGCGAAGGTGCCGGCGGCATTCCGGACGCCGCTGTTCTGATACTTAGGCTGGCCCTCGCCGAAGAAACCAATCGAGAGATAGGCACCCTTCCCGCCCGCAAGATTCTCCCCCTTAACGCGCGCAGTCAGTTCAAACGTCGTCCCCTGTGTCAGCTTGATCCCCTTCTGCTGCAGGCGGCAGAATTTAACCGGCGAATCCTTCGGAACCGAAAGGCGGCAGGTGCCGTTTTCCGGCTGCGCGTCAAGCTGTGCTTTCTGCGCATAAACATTCCAGCGTTTGAGTCCGTCAGAAAAATCTCCGTTGGCCACCCGGTTGTTTTCCGCCGGTTTTTCCGCGACCGGTTTTGTTGCGACCGGTTCTGCGGCTTTCGCCTTCAAATACCCTTTGCCGCGCGGGGTCTGTTCGGTAACGCCGCCGTCGCGAACGACCACCTTAAACTCCGGTAGCAGGTCGGTATCGTTAACCGCTTCCATCCACGCGAACAGCTCCTTTCGCATTTGCTGGATCTGCGATTTCCGCTCCGGGTGATCCACCAGATTATTAAGCGCATCGGGATCGGTGCTCGTGCGGTATAACTCTTCAGAACAACGGAACCGGAACATATCGTGGCGCTCGGTGTGCCCTAACTGCTTCATCTCATTCAGGATCTCCGGGATGCCCAGCGGCCCAAATTGCATTTCTCCGTCCGACCAACCGTTGTAGATATAGGCGGTTCCGTTTTGGTGGAGGCAGCGCATTTGATGCCACCTGGACAGGTCTGGGCGGTGACCACCGGCAACCGGATAGACATTATAGAAAACGGTAACGGTGGAGTCGCGGCCGTCCTGTTCCTTGCCTTCAAGCAACGGCAGGAAGCTGCGTCCGTCTGTTCCTTCCGGAATCGGCAGACCCAGCGTTTCCAATACCGTCGGCATCAAATCGATGCCATTGACGTAGTCGTCGGCCTCAACCGTTCCCGGCTCCACCCGGCCCGGCCAGCTGACAATCAGCGGCGTGCGGGTACCGTTCACATACACATTGCCCTTGGCAAAGGGAAACGGCGATCCGTTGTCCGAGAGAAAAATAATCAGGGTGTCGTCGCGATGCCCGGTTTCGTCAAGTGCGCGCAGAATTTCCCCGACGGTATCATCGGCGCGGCTGCAGGTGCTCATGTACTGAGCCACCTGTTTTTTCACTTCCGGAGTCGGCGGCAAAAAGCCGACATCGATCGCTTCATCCGCGGAATAGACCAAAGAAGGGGTGGCAAATGTGCCGCCCAGTTTTTCAAAATTGGCCTTATAGGGCACTTCGTCGTCCGCGCCATGGAACGGGCGGTGCGGATCGTGCGAGTTGGCCATCAGGAAAAACGGCTTACCGGCAGAGTCTGCCCGCTGAATGAAGGCTTTACACAACTCCCGGTAGTGGGCGGGGTTGCGGCCGCCTCTCAGTTCATATTGGTTGAAGCTTTCGTCCCACTGGTAGCGCTCCTTCGGCTGAAGATGATTGGACTTGCCGAAGCAGGCATTGAGATAGCCCTGCTCTTTCAGGATTTCCGGCAGCACCGGCGTATCGGCAGATACCGGCTCGAACCAGCGGAACCCGGCATTGTGCGGATAACGTCCGGTCATGATGCTCTGGCGCGACGCCTGACAGATCGCCAACGTCACATGGGCGCGCTCAAAGCGCATGCCCTGAGTTGCCAGTTTATCAATATTCGGTGTTAAATCTTTCGGTCCACCGAAACATCCCGGCGTATCGAAATTCATGTCATCTACGGTAATCAGCAGAATGTTGGGTTGGGTTGTGGCGGCCAAAGCGCCTAAGGCACTTAACAGGCCGGCGGCCACAAACGTTGTGATTTTTTTCATTTTTTTCATGGTTAGTTCCTCTTTTGATTCAAATTACTCCACTCATTTCCAGATACGCTCTATGGCTGAATGGGCCGTTCCGAAAATCCAATCGGTGTCGTCGGTGACCCAATCCATAATTTCGAGCTGACGGGTCTCCCAGTCGATCAGCGCCTGCTTCTCCTCTTCGGTCGGCGGGGTTTCCATGACCTTGACCAGCTCGCAGTAACCGAAGATGTACCCGCGGGCGTGCCAGATCGTAAAATTGCTTTCCGGCCCTTCATTGACCTGATCGCCGCGCGCCTCCACCAGCACATCATGGCGGCGCTTATATTCATCTTTCATACCCGGCTTTAACTGCGTCACATAAACGCGATGCCGAATCTCGGCTTTGTTTTCGCGCACCACGCCGATGTCGTGATACATCAGCTCCATCTCATCCGACTCGGCAAACGGCTCGCAGCAATCCATAAACCCCCTCAATATCCACTTCGATAGCGACGCGCCATCAGGCGCTGGCCAAACCTGCTCGGAATAACCAAACAGAAAATCGTCTACGCTCCACAAAGAAACGTTCTCCAATCTACTGCGGCCAATGAGGTCATCCAGACCCGCCAAGTAGCCTTTCAGACGCGTTTTAAACACCTTTTTCTGTCCTGGTTTCAGTTGATGAACAAACACGTTCCTTTTTATGACACACCTCTTAAACGTTGTATTGATTCTCCAGAGCTTATTGTTTCTCAGCACGTTCCAACTCTACTGTCCGTTGTTGTAGCGCTTGGTGTACTTCCTTGTATCTCGCCGCAAGCAACGCGGCCTTTTCTGGATACTCATTCACCACATTTTGGCTCTGCGATGGATCTCTTTTCAAATTATACAGCTGAGTCTCCGGCGCATCGTCTTTAAGGTTCCCTTCTTCATCGTAATCCGAGTTAGGCAGTCCCATTTTATTTACAGATAAAAACCACTCACCCGAACCGGTCGTCATACCCAATGATCCTTTACCTGGCAGATACACCCAATCTCCAGAACGAAATGCCATTCCGAAAACCCCACCTTGAAGCATTTCAGTTCGAGCCGGTTCGCCATCAGGATTCAGCCAAACCTGAAGCTGACTGATGCTGTCGAGTGCGGTATCAAGTTCCGGCTTTATTCCGGCAGCATCCCAGACAGTTTTGGAAATATCGGAAAGATTGAATATCGCATCCGAGGTGGAACCCGCTTTAATCTGCCCTGGCCAGCGAACGATAAACGGTATGCGCACACCCCCTTCCCAGGCATCGGTTTTCTGTCCAAGAAACTTTGAATTCGAGCGGTGTCCCTGCTCAAGCGTATCACTGAACATGACAGCGCCATTATCACTGGTGAACATCACAATCGTGTTCTCTTCAATCCCACACTCTTGAAGAGTTTTCATAATCTGCCCGACACACCAGTCCATCTGATGGACAAAATCGCCATAGTCACCGAGTCCGCTTTTACCAAGGAACTCCTCCGCTGGCGAAACTGGAACATGAGGTGCAACTAACGACAAATTGAGGAAAAACGGCTTCTTACTGTTATTTTTAATCCACTTTTGTGTTTCCTTAGTAACAATAAGATCAATACGGCTTTCCGGACGTGCAGCGTGGGCTTTCTTCGCTCCGGTGCTTCGCCCCCAAGGAGGGCTTAGTTTAGGAGCGATTATCTCCATTGGGTCTTCAGGATCAAGCCCTACCACGGTGCGATCTCTTGCAAATACCGATGGGGGCTCATTGGCTGAGAATGGAGTTCCAAAATAGGTATCGAAGCCACATTCCAGTACGCCTGCGGGTAGCGTTTTATTCCAGTCGATATCCTGACGATGTGCACGACCTTCGTAATCTTCGCCCCAACCCAGATGCCATTTTCCGAAATATCCTGTTACATAGCCATTTTCACGAAATACATCGGGCAGTGTATTCCACTCCTCACGAATCAATAATTCGCCATTCCATTTCGACCAGTAATTTCGTCCAGAAAGCATCGCAAAGCGCGAAGGCGTACAGACAGCAGATGCCGAGTGTGCATCCGTCAGACGCAAGCCCTGGCTGGCCAATTCATCGAGATGTGGCGTGGCAATTTTCCCATCGCCATAACAACTGACATCTCCGATACCCAAATCGTCAGCGACAATTAGAATCACATTCGGTTTAGCGACGGCAGATGCATTTGCCAATGCAGTCATTCCCAGCAGACCGGCACATAAGATTAGTTCTAATTTCATTTTCATTTTCCTCACTCCTTAATTATTATTTTTTCTCTACGATTTGAATCAACTGATAGACCTCAAACGGCTCAAAGTTGATGCTCAGACGATCGCCCTTGCGTGTCGCTTCCAACTTCCGTGTCTCCTTACCCAACTCTGAAACCGACACCTCAAACGGCGGCTTGAAATCAGCCGGCATGCGAATGGATACGTTGAACGGTTTGGTCGCCGTAAAGGTATCGGTTGCGGGGTCAAAGTTGTTGTTGTTCACGTCGAGGCTCAGGCTCTTCGGCTCGCCCGGCAGACTGCGGCTGAGGTTTACGCCAACGTGGATTTCAGCGTCTGTCTCCACAACCTGATCGAGATCCTCCAACAACAGGGCGAGCTTCTCACCATTTTTCTTCCAAAGCCAATACGGAGCGGCTGGCTGAGCCGCCACCCGCTGGAAGTTTGCATAGCGCTCCAGGTGTTTCAGCGGGTTTGCCGGACGTTTCATCAGGTGGCCGTCGGGTCCAAAACGCAGACCGGTATTGCCGGTGGCCAGAACACGTCCGCCGCTTTCCAGGTATTCTTTCAATGCTCGGAAGTTTGCATTAGTCAGGCTGAGCGCCGACGGCAGAATGAGCATCGGCAGGTCTTTGATTTTTTCAAACTCGAGGTCGCTGGAGGGCACCACGTTCCATTGGCGTTGCGTGTCCTGCATGTAGTCGCACCAGCCGCCGTACTCGTTGAAGAATTCGTTCACGTCGAGCTGGCAGGCGGTGGAAGTGGCAATCTCCGCCCACTGGTCGTAGACAATGCCGATATCGGCGACTAACTCGCGACGGCTGAGCCCTTCGCGATGTTTATCCAGAAAGCGGTTAAAGATTCCTGCGGTCTCCGGCGTTCCGGGAGAAAACATGTGTAGATACTGGTGGCCGTAATCGATCACGGCACGGTTGCCCAGTGCTTCGAAGCCCTGCGCCAGATAGAGGTTTTTGAACTTCTCTCCCCGCTGTTCATGCGAAACATAAAGCGAAACGGCTGAATATTTTTCGTTGCCGATGGCGGAAGCCAGACGGGTGATATAGCCCGAGCGTGCCGTTGGCGGCAGACCCATCTTACGGCGGGTCGGTTCGTAATCGTAAAACGTCGGCCACTCGAAATGGCAGATGTCGAGATAGTCCTTAATTAAGGTGAACCCCGGGAAAATAGGGATCAGGTTACCGGCAACCAGACAGTCAAACCCGCCTTCTTTTGCCGCCTCTTTAACCGCGGCATATTTGGGCTTATGAAAACCAGCTGATTCAATGGCATGATTAATCTGGTAGCACTTGAAGATCAGGTCGTCTTTCCATTCCGGCGAATCGTACGCATCATAAATGCTTTCTTTCCCCGGAAGCTTGCGTGCCTTGATATATTCCTTGATGTCAAAGGTATCAATAGCTGCAATACCCATTTCCTGCAGTTGTTTCGTCGAAAATTCCTTCTTCATGTATTCACGGAAGGTGTGCTCGCTCCAGACCCCAAGGCCCATATCAAAGGTACGATATAGATTGTTGTCGCCGAAGTTATCAATATGGAAGCCGGACGGCTTGAGGTCGCGGGCGATCATCCCGATTTCCCATGCCTGGTAATCGCGCAGCTGGGGGTTGGCATAGTCCTGCGTCATCAGACGGTTGGTAATCCACCCGTTGCGGCCGACCATATGCTTGTTCGCCTCGTTGCGTTTGGAAATTTTTGACAGTCCGGTTTTTTCGGCCTGCTCATCGGTCACTGCCTTGTTGCAGAACGGCTCATTCCAATCCAGCTCATTAGACAAATTGCGTCGGCCAAGCACTTCATAACTTTCATCAGGGAGCGTTCCATCCGGAAAAGTAAAGCGCTTGAGTCCATATTTGCTGGAGTTCGGATACGGGAACGGATTATTGGTTTTGAAGAAGGTATCGATGCCAAACCAGTGCGCGGTCAACGGCAGCTTACCGTCCCACGTGTGGATATTCCATGCATCGTACTGAATGCTTCCGTCCGGACCGGTGAACAGAACCAGATCGCCGACCTCTCCGCCGTCATAATAAATCAGATCGTGCTCGAAAAACTTTTGCGTCCGTGCCGTTGAATCCTTGAAAAACGGTGTCTCCTTCGCCCAGTCAATGAACCAATAGCCGTACCAGCCGCCCCAAATGCGTCCCGCCCGGAACGCATCCGCCCCCGTCGCTGCCAGGTCCGCATCGGACTTTTCGTGCGGCAACGTCACCATTGAAAAATAATCGCGATACCACGGATCGGCTGTCGCGATCGTAGCCGTAGCCGTAGCCAAAATAATATAAATAAATCTTTTCATTAGTTAGTTAGTTCCTTGCTTAAAATTAAATTTTTAGTTCGCTTTGCGGGCGTTAAGCTCTTCTCGCAATTCATACATTCGTTGTTCGCTGAGCGGGTAAAACCAGATGCAGCCGAATGCGATCAGATAGAAAACCGGAGGGGTCAATGCGAAGAGCAAGCGCATGTTGATCACGGCCTGCGGTGACTGAACCACCAGCTCCGGATCAACGCCCGACCACGTCACCAAAAATCCGCTGAGCGCAATCACTCCAGCAACGGCTGCCTTCAAAAACCACGAATACATCGCGCCATACATTCCTTCGCGCCGCAAGCCGGTATTCAGTTCGTCAAGATCACACACATCGGCCAGCATAGAACCCAGCAGAATCCAGACACAGCACATTCCCGGCGACATCAGAAGCATACAGATGAACGACAGATACGGATTTTCCGGCGTATAAAATACCCAGCTCAGCAGGCTGGCAATAACCAGCACAACCAGCGACCCCAGTAAGGTGTGGCGTTTACCAAAACGCGTACCCAGCCACGCCACCAGCGGCGTAGCAGCCATGCCGCCCACCGAAAACATCGTTGCAGCGAAAGCACCGAGTTGCGCGGCTGCGGCCTTATCACCGTCAAACAGATAATAGATCCCGAGATATAGTGCCATTGGATGAACCAGAAAAATCCCCATCAGAATGAAGAACACCATGCCGACAAGCAGCAGAAATGCACGGTTCTTCAGCGTCTCTTTAATGGCGGGCACGATTTTGATTTTTTCCTGATGCTCACCCGCCGGATTTTCCTTACAGAAGATCGCAGGAATCGCGCCGGTTATGATAATGAGCAACCCGAAAATCACGCCGACCCATTTCACCGCTTCGACTTCGGTTGCACCGAACTGTTTCACGAAACATAGCCTGTAGGCCCACGCAGTGATCAGCCCCGCAGAGTAGGCAAAGAACGAACGATAGGCCATCACGCGGGTACGTTCCTTCACATCCATCGTCAGCTCACTAGCCAACCCGTTAGCAGGGACACCGAATACCGTATAGGCCGTGTAGAACAAAACAGACATCCCGGTCAGCCACAAGAACAGCTGCGTCTGCGACCACTCCGGCGAGACCCTCCACATCAGCGCAAACAGCAGGCCGCCGATAAATGAACCGGCCAGCATATACGGTTTGCGCCGACCGAATTTCATACGGGTGTTATCCGAGATATTCCCCATGATCGGATCGGTGATCGCGTCCCATAACTTCGGTATCGCCAGTGCAATACCGACTAAGCGTGCATCCAATCCCAATCCGATATTAAAGATCGGCATCGCCAGCACCATGATGACATTGCCCATGAAGTCGTTGCACATCCCGCTGATGCCGAAGGCCACCTTTTGCCAGAACGGCACATGTCCACCGGTATATTCGTGTTTACTCATATAAATAATTCAAGTAGGAGACTTCTTTTAATTAGCGCTTGGGTTTTCCAAAAATAAGAAGGTTTGGCCACTAGGCATCAAAGCGCAAGAACATAAACGCAACTTAATAAAACAGAATCCGCCTACATCCAACACCTAAAGCAAACACCTCCACATAGACAATCAAACAAAACACGCAAACCACTCCTAAACAGCAACATGCAGAAAGATTCATCACCCCACTGACGTACCAACCACCATTTCCCTGATAAATCCGCCAACGCAATAAAATAAAATACGCTTGATACCATGCACTTACACAGCTTACTAGCACCATGGCACGACCAAAACAAAAAGTAAGCATTACCACACTTGCAGCAGAATTCGACGTAACCGCGCCAACCATTTCAAAGGCACTCTCAAACAGCAAGGAAGTCTCAGAAACACTTAGGCAGAAAGTCCGGGCTCGAGCAGAAGAACTCAACTTTATACCCAAACGCCCACGGCGCACAACATTCAACCTATGCGTCGTAATGGACTTGCCCTTAGAAGCGAGCTTTGGATTGGACGCATGCCACACCGCAATCGTCTCCGGAATCTACAATTTCTGCCAGGAAAACAAACTCGAGTTCTCGCTACTATGCGAGAACTACAACAAGCTCGACGAAATGGACCTGTCCAAAGAGCTCTACCGGCGCAACGCCGATGCAGCCATTATAGTGCGAGCCAGAGCAGACCGCTCCTACCTCAAAAACCTAGAGCGAAACCACTTTCCCTATGTATGCGTCTACGAGGGCCCCGAAGACAAATCCATTCGCACGGATAATTACGCTGTCGGCAAAATCGCCCTCGACCATCTAGCCTCGGCAGGACACAAGCGCGTTGCCATCGCACGCTATACGGGACGCAGCGCAGCCTCAGACCGCCTAATCGGATTTGCGCAAGCTGCGTCACAACAAGGCATGCCCGCTGAACACATCACAGAGATTATCCCAGCAAATCTAGAAGGCCATGCCGCGGGGCATGCGATCGTGAAAGATTGGCTACAGAAAGACCGCCCCTGGTCTGCGATATTCTGCAGCTCAGACAACCTTGCTTTTGGCATCGTATCCGAGGCCTACCTTCAAGGAATCCGAATACCAGACGATCTGGCAGTCATTACCTGCGACGACGGCATTCACAGCGAGCAATCAGCGCCACCCATCAGCGTGGTCGACATACCGAACCGCCAAGCGGGATACATCGCCGCCCAATATGCATATAAAATGATCACCTCTTCCGGTGAGCCAGCCCCCATGCCTGCACCGCTCGCAGTCGAGCAAGTCATCGCCCGAGCCTCCACTGCCAGCAAAACGACTTAAAGGTTAAGCCAAGGCCTTCAGCATCACAAATCATGATGCGCAGCAGTATAACCTTTGTGTTTTGCGACTTTTTGAGGCCATTTCCCTGTCGTTCTGGTCACGTTCATCACGGCATCTCGCGTAGAGAAAGATGTGTAAAGTTGGTGGTAACAAGCTCCTTCCCTTGCGGAGAATATCCTTATACATATCTTTATATCGTCAAGTTAACGCTATTAATGCACTGCTTAAAGCTCCTCCCCTGCTAAGCATATCCTTATACATATCTTTGTATCTGCTAATTTAGGTTATTAATCCTATATGTGAAGCTCCTCCCCAGCCAAGGGGAGGTGGTGAAATGCCCTTTGGGTGCTCGGTCTGCCGAGACGGAGGGGTTTTCACAGTTATTTAAGCCAAGGCAGTAAAAACGCTTAGGTTCGGCGGAGAACCCTTCCGTCTCGCCTGCCCTGAGCTTGTCGAAGGTGCTTCGCGATCCACCCTCCCTTAGTAAGGGAAGGAGCTTCATTGTCATCAATTCACACCAATCCGACTTATGTATAGCGATATGCTTGGCTGGGGAGCCATGGTGCTTCTGGCAAGTGCTTTCAGGAGGCGCATTAGTTTTATTGCGATAAGATTCGCTTCGAATGAGTTTAGCATTTAGGTGCTTCAGATGCTTTAATGATGCCGCAAGTAACGACAATATACCTTAAGTGCTTGGCATGGAATAACTATGGAATTGTAATGCTAAATGTTTCATGCAGGTAAAACAAATAAAAACACACTTGACTGCTACTCATTACTTTCTTTTAGTTTCGTAATTACACAGGATTGATCTCCTTTATTTTGGAGGTTTCCTGCGGCCTTAACACTTCACTCACCCCCACTAAACCCAAACATAGTCTTTTATTGGACACATAAGATGAAAACATTAATCAATATAACACTAGTCGCCTCTCTGGCGGCTCTGACCGCGCAGGCCGCAGAGACCACCACCCACTCATTGACTGACAGCTATACACAAGACAACAATGTCGCCGGAAGCGGTGACGGAGCCGCTAATGGCGTCAACAACACTGCCAGCTTTGAACAGTACATAGGGGCGGCAGGGGGCGGCGCCCAGGAGAGAAAGGCCTTTTTCAATATTGACCTCCCGACAAGCGATGGGGTGAACGCCCTCACCAGCAGTGCCAATATCACAGATGCAACACTACGGATTTATTATAATGGAGACAATGGAACACCAACAGGTGATTTATCCCTCTTCCATGCAACCAAATCATCCATAAACACAGTAGTCGATGATATGTTTATCACCCCATACGCCGATACCGGCTTGGGAATAACCCAAGGCTCTGCAAGCGGACAGTATTTAGTGTTCGATGTTACTAGTTTTGTCCAAAGCACCTATGACGATGCTAATAGTATCGCATCCTTCCGCTTTGAGGTGGATGGCGCTATCACCTTGGGCGCCGGCGCTGCTCATGTTTATAAATTGTGGGGCGGCGCATCAACAGAAACGCCTGAGTTGGTTCTTACAACCGTCCCGGAACCGTCTTCTTTTGCACTGCTCGCTGGTTGCTTCGCACTGACTAGCATCATGGTGCGCCGCCGCCGATAGATTTTCATATTAATTAGGGTTAATATTATAGGGGAAGCCCCGATGCCATGCGCATCGGGGCTTTTTTTTGGTTCATCGTCGAAGAACGCCCGGAGCTTCAAGGAGCCTGCCCCTAAAATACCCCTGAACACTACGATCCCAATGGAGCGCAACAATGTGGAAGTCCGGCAAACTCTGAAGCCCGGGCCCTAAAAATTGCCTGTCCCTAAAAAATACCCGGAAGTGCGTGTTATAGAGAGTTTGCTGCTCATACTCTGAAAATAAGCGTAAATAAGTGTTAATAAGCGGGATCAAAAAAGCATGTCCGGGTAAAAATTACTACCAAGTAAGGCTATAACACTCTGGTTAAAGCATTCGAAGGCAGAAATAAATACCGTCTATTGCGTCAGTAGATAAAGCTCACTGGCTGCCAGCAGGAAAATACCTGATCCGTATTCCGTAGAGTCTGTTTCTTTGACCATACCGGGGCCGCCGCCAGGAGGTTGATTCCATGTAACGGCGCCCTCTTCGTTTACAACCGAGGCCAGTGCTGCCCACCCGTTCTTTGCAACAGGCAGAAACCGCTCTCGATCCAAGATCCCGTTATTGATTCCCCAGGCGATTCCATAGGTGAAAAACCCGGTTCCGCTGCTTTCCCGCATTCTATATTGTTCAGGATCATCCAGGTTGGGTCTCCAGAATCCATCGTCCTGCTGACGCGCCGCCAGCGACTCCGCCATTTGAATATACAAGGCCTGATAACGGGCATAACTGCCATGATCTTTCGGCAGGTGCTTAAGGATTCGGGTCACCCCACCAAACGCCCATCCGTTGCCCCGGGACCACAACACTTTTTTCCCATTCCTTGTTTTATGAGGTTTTGAACGTGCGTCCCGATTGAACAGGCCCGCATCGGAATCAAAGATTTCTCCATGCACATCCCAGAAACAGGCATCCATCCAGTTCACATACTTTTCATCCCCCGTCATCTGATACAACATCGCGAGCGCCGGAGGTGCGGTAAACAGCCCATCCACAAAGCGACGTCCATCGTTTTCAAAGTACCACGTCTTAGGCTCCGACACGGGTGTTGTTTTTTTGTTTGGATTATTGAGAAACTCAATCGTCGGCTGAATCATAGATTCGTCCTCTGTCGCTTGATAACATCCATACCAGATCTGCCCGCAAATAAGCGGATAGGACCCACTCTCATAGTTCCCGCCCGCGTTTTCCTTAATCTGCCAGGCAACCTCTTTCCCCCACTCCATGCAATCATCCAGATAGGCAGTATCCGACGTGCTTTCGTAGACAGCCATAAGCCCCGCGTAATACGTGCCGCGAACCCAATGCTGATTCTTGAATCCCGTGCCTTGGTTCTTTTGAAAACCATGAACGCGATCCGCTAATGCTTTGATCGTTTCTTTTTCAAAGCCATTTGCCGCTCCCTGACATTGAGTCGATTCGGTTGCGATTGATGTGCTGCATGCCAGCAGTGCGGCTGTCAGTATGCTAATAGGGTATTTTGTATCTATCATTTAATATTCCGTGTTTCCTGTTGCCTGTTACATAATCTACATTTTGTAGAACTCTCCCCATCCCTGGCGAGGTGCTGGGTCGAGGAGTGCTTTGATCCTAGGCCCATCACACCTCCGTGCCTCTGTGCCTCCGTGGTTAAAAGTTGCAGTGGATACGCTCTGAATTGGCTCAATATTTACCACCCGCTGCGCTGGAGACACTGAGACACGGAGGGAGGAGTCTCCCTTGAATTAAATTCAATTCGAGGGGACTCACCTAGGTGATCAATCATGAACTCAAAAACACGACACTGCTTTTCACAAATCTTCATGCGCGACAGTACACGTATTATAGTGGAATTAGCTTAGAGGCACTGCTTCATGACGGCTCTGTCCGGCATCGGTCAGCGCAGGTGCGCCCCACTCCGTCAGCCAATGCTGCAAGCGCAGATCATCCGTTGCAATCGGGGCGGCACTTTTCAGGCGGATCGTGCGGATCTCTCCGGCGCGCAGATCGAAGAAGGCATCTTCCACAATGACTGCCACGCCATCGGCGCAGCCTTCATTGATCCCTTCAAAATGCACGCAACGGCCGAATTTTTCGGCCTTGATCGTGACATCCACCACGCCTTGAGCGACTTCATGGATCGAACAGATTTCGAGCTTCGGCTCCGGCCAGTCGGCTTCTTTCCAAAAATTGGGAAAGAACACATCGCTGCGTTGCTCATCGCCGCAGTTCAGCTCTGCAAACAGGATCGCATCGCTGGCACCGCTGAATTCCTTTGTATCCACTTCAGTCAGCACGGTCGACGTATTAGCCGGAATCACGACCTTGATGGTCTTGTCCCATTTGCCATCACCCGTCAGCGTTTCTTCGCCCACTTGCAGTGTGCCCTCGTAACTCTGCAATGTGTCGTTGCAGGCAACCAGTTGCCAGCCGCTTTCGTCGGGGCTATTTTTCCAGCCGATCTGCAGCGGGCGCGACGCACGTTTGGCGGCATAGTAAGATGACTTGGGCAGACCATACCAGTCGACCACTGACCAGCTGCCGGTTGGCCATGGATCGGAATACATCCAAAACATACAGCCACTGTTAAAGGGGCGCTTGGTGCGATAGCCAAACACTTCATCCCACATGGATTCCGCATGCATCGTCATACCATATTTAATGAATTCCACATGATCCTGCGGGTCGCCGAAAAATGCCTGGCACAGCGCTAACTGCTTCTCCGCGAAGGTGCGTCGATCGTGGTGATCGTATGGGTTGGTGGTGATGCGGTAATTCCACAAATCATCAATCGGCCAATAGTGTTCCTCTGGCATGAATTTTTCAAAGGTCTCGCGTCGTGCCGGGCCCTGGATGGCAAACTCGGAATTGAATGAAGAATCGATCTGATTCACGCCGTTGCGGTAGTCAAAGAAGCCCTTGGAACTCGCCGCAAAAGTCTCTTGAAGTGCACTGAGGTGCGCATCGCCCGATTTGGGCGCGTTGCCGTCGTCCACATAGCCATAGGGCGAGTTACGGCGGTATGGGCGATAGGGATCGAAGGTTTGCAGGATACCGGGAACCACCTCGTCGACCAGGAAGTCGCCAGACGCCATACTCTTACCCAGGCTGTCGGATTTCTCGTCGCTACCACACGTTTCCTTCTGAATAAAACTACCGGACTTCTCATTGCCGCCACACCAATAAACCACGGATGTGTGCTTGCGCAAACGCTTAGCCTGATACGTGACTTCTTTACGAATTTCTTCGACAAACCAATCCTTATCGTCGGGCACATCGCTGCAGGCAAACATGACGTCCTGCCAGACCATCAGGCCGAGCTCATCGCAGAGCTCGTAAAAAATGTCTTTCTCATAAATGCCGCCGCCCCAGACGCGGAGCATGTTGAAGTTCGCCTCCTGAGCCAAGGTGAGCATATGCTGGTATTTATCGTCCGTAATGATGCCGGTAAAACTATCGAGTGGCACCCAGTTTGAGCCCTTACTGAAGCACTGCTCGCCGTTGACCACGAATGCAAAGCCCATCTTATCGTCACGCAGTGGCTTCTCTTCCAACTCCACCTCGCGAATACCGAAGCGTCCGGCTTTGCTCTCCACCACGACACCGTGCTTGAGCAGACTGAGCTCATAGCTGTAGAGCGGTTGAGCGCCCATACCATTGGGCCACCAGAGCTGCGGATCTTTGATAAATAGATTGCGGAAATTTTTGACGCCGGTCGCGGCCCATTGCTCATCAGCGACCTGTGTGCCGTCGGGCGAATGCACCGTCAGCTTGAGCTCCAGACCATCGGTACCGGCCTGTTTGACTGCGTCGTTGAGGAATACAAAGAACGACACCGCGCCATCGCAATGGGTATTGATGTTGTGCTCGTCGAGGCAGACCTGGTCGTAGGTCTCCAGCAATACGGACTCCCAAATACCAGTACCCGGGCAGTTCGGCGCCCAGTCCCAACCGAAGTGAAATTGCGCTTTGCGCATAAAAATACGATGTTGGTCGAAGCAGGCGAAGTACGGCTCTGCATCGTGTTGCTTCATGATGATTGAGATCGGCTCAATACAGACCATCAAGGAGTTTGGCTCACCGGTCTTCAGCTTATTCGACACATCGAAGCGATGCTCACGCAACATACTTTCCGTGCGGCCGATCTTTTCATCGTTCAGATAAATATTGGCGATGGTATCGATGCCCTTGAATACCAACTCGGTCACGGACTCGAGCGAATCAACGGTAAATTCACGGCGATACCACCAAGCCTTTTCGGTGGTCCATTTATTCTTGGCGATGGTGTCGGCGTAATACATGTCGTCGAGCTCACCGGCGGCCATCAGGTCGACATGCACGTCGCCCGGCACCTGCGCGGGGATCCATTTTCCGGCCGGATTAACTTCTGCCTTATATTCGGCGCCTTGTAGGCCCCATTCTCCGTTTAAAGTGATTTTTTTCATACTCTTTTTTCTACTGTTAAAATTGGTTATTCGTTTGGTAAATTTTCGTTCTAGACGGGCGGCCCAAAGCCGTCGTCCTATTCTATTTGCTTTCCTTTAAAATCTTCAGGAACTCACCGTAATCGATGATATTGCATTTGCTCTGCCATGTTTCGCATGCCGCGGTTAGTTGTTGAACCATCTCCGGGTTTTGCTGAGACAGATTTGTTTTTTCGGCCGGGTCTTGTTCTAGATCGTACAATTCATATTGAATGCCCGAAACCTTCGAGGTATTCGGATACCAACCGGGTTCGATCAGCAGTTTCCAGCGTCCTTTGAAGATCACGCCCTGCTGCCCCTTGTCGTTGGAGAAGAGGAATTCGGGGGGAGCGATCTCTTGGCCTTTCAACACCGGAACAATGCTTCGGCCTTCCGGCGGGGAGGTTTTTGCACCGCGAAAGGTTTCCGGGTACGTAGTTCCAGCCAACTCCAGACAGGTAGGCAAAATATCACCGACCCAGCCGATGCTGTCGGTGATCGTGTCGGGCTTTATCACCTTCGGCCAAGAGACGATACAATGCGTTTTAGTGCCGCCCTCCCACATCCGCGCCTTGGAGCCGACATACGGAGAGTTCATCATATCGCCGACATGCGACGCGGCGCCGTTATCCGAGAAGTAAAAGATCAGCGTGTTTTCAAACTCGCCCGTCTCTTTGAGGGCGGCGACGAGCTTGCCGACATTCTCGTCGATCTTCTCCATCATCGCCGCATGCAGTGCGTACTTAAGCTGAAGCTCCTTTTTTCTTTTAGCAGGAATTTTTTTGT
>Ga0209302_10000086_pt1 | contig 59922 bp, 64 predicted proteins | sample ArcOceMetagenome_2_FD_187445 | JGI IMG/M metagenome (GOLD analysis project Ga0209302, IMG submission 187445) | Marine eukaryotic phytoplankton communities from Arctic Ocean - Arctic Ocean ARC135M Metagenome (SPAdes) (version 2) | ecosystem: Environmental > Aquatic > Marine > Oceanic | place...
CCCCGGAGTCCCTCCTCTCCCTTGACCCCGTCTGTTCCGGCGTCGCCTTCAGATCCTTCATCTCCCTTTGGCCCTCTAAGTCCCCTGATTCCCGACATTCCCTCAGTTGCGGCTATTATTTTCCCCTCCATTAATTCTTTTGGAGTTATTATACCAGCTTTTTCCTGTTCATATAATGTATGTACTAGATTAAACATAATCATCCTGGAATAAGCCAATTGTTGTCTCCCATCCGATGCTATTATATGACCCTTCTTCCCCACCGGACATGAATCGTGGTCAAATAACTCGTCTGGGGAAATAGGTAGACCTTCTGAAGATAAAGGTAAACCATCTGTAATTTGCAATGAATTATCAGTGGGGAGAGAGTTCAATTTTAATTCCAATGAGACGTAGTCTTTTATACCAACTTTCTCGAGAGGGTTTGTATCTAAGTTGAAACTCGTCCGTATGGTCCAAGGACCGTCTGGTGATGTGGCCGATACAACATGACCAGTTTTGGGAACCCCCATATTCTTATTAAAGAATACATTAAATGTCAACTCGGTTCCATCCAGGTCCTTGTTCGTTTTTACGTACCACACGGGAGTCTTTTCATTATTCCAGTGTGTATGATATTTATTACCGATGTGCCAATTCATCCAGTTCCCCGAGTCCGCTTTCTTATGTGGCTTAATATTGTAAAACAATGATTCGAAATTAATTCTCCAACCCAGGTCTCCCTTATTTGGGTCTGGATAACCACCCGCGTCTATTATGTTAACTCCCCCCTGCATCAAATTTGTACCAAGGAAAGTTGACCATCCAGTCTCTGTTTGATCAGTTGGAGCGAAGCCATAGTATATATGTGGAACATCTTCCGTATCAGGGTCTGCTACACATACGACTTCCATCATTGCCTCATATTCCGTGATAGATTTGTCTGCCTTTTCTGCGGCCTCCACGCGGGCCGCGTCCCTATCTTCCTCTGCCCTTGACAACCGCGGAATGGCCAGTTCTGCAGTGTAAACAAGTTCTTCTCCTATAAACTGTCTACATCCGTTGATTTTGTCGTTACATATTCTTTTAGAGTCCTCTGAAGATAATGCCACCTCTAATATATCCACTATTGGGCCAATCGCCGGATATGGAACTTTGTCACTTGGAATTGCCTGTTCTATTTTTCTTTTCAGGCCGCTTGCATACTTATTTATTATAACATATTCATCTGATAATTTCTTTCGTTCATCCTGCGCTGCTGCAATTGTGTCATATAAATATTCTCTTATATTTCCAGTTGGTTCAGCAATTGTCTCGGTTATGTAGTCAATATCTGGGTTCGGGTTACTATCTGTTGAAATAAAAGCGCTTTCTATTTTCGTTTTAAATCTATTAGCCCGCTTAAGAAGTTTATCGGCTATTCTCTTAGCTTCGGCTATAACAGCAGTGTGTTCGGGTAAGTAAGACCCTATAGCGCTAAACATTTCCTCTTCTGTTATGTTTTTCAACATCTCTAAGTCTAAAGAATCTTCGCCAGATTCCAGTATCGAATTAAGACGTACCATAAAATCTGCCCCCTCTGTTTTCACCCTGTCTCGAGCATTAACAAGTCTCATTAAAGTAATTCTGGCATCAACTATAAAGCCGTATTCCGAATATCTTTCTACGCCGTCATAACCTACTCCGGTGCCCCCAAGTACACCTCCGTTATGCATATGCTGAGCTCCGTCGAAGATCCTATTCCAGTTGTGACTGTATGGGAAATAGTATGGTGCTGTCACACATCCGAGTGTACTGCTTGAAATCTTAAACCAGGAGTGCGAGCCGCGCTTAAGACTTTCATCGTTTCTGACTCCGGTTGTCTCGTAGTACTTGCGCTCGCTTGAATGATGATAACGCGTTGCCTCTCCATCTGGGTGCTCGGTAATACTATTATCTCGAGGCCGGGCCTCTTCTCTTATGGCGCGGTCTATGTTGGTGTCGCAAGTGTTGTTATATTCGTAAATAGTACCGCGCGACTCCCTCTTCGATTCGTAAATGCTGTGCATCCATCTAGTATAATTATTCACTGCCATAAAACGCCCCGTTATAGTTTCAAACCATCTCCCGTCGAACCCGTCTCCCCTCCACGATTCGCGCCCGGTCAAATTGTAACTACCTAGAGCCCACTCATCACGAATCCCATTCGTACCCTTCTGTGCAATAACAACCGATTTGTAAGTAAGTGCATCTTCTAAATCATCTAGATTTGGATAAGGGTTTTCATCCGATGGCAAGGCATCTCTAACCGAAACATAAAAATGCTGAGCCAATTCGGAATAGTCTGTAGTTCTCTCTGGTAAATCTTCGTATTTAATGGTGGTATCTGGGTGGGTACCATATCCCTCGTCCTTGTGGTGATAAAAGGCTGTCCCTTCCGGGTGGTTACCTTTTCGTAAGAATTTGTTAATACTACTCTCTGTCGTCCCCGCAGCCGGTTCGTTATGTTGCTCTACACCAGTTAATTTGCGTATGGTAAATACGCTAAAAGAAGTAATAATTAAAATTACAAATACAATCGCTATCAAATCCTGATTTAGCATTTATATTAGTAAATATTTTAATAACTCTTAAAAGTTCGATAGTCTATTCTAATTTAGTGTTCCTAGATATCCTTTTTTATTCAACCCGAATCCGCCTCCGCTGCCTGCTCCCCCCGGAAGCCCCCTGGGTCCCTGGTCTCCCTTACTTCCATCAAAGCCTCCAAGACCCTCAAGTCCCTTAAGTCCTCGATTTCCTTTGGTTCCGTGTGTTCCGTCTGTTCCGGCGAGACCGCCAACTCCCTTGTTACCCTTGGTTCCCTTGGTTCCGTGTGTTCCGTCTGTTCCGGCGAGACCACCAGAGCCCTTGTTACCCTTGTTACCCTTCTCCCCGAGACCATCAACGCCGTCATCTCCCTTAGCACCCTTCTTCCCATCTCCCCCCTCTCCCTTCTCTCCCTTAGAGCCATGTGTTCCATCAGTACCCGAATAGCCATCTGAGCCCTTAGAGCCGTGTGTTCCGTCTGTGCCCCTGTCTCCCTTGCTCCCGGATGCGCCCGGCGCACCTGCAGGACCCGTTTCTCCCCTATCGCCCGTCTTACCAGGAGTACCCTCGGGGCCAAATACTCCGGGCATTGGGGGAATCCCCAGGCGTACTGTTGGAAGGGGTTCATCCTTGGTGTTTGGATTCAGAAGGAATTGCATCTCAGCATAAGTCATACCACCCTTTAGGAAGGATGGGCACCTAATAAAGCTATCGCTTTTAACCGGTCTGTCTTTTGTTGGGAACTGCTCCCCTTGGAATGCTGGGTTGTCGGTGTTCTCTTTCTTGTGTTTTTTGCTAATAAATGGGGCAGACGGATTATCAGAACACCGGTGAGCCTGCTGCTCGATGCGATCGGGATGGTTTTCGCACCTGCGGACGTATCCATAATACTTACCGTCTCTTGATAGTTGTACATAGTCTGAACAAGTCTTTGCAGTCATAGTCCCCTTTCCAGTTCTTGCAATCCACCAACAATATACCTGGGGTTCGCCACACGCTTCACTGAAGCCATTGATTGCATTTTGTCCATCGGCGGTATTTCTCGAGTTAGAGTTGTCGCACGGCTCGTTCTCGTAACAACTTGTCATATTATCCCTTGGACCGTAAGCGTTAAATTCGCAATTTATCTCGTCCGGATCGTTCTTACCCGCGATGTTTAGATAATAACTGTTTTCAGGATAGTCTGTATTATAAACATTATCTATCCCTAACTCCTTCACACTACCATCTTCATTCCTATATAGTTCACATTGTGGATCGTCTGGTTGGTCTAAAAACCCCTCCGGGATGATGCTCGTTTTGGTGCGAGCCCTATAAACTGCTATGCGTTCGCGGCCTCCAAGTTTTGGCTTTATAGATGTAAGCCCATCGCCATAATTTCCAGTTGAATTGGCGAGCTCCAGTCCCCGTGGTAGATCGTCTGTATTCTCCTCTCTTTTCCATGGATTGATAGAATACCGATTGTCGCTTCCGATACCACCGGGAATAACTTTGTGTCCGTCTGGTGTACAATCACTGTCGTGAAATCGCTCGGTTGTTAGGGGTTCTCCGTACAATGCACATATACCTAAATTGACATCGAATACGTCGTGTTGATCTTGTAATCCGAAATATGGGTAATTTAAATTATATGCCTCGGTAGAACATTGCTGGAATGTTTTATAATGATCAGTTTTCATGCCTTTGCCGACAACCGGGACCATGGGTGGAAATACAAGTTCTGTAGTCTTATGGCAACCAACGTATTGTTCTTTTAATATTACTTCCGGCCCATCATCCAATGCGGTTACTGCGTTAGTATTATTTGAATGGCGTCTGGCTTCGTCGGTGTCTGCCCGAGCGGCGGCCTTAGAAGGACTTGAAGCGGGTATATCATTTAGTTCAGTTTCTGCCTTATCAGCGAAATAGTCGGCACGTTCTTGCCATGCCTCCACTGCCAGGTAACCAGCTGACCCCCACTCCATCGCAGTCATTGCTGAATCATACGCCTGTTTTGCTCCGTTCATATGTTTCTTTATATTCTCTGCGGTTTTCACGTTATCACTTTCTGTATTTTCAAGTTTTTCTTTATTCATAAGTCTCTTAACGAAAAATGCAATAAAAATAACAAGTCCTATAATAAAAAGCGCCCCAAGGGGGTTATTCAATAACACTTCTAATAATGCCTTCATTTATATTAACAATTATATTTTTTTTTGAATATTTTTTTATGGCCAAACAATTACCGCATCCGCATTATGCACCCATCCCAATAACGCACCCATTTCCTCATCAAGAGAAGCAACTTTCACACTGGTTTTTTTAACGGTGTCTTCTAACTTAGTTAGACTCTTGTCTAACTTAGATACGCTAGACTTCGCAGCCAATACTAAGACTAGAAGTGTTATAACTGAGATAAGTGTAAACACCCCAAGTGAAGCCAATATTGCTATGCTCATATTTAATTATTATAAAATATTTTATTTTGTAAAATATACTATAATTATATAAGGGTTTTATATATAAACATGTAATGGATACAGTAATACCGGCGATATCAGCGGGGCTTGTATCAAGTATAATATGTAACCCGTTGGACGTATTAAGAATCAATAAACAAATAAACCGCCCAACTCAATTAAATATACGTAATTGTTTTAAAGGACTCGGAGTCAGTATGTTGACAATACCTGCTTTTTGGGTAATATACTTCCCATTATACAAAATCAACAAAGACAAAACCGGTATGCGGTCATCCCTTAATGCATACATGTCTTCTTGTATAGCAAGTACGGTTACCACCCCTCTTTGGGTTATTAAACAAAAAGCTCAGACTGATAAACTACATGAAATGTCTAAAATGACTATCCCATGTTTTTATTCAGGGCTTTTTCCAACTTATGCAATTAATTTAAGTTTTGCTGTACAGATTCCCCTATATGAATATCTTAAGAGCGTGTCGCCCGATAATCACACTTTTACTACATTTATAAATGCAGCAATATCAAAAACTGTAGCAACATGTATTTTTTACCCATTGGACACGATAAGGGTTACTTATAGAAACGGGGGGCTAATCTCCCAACTTAGATTTTTAGATTTTTATAGGGGTATCAATATATATCTAATGAGAAGTATACCTTACCACACTAGCGTTTTTTGTACATTTGAGTTCGTAAAAAATTTGATGTAAGACATCCCCTGTAGATAAGAATCTGCCAGGTCGTCTTTTTTCTTATTCTTTTCAAAAAACTCGTTATGGGTTTTAATAAGGTGTCTCGTGTGAACTATTCCTAGATTTTTATTTTGTGTATATTTACTTTTTGCCTTGTGCTCTATTTGTATATCACAGCACTTCAGTTTATATTTCGCAGCATAAAACTGAATTTTTGCCTTTCCCTGTTGTTCGTGTTGTATTCTTAAGATAAAATACACATATATAGCAGTGGATATATTTCTCATCTTAGGATTAAAAGATGGCTGTTTTTCAAGAAGTATTACATCGGCTTCCCTGAGATGTTCAAGCTGATCTAACTCTTCTATAACTCTTAAAGTTTCATTGACACCGGAACAGTCTATTAAATTCCAATCCAAGATGCTCCCATCTTCCGAATCTAGCATACAATAAGCTAAATTTTTAATACCTATATCAAATGAAAGAATTATCATTATCTTAATGCTTTACTATACTTCTATATAGATTTTAAATTCAATAACGGTAACAAGTCTGTTATTTCGGTCTTCTTTTTCTGTTTCTCAACCTTAATGTTATTTATATCATTTATATCCCATGATATAAATATTTTGTTAGATGCTAATATAACTACACAGAACCCCTCATTTGCCAACACTATAGATAGATGATTTGTCATTTCGCTAACATTATAGCTGGGGTAACCAAATGTATAATTCTGAACTGTATAAATACATCTTAATTCCCCGTGTTTGGATAAATGCGTAATCTTATCTGTTAACTTAGATAACATTTCACTCTTAAGATTATTATACCTATTTTGCTGTCTTTTCTGTGATTCAATAACAGTTTTTAACCCATTCATTATAATACTTAACCTGTTATTTATTTATATTTAAAAAAGCGCGGGCTGAGTTGTAATTACTGTTTTTTTCTCATCTTCATCTCCATAGTCTTCACCATCTGAGTCGTCATCTGATGAATCTTCTATATTATCAGATTTACTTATATGTGACTGTTCTGCATTTTCAAATACATCAGTCGGAGGCTGAGAGACGGGGGGAACAACGACATCATCTGTGTTATCGGTTGGGACATCGACATTTAATTGAGATGCCATTCTACCTATGTCGCTTATTTGTATATCTCTCTTAAAATCGTCGTCGGGTTCGGATTCTACATCGTCGTTGGGGTCAAATAGAGGTTCATTAACCTCTTGTGTATCTAGCAAAGGTGGAACATCTTCCTCGTCAAATGCCCCAGATAGATATTCATTTAAGATGTATTCTATAGGAACCTGATTAGAAATTGCATCAGTTATAGAACCACTTATTATACTGAAAAATTTATCTTTGTCTTGGTCTATAACTGCCGGGTAATAATAAACGTGTTCAGATACGTTAATAATGATTTTATGTAAGAAATTATTAAGATTTGGTACCTTTATTTTAATAGATTTATCGTCCGCCTTTATTCTAACACATGCAAGTATCTTTACATGACTTACAAATATGGCGGTTATTAAATCCATTAGGTAAGGATACTTTTGATTTATTTTTTGTAAATATTCTTCTAGGGTATAATTTGACCAACTTGGAACATTTTTTAGTTCTTTTTGGAAATTTGAATACGAAAGAGACCGCCTTATATTATTCCTCTGAGAATTTATGAATATATTTCTAATAACCTCATAAATATCAGGCTGAAGAATAGTTATCAATTGTTTAGTATATTCTTCCTTCGCTGCAACAATTACATTAACGTTTAGCGTTTCTGCCATTCTTTTACATTGTTATTATTATTTTAAAAGTCAAAATTAAACTTTAAAAAAAATAATACTATATTATACAACATGTCGTGTAAGAAAAGCAAAGAAGAAGTTGACTGGGTTTTATCAAAAGATTTTATAAAATACATCAAAAAATCTTTAAACACATCGGATGTTGAAATAGCCGGAAAGATATTATTCGAAAATAACAAAGACTGTACAAAAGATATATGCAATAAAACAAGTTCTGTATATACATCGGGCGAGGGTGACAATTCGTCTGTAAGTACTCCTCATGGAATTATTAATTTTCATACCCACCCTAAAATATGTTATGACGACACCAATTCTATATATGGATGGCCGTCAGGGGAAGACATGCGTCAATGTATTGCATTTGCGCGGAAAAACAATTTAATTCATATTGTATTCGCAATGGAGGGTGCGTATATAATTAAAGTTAATAAAGTCATAAATCCCGAACATACTAAAATGGTCGAAGACATATTAAAATACACTCACGAATTTAGAAGTCCTAAACCAACCATACAGAATGACATGTTTCAAGACATGATTAGTATTATTAAATTACATAAAAAAAGTAATCCAGTTAATACCTGGTTAAATCTAGTGAACAATATGTCTTTGAAAAATATATTCATATTATACAATAATAAATTTGGAAAGAATTTAAAAATACCAGGTGACAAAAGTAGTGTATTTTCAGTTAAGTTAGTGAAGTACGACAAGAGTGGAACTATTAAATTTAAAACAAATTACGTCAGTGAAGTGTGTCATAAGAAATCTTTTCGGTAGATTCTGGAGTCACGCAAATTATTTCAGGGGTTTCATAAAAATTAACCAGTATACCGGTTTCACACTTTAGATTCTTTAGGTATTTTTTTAGTTGAACAGTTTCTTTATTAGCTAGCTTAGAACTCTGAGATTTAAGTTCGATTATCATAGAGATTGTCCCGGTTAGCGTATCATATATAACAATATCGGCTCTTTCAAATCCCACATAGACCCCCTTGTAGTGTATAGGTACAACTACTTCGGTCCCGCAACTGTAATTAAGTTTATTTAATTCTATATACAATGCCACCTGATATATATTTTCTTTGTAATAGTCTCCTAGTTCAGAATTTACCCTTTTTATACACATTACAACATCTTGTACAAGGTCCATATTCTAATAATTGACATTTCTCTTTATATTATTATTAAAAAGTAAGTCCTCCTAATGTGTCTTGAAGTGTAGTTATTTTTCGCTTAAGAGTTCTCTCACGCGGACGATGTATTAGTTTTTTAACTATATTTAGGTATTTAGAATGATACTCGGTAGTTTGGTTCCCGTCAATGACGGTGACATTTCCCAATAGACCAGGTATCAACCAGGTGTCGTGATAAGATTCGCATTCCTTGAGATACTCAATAGACATCTCAGTTTCACTTGTGCGACCCCTCATCATAACCCTTTTATAACATGTTTCCGGAGACGCCTTTAGATATATAAAATTTGGAACAGGAATATCTTGGATAAAATAATCAAACCAGAGTTTATATGATTCGTATTCTACTTTATTAATTTTTCCAGAGTCGTGTAACATTTTAGTAAAAACATTATAGTCTGAAAATACACACCGTTCTGTAATAATTGTACCGTCTGGGCCCAATTTTTTTAGAGCTTCCTTTACTAAAACGAGTCTAGATATATATGCGGTCATTTGAAAACAATACGAATATTTATAAGGGTCGTTGTAGAAATGCTCTAGTATATTTCCCTCGGAATCCCTTATAGTTTCCCATATACCAACTGGTTCATCCAAAAAAATAACATTACTTTGTACTCCTAATTGTTCTTTTATATAATTAAAAAATGTTGATTTTCCAGAACCAATATTACCTTCGATAGATATAATCATGTTTATTTATTATATACTATACTTTTAAATAAATATCAAAAAAGTGAAATATTTTTTATTTTACTGTCTATATCAAAGGACGTATTATGTTCGTCTAGATCTCTAATGGAGTATTCTACTAATTTCTGGGGTTTTTCGGAATTTTTTACCTTGAACTGTGAAATTTCCCACCGAACAAAAAATGAATTTTTTGTAAAAATGATAACCGCACTTTTAATCATGGCTATTCCAGACATATTAACACTTAAATCCTCGTGATTAATCTCTGCGGCCTTGTTTTCATAAAACCGCGTATTCTCGTCGTAGAAACAATGCAACCTTACACCGTCTACAAGTGCATTTTTATAAATAGTTTCACAATCCTCTGCACTGATTGTTTTCCCAAACCATTTTTCACTGTTGTCTGCAGTCTGTGATACAATCTCCTTTGATAACCAATTTATATATTCTGCTGTTTTAGAATCTATATCAAGAATGGCCTTGTTATTTTCGGGGTCAATCTTCAGGTTATTTTTTTTAACCTGAAGATTTATATCCCCATCTTCAACTGTAAGTTTAGAATAATAAACTCCATCTCTTATGTTAACCGGATCGTATATGTTAAGCTTAGGACTCATAAATTAATAAATATTAATATTTTTATTAATATAATAAAACGACAAATATTTATTTTACTAATAAGAGTTGATTAAGGATGTTAATACCATTTACTACGGTATAAGAATAAATAGCTTTGCCCCCGTGTTGTATGGATTCTGTTGATATTTTTTTACCAAAGGAGTCAAATAACTTATAATCGTGTCCCATATGTACAATAATTTTATCCTTGTTATATAAGTTTGTTTTGATATTTTTTATGCCGAATAATCTATCTATATATCCAACAAGGTTTAAAAAAACATTATGTTGTTCAGAATCTTTATTTATATCGAAACTCAGAAATGTATTATCATCTCCGGCTGTAAATAATAATATAGGACTTTTTATTTCTATTTTTTCGTTTTTATGACACAGGTTAAGCTCATCATCAAGACTTAATTGAATAATATCTATTTTTTTATAAGATAACATCTACTATACAATTATAGTATATTATATTAATAGATGCGGAACGAAAGTCATGTATACATACCGATAGGGGGCTCTATAATCTTATTTTTCTTATTGTCTGTAAATATACTAACAGCATAGACAAAATCCTCTAAAGTTAATTCGTATGTATTTTCCTTTCCAAAATTTCTCCTCGAATTGTGTATAATTGCCTTGTCTATTATGGTTTTAACGTCTCCGCCATTTCCAGTAAATAATTTTATGTTTTCATTTATTACATTTATTATATCAGGTTCTTTGCAATTTATTTCCCAATCTATTTCATTTACTTGTTTATAAAATATACCGGTTAATTCCTTACTAGTATAGTTATCAATTGTAAACGTCCAAGGAAACCTTCTTCGTAAACCGGGGTTTAATGAAAAAAAAGATTTATCAAGTTCTTCTTTATAGCCCGCTATAATGCATATAATGCTATCTGCATTTTCTGTTAGATACTGATTAATTGTATCCACACACTCTTTTGCATAAATGTCTTCGCCCGATGTGCTTCCAATAGAATATGCTTCATCTATAAGAACTACCCCATTTTTAGCTTTATTAAGTGCCTTGGTTGTTTTTATAGTTGTTCCTCCTAGGTATTCAGATACTAAATCCGACCGTTTTAACACGGTGAACTTAACTTTTTTGAAGATGCCTATTTTTGCATATATTCTTGACATTATATCTGCAACAGTTGTTTTTCCTGTACCAGGAGGACCCTCCAAAACTGTATGTAACATAATATTATCCCCGTGATCCTGGATAAAAAACAGGATCTGTTCTAAAATCTGAAATTTTAGCTTAGATAGACCGATCATGTTATTAAGTTCTATTAATTCATCTAGTATATCAGGGAGAAATTGCATTTTAGACGGGTAATATTTTCTCAATCTTTTAGATGGTAAATCTTTCTTAATGTAGTCTTCTGTCATAAGAATAAGGGAATCTAATGACTTTAACTCATAAATTGTTATGTCGAATTTATCATCTGCCAAATGACCGAGGGTTCTTTTCATGTTATAATAATTGATATATATTATTTTCTTAAATCATATGGATGAACTCGTTCGAGAATATATAAAAGAAATTTCTAAAGAAGAAAATATAAATCTCAATACTTTCCTCAATAAATACTATAAAAAATTAGAACGATGTTTTAAAACGTATAAAAATAATTATGGCTTAGAAGATTATAAAATGAATTATATAGATTTTATAATTTTGTACACCGTATGGAAAAATTTAAATAGGAGAGGTTGTATAGAATCTTACCTGCTGATAATGTACTCATATTACAAATTAGAAGATTTTAATTTCCCTACTACAAAATTTAAATCTGGGTTAGACTGTATATCAATTATACAGGATACGAATACAATATCCATAATAGATTCATTAATTAAATTTTAATGCCGTCTACAACTTAACCTATATAAACTGATAATACATACAATTATATCTGAAATGAACATACCAAAAGAATGTTTAAATATATATACAACAGAGTATCAGGCGCGACAAATAAATAGGATTATACTTAAATATGCTGCACCCCATTCGTCAATAACAGACGCGACTGCGTGTATAGGAGGCAATTCTGTTTTTTTCATGAGGGAGTTTTCTAAAGTAACTTGTGTAGAAAAAGATCATGACGTATTCAACGTTCTTAAGGGAAATATAAAAATGAACGGCGGCGATTTTACTTGTAAGTGTTACAATACGTCTTACAATGATATTAAGTTTATTATAAAACAGGATGTAATATTTATAGACCCCCCTTGGGGAGGACAGAATTATAAATCTAAGCAGAATGTTAAATTATTTTTAGATTCTGTGGAAATAAATTATATAATCAATGACCTATATAATTTCGCAGATATTATAGCACTAAAAGCCCCAAATAATTTTGATATGGATTCTCTAGATGAATTATTTTGGTCACATTGCGTTCATACGATAACTAAAAACAACAAGGCAATTTATAACATAATAATTTTCTATAAACACACTTAAAGAATATATATATAATTAGTTGTAAGTAAAATACCTGTACGGTTGCCCGAGTGGTTAAGGGGGCAGACTTAAGATCTGCTGGCTTCGGCCTCGTGGGTTCGAACCCCACACCGTACAGATATTTTATTGGTTTTGAAAAAAAAATATATATTAATTATAAATGGCACAGGATTTACAACATTTTATAACAGATAATTTTTCAACTCCCAGGGTAATAACCGTCCTAGTTCATACATATATAGCAACTATAATATACGAGATAATCAATCCTCTAATCTTTCTAATGATTGACCCAGATGATAGGTTAAAAGATTTTTATATAGAAATAACTGACGAAAAGAAGCTTAATCTTGGGAGAGTTGTATCAGAATTTATAACAATATGTATAATCCTCAGTATTTTATATTATTTTCAGAAATACGAAAATAAAATGTGAGGTTAATATAAAGATGCACAAATATAATCGCTCGTTGAGGAAAAAGGGAAATAATGTATCCTATAATATGCTCGCATCCCAAGATAGTGAACCTGTATCGTCTGATTGGTATGACTCTGCTCTAGACGGCGCAGGTATATCAGCTGATAGTCTTGCGCCTCCCGACTACCCAGAAGTTGTACAATCTCCGGGCGAAATCGCTCCCCCCGTTAATACAGAGGTTATATCAAGACCTCCTCAGACTCCAGATGTATCTCTTCCAAACATTACCAAAAAAACTACAGCCATTCCCGCAATGACAAAATCAGATGATACCCTATTTAATTTAAATTCTGTAATGGTATTATTGTTTATAGCGGGGGCCGCATTTCTATTAATGAAGTCTTTAAAGAAATCTAAATTTGGTAATATAGAAAGTGCTTCATTTTTTGGGGGTCGCAGTTACAACATAAGAAATGCGTATAGTATGGTAAGATAATCAAATCTTAAATATTTCTAAAAAATAATTAACTTAAAACACTCACTTAATATTATATTATAGTTAATATGAAGCGACTGTTTTTTCAAGAGGCCTATAACCAGGCTCTCAAGTCTGAGATGAATTTTAATCACGGGGCCGTGTTAATTTACCGCGGAAAGATTATAGGACGAGGATATAACACGTATTTTAATACTAATTCTAATGAGAAAAATTCGTTGCACGCAGAGGTTAGTGCTATCAATGACGGTCTTAAGCGGGTTAGCCATGAGGAATTGAAACGGTGTGAACTTATTATAATTAGGGTTAATGGTGGAGGACAATGTGTAAATTCAAAACCATGTGATAAATGCACTAGGTTTATTAACAGGCACTGTATTAGAAAGGTTTACCATTCTTAGGATAACTTAATAAATAAATCAATATACTCCTCCATTCGGGTTCGAACCGAAGACCTCGCGGTTAACAGCCGCACGCTCTGACCAACTGAGCTATAGAGGAATGTATTGATTAAACTTTTTAGTGTGTTTTAATTATTTAATTTTTAGCGTGTTTTAATTATTCATTCGTGTCTACTCAATGTCGGCCGCAGGCTCTTCCTCTTCGTCTTCGGAGTCTACGATTGAATATCCAGACAACTTATTACTCTTATAAATCTTAGCCTGTAGAAGCTTGTATCCAACTCCAAACTGAGTCTTTCCCACAAACCATACACCAGTTGACTGGATTAGACAAACTGCCTCAGACCCCCTTGGGATTGCAGAATGATCCACATTTCCATCTTCGTCTACAATCTTAATAGGCTTCTTGTTCTCGTCGTAAAGAACGAATTGAGGAACTCCATTAATAATTGGGAGCTTTACCTTTAGATTAGACGGCCACTTTGTATCCCGAGGAAACTTCTCTGCAGACTTATAAAACTCTCCAACAAGCTCCTCACTGAGCTTCTTACCGAACCAGGTAGTGTCGCTAGATGCATATTCCTTTGCCTTGTTATCAATGGTGCGTACATTTTCAGTAAACTGACGGAGCTGGGCATTCTGAGTCTCGTCATTTGCCATTGCTACCGAGATGTGATACTTTACCGGTTCTCCGTTTTGAGGCTTGGACTGGTCTACCCCAAATGGAATGCGAATGCGGCAAGTTTGTAGAATAAAGGCCCCCGAAGTCTGGTCGTTTTCGTAATTAATAAGGACGCTCTGACCTCCCATCTTATTTACCCGAGGGGCTAGAAACTTGATGGAAGACTCGTCGAATTCGGAGGGGAGTACAATCGTGTGGGACATGTTTATTTGATAATATAGTATACGAATTATCTTTAAGTTGGTTACCCGTAAAAATAATAAAAATAAATTATTTATGAATGTTATATGGTTAATATTGTTATTTTTATTATCATTTCTTTAGCAATTATAATTCTCGTAGAATGTGTATCTTATATATTATCAAATAAAATAAAAGCCGTTAACAAAAAAATAATAATTGACACGGTGTCCGCAATAAAAAAAGATACTTTATCTAAAAATATATTAGATAAATACTCAACTAATTCAGATATCCAAATTGACCATTTGCCGGGGAAATTTTTTATAGATGGTTATAATAACATCTTCATTAAGATAAATGACAAAATTATTATACCTGAAAATAGAACAGTATATTTGCTAGAAGATCCTTTTGTATTGGAAATACTTAATTTAAAACGTAATAATATTGAATATTTTTATAAAAAAATATAATTTATTACTATAATAAAACAAATGAAATCTCCTAGTTTAGAAAATATTGTGCTGATAATGGGCGGATTGTTCTCTCTCCTGGTTATAGGCCTTGTTGTTAGGTTCATATATAGTTCAGTGTCATCTAAGGACAATAAAAAGATGTATATGAAGAAGAAGAAGGAACATGCGGTGATGGGAACAACCAAAAGAAAGACGTTACTGTCAAGTCTTAAGGGGTTGAAAAAAAAATAAACTTAAACATATGAAACATTAATATAATATAGTAAATGATGGATAATGATTTCGAGGAAGTTGAAGAAATTGCAGAATATGACACAGATACTCTAGAAGAAATTGAAGAAGACAGGTGTTTAAACATAATAAACGAATTTAAATTGGAAATCAAAAAGGAACCTGAATTTTACGGAATTGACAATATTTCTTCATATGAAATCCTTAATCTTACATGCGTAGATTACAAATTTACAGATAGTATTCTAGATAAGCAACAACTAGACTTGTTTGATAAAATGTTTTTGTCCATTTATGATTATTCTACTACGGAATCCAATTATAATTTTATAGCCGCGAAGATTTTTAAGAGAATTTATGTATTTTAATTTATTATTTTATGTAATCACTGTATTTTGCCGCCTCTGTAGATATTATACTCTTACTTAACCCTGTTTTTTCTGACATAAATTTTAAAGTGTATTTTTTATATATAGGCTTTTTAATAGATTCTTTTTGAGCAATTGCGTATATTATTCCATAAACCTGTTTATCCCCTAGGGGCACTTCTTCTCGCTTTTTTATATTTCTCTTAACCCGCTCCAGTTTAATATTTAGGAAATCGTCCAATTCTAAATCAATAGAACTACCAACCTTAACTGAGATGTATTTTTCATACTTAGTGTTTTTAAACAGATTCTTCATTATCCAATTTTTTTTCTTAATATCTCCAATCTGAATTTTAAACAGTCTCCCAAGTTTTTGTATACTTATATGAAGATCGTTATACACAATAGGGTAATATATAGACCATACGGCCAAGGCTTTTTTTTCTTCGCCTCGTAGTTCCTGTGAATTAATTATTATTATGTACCACATTTCTAATATTTGTTGCTTAACTTTTTCAAATATTAGAGGAGGGTATTCAGACTCTAATATGTCGATTGTATCTATTATATAAGAAATCCCCTTTTTTATTTTATCTTCTACCGGGTCTGTATTGATCCATGTGTTTACCCTGGCTAAGTCTCTAATAACAGGTTTTCCATCTTTCATTACAGTGATATTAATGGTTCCGGCCTCTATAAAAGTTCCGCGACCGGAATTTAATTCCTGTTTAAACGTTTTAAAGGGATTTATTGTATTGTCATCTTTTACCGTACCGCAATTGTTGCATATAGCCTCATGGTTTGTAAATATAAGTGAGGAGCTGTTACACATTTTGCAAATGTCGGTATCTTCATTTAATTCTTCCCTTCTATATTCTCCGGGTTCGCTTAATATAAACCCTTGTTTCTGTAAACAATTAATTAAGAATTGTTTTTTTAGTCTTGGGTTTGTAATGCTATTTAAGTGAGCATTTAATAATAGAGCGGACAGGGGGGCGGCCGAGCGCGGCGGCCGGCCAAGTGGCAGGGGTTTATCGGACATTTATATTATAATATAATTTTATTTTTTATATTATAATATAGTATATAACGGATGTCTCAATTGATGTATGAAGCTTTCAGTGTCGGCGTTATAACCGTCATTTTTGGAAATGTAACCGCGTGCATTCTAGATTTTCTCGTTCTTGCACCTAGACTTAAAATAAGATTGCCGTTAGCGACAACAAAGGATAATTTTTATCAAATGGGGATAATTTTGTTTTTAACTGGAGTTTTGGCACATCTGACATTAGAATTAACCGGAGTTAATAAATGGTATTGTAAGAATGGCTTCGCGTGTAAAAGATAAATAATAAAGAACCCTCGCGGGGGATCGAACCCCGAACCTTAGGATTAGAAGTCCTACGCGCTATCCAATTGCGCCACGAGGGCTCTTTATTACTACTTAAGACAGAACATGAACAAATCTGGTACAATTACACTTTTTATGTTTTTTACAAATTTGGGACACAATTTATTAATTTTATCCTGATCCTTGTATACACACCCCAATATTAAGAAATTAATGTACATATTGCTATATGATATACATATTTTATCACCTAGGTGACCAACATTGCTAATGTAATACATTGCTAATATATAATTATAAACGTCTGTATAGTGTCTTTTACATACTTTATTTATAGATAGTTTAATAGTTTCTGGTTCAAAGTCTAAGCCTTCCTCACAACCCGCCTCTTTACTGGCGGCTTCGATGAAGGAGGCTCTGGAACCTTTGGGGTGTCCTCTACTACGGCGGCATCTAGAACAACCTCGGGCTTCGCCGCCGGCGAACCTTCCCGCTTGTCCTTCTCAGAAGGGGGGTAATGAGGCTTCAGGTAGCGCTGGATATTAAAAAACGTCACTGGCTGATCTGGGTCACGAAGAAGAGCCTTTAGAGCGGTCGCTTGCGGAGAACCATCTAGCTTGATAAACCGACGGTTAGTGGGATCCTGTAGTTCGTGAGTCTTGATATAGGCGTTGATAGTTGTAGTTACCTCCTGGCGAGAATGCTCACTGTTCTCGGGAAATCCAAGGAACTTGCATAGTTCGTTGGAAATCACAACTGGGCGCTGGAGAGCAGAAATCTTCTTAGGAGCATCTGGGTCAACCTCGACTACCCGCCGAGTACGCTTGCCAGACTTCATGGCCTTAGCCGTCTCCTTTTGGACAATCTTTAGGCGAGCACTGATATTCTTAGCCATATCCATCAGACTATTGAAATCCTTAATTAGGAGATCAAACTTATCAAGGGGGGTTAGAGGCTCTTCGTTTTCGACCGCGGACATTTTTTTATACCTAATTATGGTATAATTCTTTAAATAGGTTTACAACTATAACCTGCTGTAAGTTAATTAAAGAAATGTAGTATATAAAAAAATACCACGATGGATAATATACTTAATCCTCTTTCTGACTTTATTCAATCTAATTCACGAGAAGATATTTATATAAGATTTACATTAGGGAAATACAGTAATTCGTTCGGATTTGATAAGCAATTATTTAATAGAGAGAACTTCGACAAGATTAAAGATATGCTAGAATCTAATAAAGGATGGAAAGACAAAGTTGAGGAAGTATTTGAATTTACGGACGAATACCCAATTAAGGTTTTAGACACAATGATAATAATGTATGTAAATGGCCCATACGACATCTTAGTTACTGCAGAAACTAGGGAAACAGAAGATGTACCTGATTCGGATAATTCAGAGGTGAATGTTTACACGTATTCTAGAAAACATCATTTTTTTGTATTAAAAAATTATACATTCAATGTAGGAGATAATATACAGAAATTTGAACTTTTTGTAATCGATACAAATGTATCTAGTAATTATCTTGCACATTCTAGTATGCTAAAAATAAAAGATATTACAGGAATTTGTGATAAACCAGAAAATGATATATTTGAAATCTTGCAGAAAAATAACTAATTTAAAAAATAGTCCGAGATAATATTAATATAAGTGGGTCTACAAGAGTATGTTCAGTTATTTCAATGAAGCCAATATTGAGATAACAAGAAAAGATATAATTAATATTACGGGTGTATCTCCTGTAAATGTGATATATTATCAGAAAGCTTTTATACATAAAAGTGTACTTAGGTTCCTAGCTAATCAAGAAGAAGAATCTCTAAGGATGTCATACGAACGTTATGAATTCCTAGGCGACTCAGTTCTTAATCTTGTTATCGCTAGTTTTGTATTTCATAAGTATCCAGATAAAGACGAAGGCTTTTTAACCAGAATACGTACAAAACTTGTAAATGGAAAAACTCTAGCCTACCTCTCTCGCAAAATAAATCTAAACAAATTTCTAATTATCAGTAAGAATGTTGAGGCCATCGGGGGAAGAAATAATGATAGGTTTTTAGAAGACATATTTGAAGCATTGATATGCTCAATCAATCTAGATCTGGGTTTTAAATATGCAGAACAGTTTATCTTAAACACTATCAATAAATACATAGACTTCAATGAACTAGAAGAAGATACTAATTACAAAGATATACTTCTTCGTAGATGTCAGCAGACTCTCCAGACAAACCCAGAATATGAACTCGTTGAAACAAGTGGCCCTCCTCATAAAAAAATATTTACATCAGTTGTTTTGATAAAGGGTGTGAAATATTCTATAGGGACAAGCAAAACAAAGAAAGAATCTGAACAAATAGCATCTAAACTCACATTGGAATACTTAGAAAAAAATTAAATAGCCCCGCTACTACCAAATCCCCCATCGCCTCTAGAGGTTTCTGTAACTACGTCTTCAATCTGGTATTTAGGTAGATTCCCGTCGAATGATACGATTTGAAAATAACAACACCCCTCTTGAAATAATACATCGGTTGATCCTATATTATCTACCACAACCATAAGGTCTCCTCGGTATTTTTTGTCTATTATACCAACCGAGTTTGCTAGGCGAATATTGGTCTTAGAGATAGAACTCCTAGGGAGAATCATATAACCGTGTGTAGGGTCGGCCTTAAAATCTAAATTTATTTTAAATGATTTACTATTCGCCGGTATAACAATCGAAAGTTGCATAGGTATATCTAGTCCTACATCCTTGTTTACCATTGCATTTTTATAGGTTGGGTGATTACCCCAATAATGAGAGTTTTTTGGGTCTATCTTAAGAAACAGTGGCATCTTTTATTTAAGGTTAGTTTATATGTTTAAATTCGTTTATAATTTAATTTAATTTAAAGTTAAGGAATATAATATATTATAATTGACAATGTTGAAAAGTCTTAATGTGTCTAGGAAGTATGTTAGAAATGTTATTTCAGTATCTCTACCAAATAACTTAACAGACATGGGCGGTGATATCTTTCTCCCGCGGGGTAGAGTGGTCCGTGGTGTGGTTGAAGAGACTATGAAGAAGAGCGACGAATGTGAACCAGTCCGTCGGCCGAAATATGACGGTCTAATTAATCTGGATAAGAGCATAAAACATGTAAACACCGATACATACGGTCCACCGGGGTTTGTTAGACTTGTTGACTGTATGCCAAGATATATCCCAGAAGACTGCAAACACCTGATGTGCGACCATGCAATCGTTCAGGCTGCTCGAGTGTCATTTGATCAGGGTATTAAAACCCCAGATAAAGACAAAAGTCTTATTGATTTTCTTATTAGGCATAAGCACACGTCCCCATTTGAGATGGTTAAATTCAAATTTCATATCAAGTGCCCAATCTTTGTACAGAGACAATGGATTCGTCACCGCACCGCTAATGTAAATGAAATATCTGGTAGATATTCTGTTATGAAGGCGGAATTTTATTGCCCGAGGACTATTTATGACCAGGGTAAGCTAAATAAGCAAATGTCCGGAAATGAAATTACCGATCAGGAAACAAAATACCTTTTTGATGAATATATGTCGAATTCATATAAACAGTACAATGTATATAATCAGCTTATTAAGAAGGGAGTTTCTCGCGAAATTGCACGAATTGGACTCCCTCAGAATATGTATACCGAGTTTTATTGGTCTATCGATCTACATAATCTTCTAAATTTCATTAGGCTTAGGTCTGCTCATAATGCACAATCTGAGATTAGAGAATATTCTGACGCTATGAAAAATCTTATCACTGATCTATGTCCAAACACCATCGAAGCATTTGACAAGTACTCAAATACACCGAGCTAAACTTTCTATAAAAACATTATATAAATTTTTCTTTTCTTTTTCTTTTCTATCCTCGACAGAGGGTGTAAACTCCAACTGATCCAAAATAACAGACTCAAAGTCTTTATTTTTAGTTAGTTCACTGTCAACACTTGAATCAAAACTTACGTTACTTTTTGAATCTGAACGACTAATCGTTTCATATTCTATATCAGAATCTAACTGAAAATATAAGACTTTTAACTTCAATTTCATTCTCTTCATAAATTTTTTTTGATATTCATAATAATTTGATAGAATGTTATTAAATAACCTGGTTTTTTGCAAAAGAATTTCATTGTCATGGGTTTTTTCAAACACCAATTGACTTATATTTACTCCTTTGTTTGTGCGAACCTCGTCATCTTCTATTGAATATTTCTGCTTTGATATGTATTGAGTTATTGAACTTATTACATTTGTTATTGTATTATGAACTTTTTGTATTTCTTCGAACTTGTACTCTCGAGAGTTTATATCATCAAATGGCGTAAATTTAATAAATATGTCCCCGTCGAAAATATTATCTAATTTTATATCTTTTAGTGAATGTATTATTTTTATGTATAATTTATAGTACATTCCGTACATCCTAGATAAAAAACTATTAAATAAACAGGTGTAATTATTTATATCACGTTGGGTTAATTCTATTTGAAAGAATAAAACGTCTAAAGACATTAAATGGTCATCATGTTTCAAAACTTCGGGAAGATATTCTTTATATAATTCCTCTAAGTTTACACATTTAATATTAAGCTCACGAATTAACCTATATATGTCGTTTTTTGAATCTTCAATATATAAAAACTCCTCGTTATTATTCATCTTAATAATTTATACAATTATTTTAATATACTATTTTGATTATGAACGACGACAAGTCAGAAACATCTGTTAGGGAATATGTTCCATGGGAACAACACCATGAAAATATATTTATAGACTGGGCAGACAAAGCATCATGTTATAAATGGCTACACACAAAATCTAACATAAAATATTCTAAAAAGCGTAACATGTATACAATACCCGTAATTGTTTTATCAACTTTAACGGGTACCGCCAATTTTGCACTAGAAAGAGTTCCATTGGAATACCGATCAGAATGTTCTATTATAATAGGAAGTGTTAATATACTCGCAGGTATTATAACAACCGTTTCCCAGTTTTTTAAAATAAACGAATTGTCAGAGGCTCATAATATAAGCTCTATTTCATGGGACAAATTTCACCGAAGTATAAGAATAGAATTAATAAAATCACCTGAAGAGAGAATAGATGTTACATATTTTATGAAAACATGCAGAGACGAATTCGACAGGTTAATGGAGACGTGTCCGGCTATAGACAATGATATAATAAACGAATTTAAGATCAAATTAACTACGGGCGGAGATAAAACTGAAATGTCCAGAAAACTTAAGAATTTTAATAAACTTATTAAGCCAGATATATTCGACGAACTTATAAGTCTAAAAGACACTGTTTATATTCGAAGTGAAATTAAAATAGATATATTAGACCGGGATAGGATAACCCAGGAAGAGATAGAAAAGAAAAAACATATGTCTCGAGTAAAATTGGTTAATAATTTCGTAGAAGTATTTAAGCAAAAGTATTCCCGGAAACCATCTATAGACGAAATTTTATCTAATTTAACTGATATTAAGACGTTAGAATTGCGAATAATACTGGACGAAATAGAAATTAATGGGTAATTTTGCATAAAAATAAGTTATCTAAAGATATATAAAACTAAATATTATACATTGTATAATGAACGACACCGAGTACTTTGCTGTTTTCCCGGGTATTCAGGTGATATCTACATCCGACGATAAAACATATGTAGATAATCTTAAAATAATGGCTGCACAGACTTTATACGATTTAAAAACGGGGGAGACAGTAAAACTCACGGATAAGTTATCTAAGAAACTGAAACTCGATGCTCCCCCCGTAGGCTGGTGGGCATCTGAAAAATGGGACGGCATCCGCGCTCTATGGGACGGGGAAAAAATAATATCACGGGGTTCAGGACTGGGAAAACCAAAAGTTTATACATATGTTCCCGATTGGTTTAAACTGACCCTCCCACCGGGCGTGGCACTTGACGGAGAAATATGGATAGGACGCGGAGATTTTCAAAAGACCAGTAGATTATCTACACTCAAGCCGGGTAAAAGTTACACAACTGAGCAGATAGATAAAATGTGGACAGGTGTTACATTCAAGGTATTTGATATCCCGTCTGAAGAGGGGCCATTTGAAGAACGGATGGATAAATTAGATAAAGTGGTCAGGTCCAGGGAAAAGATATGGAAAAAAATGCAATATCAAGATAAGGAGTTTTTCCCATTACAAATGACTTCGCAAGTAAAAATAGAATCAGACGAACATTTGTCTGAGTTGTATAATAAATTGACAGCAGAGGGTGCAGAGGGTATTATGCTAAGAGCCCCTGGATCTCCATATGAAACAAAAAGAAGCAAATATCTACTGAAGTATAAGAAACAGGAGGACGCCGAGTGTATTGTTCTAGAATACACCATTGGAGATGGACGTCTAAAGGGACTACTTGGTTCAATAAAGGGAGAGATACTTATTGATGGCGCCAGAACTGGTATTATTACACATGTAGGAACAGGGTTTACGGATTCTCAGCGAGAAAACTACATAGATGAAAATTCTCCGGAATACATCCCAATCGGCGCCATTATTTCGTTCAGCTATATGGAAATGACTAAAGATGGAGTTCCAAGGCATCCAGTTTACAGAGGTATTCGAGACGATCAGAATATGAATTAAATTTAAATGTATTGTAATTGTATATTAAAATGGAATTTGATAACGAAGAATGTTACAATTACGTCACAATAAATGAAACTGATAATCCTGTTATACCATCTTCTGACGTTACAATTATACTTATGATGGAAGGCTCTACTAGATTTAAAAACGACCCATTTATTTTGTCATTGAGTAAAAAAACCATAATCCAATACAACAAAGGTTATAGAAATTGTGTAAAGGACGAAGAAATTTCATCAACTACATCTGATATAACTCACTCTTATTATACTGCATTTTATTACTTAAGGGAATATAACAATGTAATTATTTTAGAAGAAGATGCTGAAATGTATAGTAAAGATTTAGATGATTACGCACTAGTTAATAATTTTATCGAAAACGAAGAATTCAATTTATTTTCATTTGGGTCAATTGGGAGATATATAGAATATAAATCAGGTGTATTTGAGAATATCTATAGTGTAACCAACTATTCCGCTGCCCAATCGAATATATTTTCAAAAAAAGGTAGACAAAAACTTTACAAAACAATAGGGGAGAATAAATTCCAAGGAGACATAGACACCGATTATATAGCTAAACTAGATAAATTATATAGTTATAAATATCCCCTTATAGTTCAACTTATGCCATTGACAGAAAACATGAATAACTGGGGCGAAGATCACGGGATTATTGTAAAGGTTGGATGTTCTTTTATGAAAGTATTTATTACAATTTGTAAATTAGACAAAGACGCATCCGGATGGAAACATATCTACGTATATAATAGACATCGATGGTGGTTAAATTATTTATATATAATAATAGGAATATATGGGTTATATAATATAGGTATATTGGTATACCCTAAAATGAAAATGCGAAAATTAAAATTTAAAAATAAAATTTACAGAAAATAATCTATATTAAAATAAAAAATATAACATAATATTAACTAATAGACATGGAATTACTAAGAGACAAATCTGTAAAAGAGCGTTTCGAGAAGTTAATAAAGAATAGTCTCGCGAGAAATCCAGATTATGATATGAAAAAGTTCATAGGAGGTCTTCCTGTAACTCTGGAGAGAAAAGATATGTCTACGATAAACACTAAAAAACCGGACGGACAAAGCAAATATGTGGTAACTCAAAAAGTTGACGGAACTAGAATGTTAATGTATATCGCCCCATCGGGGGACGGAGGTTCTTCTAAAATCGTTTGCTTTATTGATAGGAATATGGAGATATACATAGTCAGGGATTCTAGACAGGATAATCTTCCATATATAAACAGTAGAGAGATGCTTATTGACGGCGAAGTCGTTTTCTTTGATAAAAAGGGAGAATCTCATAAAGAATTGAACCCAAGTCTTGTAAAGGGTGTATCGTTCATGGCATTCGATATTCTTTATGGGCCAAATGACATCGATATTAAAGACGAAGAAAAAATAATTGGACAAGACTCTTCAATGACTGTACCAGAATCAGGAGGACTCAGGACACAGTCGTGGCCATATATAAACAGGTACGATATTCTATATAAACTGATAGTTCCATCAACTGTCAATAATAATGAACCCATTCTTACATCGGGGTTTAAAGGTGTGGAATGGTTTAATGTAGAAATTAAACCAATATACTTCTTAAATCAAATAAAAGGAGAAAGAATTCTATATTCTCAGAATGGTCAGGGTTATCTCCAAAATCTACTAAAGACTCATAGGATAAATTTTTACAAGGATATTAATTCAAAATTTAAAAAGAGTGTAACTAACTTCACCAGTCAGGTTCTCAAATTAGACGGCCTTATATTTACATCGGTTGACACTCTTTATACTATTGGAGCATGGAATAAATCGGGGATGGTTCAATACAAATGGAAACCAATTACAGAGCAGACAATTGACTTGAAGATTAAAAAACTGTCAAATGGAGAAGCCGAACTTCTTTTTTCGGGAAAAAACGGTTCTCTCCAGGAATATGAAAAGGGTCGCAGACCAGTTAGAATTAGAATACCCGATAATGTAAAAAATGGAGATATTGTAGAGTTAAGAATAAATAGCCAGGGTGATTTCGTATACAAAGAGATTCGCCCAGACAAAGATAGGCCAAATGCCCTACGAACAGTTTTAAATGTATTGAACAGTTTTAACAGTCCAGTTGACATAAATGACTTACATTACTTTTTAAATCTTGGAGAAAATTCTGGTACGGATCATATTCAAAAAGTTCTAAATTATTCTACAAGAACTAATCTTCTTAGGTGCATATCAACTTCCAATAAACTAGAAATGTTAAATGAAAACGATAAATATAAAGTACAACAGCAAATTAATAAAATAGGAGAAATAAAGGACATTGAGATTGAGATGCGTCTAGGAAAAATAGACAGAAATTTTAAGCCAAACATCAACGAAGACGTATTTACACAAATCATTCAGGCAGTAGACAAATACGGGTTAATTAAGGATGTCGACGATTTCGTAGATGTATACTCAAAGGAATTACCGGGTGTAAGAACTAGATATATATATTCCAGTGATTTTCAAAAATTTATACTTCTCGAATCAATAATTAAAACCCGATTGGAAAATATTGATATTGAGATGTCTAAAGTATGGGAACACGATATAAGATTATCGGCGTCTACGGAGACTAAAGTTCAGAAATACAATATAGATGGAGAATCTTATCTAAAACAGAGGATTTCTTACACCGACAAGAATAAGGCTTTCAGACTTGATTTTACAGTAATATCTGATGGGAAATTCATAGATAGAAATTTTATAGTAAATGCAGGGTCGAAACAGACCAGGCAATTCGAAATAGAATTATTGAAGAATGATATAAATATAAATGAATTATTTGTTTTTATTACTGGACTAATTAGATTGGACTAATTTCACCCCGTCATATTCTAAAACATTATCTCTGTACAACCAGTCTAATTCAGAATTAAAATAGTCCGAGTTAATAGGATTAAAAATAACAAGTAATATGTTTACGGTTTCGTAGTAATCTTTCATATTCCCTGTTGTATTTACTTTGCTTATTAATGATAATTTCCTATTAGGTACAACCAGTCCGTTGTTATCTCTATTGATTTTGATATTATAGTAATCCCCAACCTTTAAGTCCGTAGGTATTTCCCTCTTATTGAATGTGAATTGTGTTAAAAAATCTAATCCAATATCCTCGGGTAGTTCTTTACCGTCGTAACCGAATGTTATAGTTTCTTTCTTTTTTGCTAGAATTTCAAGTATTATATTATCTGTGTAATTTTTATTCCCGTCATATAATATACTCAGTCTATTTTTGTTATCCGAGATAAAGAGTATTTTATCGTATTGATTAGCCTGTAATATATTATATGATCCGTCTATTATGTTATTATACACCTCTGGGATTATCAGTAATTCGTCTATAACAGTTGATAAAATTGATCCAATGTTATATATTATAGCGTATCTCTCTCTAAACTGTTCATTTATGATAGGTTTATTATAATACAGAATATCTGTTATTTCGTATTGGTTTTTCCCCTGTTCTGTATTATAACTTAAATAGCCGTCTAGTATAAAAGTATCCTTAAAATCATTAGATATTTGAGAATCTAAGGAATACATGTTATCGTTTATATAAAAATTATTTCCTGAGGATAATACAAGGTAAAATCGATGAGCATTGCCACTGATTTTTATCGCGGTAAAAACCTCTTCCATCAACAATGGTATAGTATTATAAGTAAATGGGTAAGTATTATTATTTATTTTTAATAATCTAGAGAATGTATCTTTATTGTCCTGATCGAATTTTTCGTTCATTTCGGTTATAGTACTCCTTGATATGTTTCCATATTCGTCTATAACCATTTTAAATTTTTTAAAATTTTCATATATACACGAGAGTAGAGATTCCCGGTTAAAAGATTCTAATCCAGGGAATACCCTAGAATCTTTCTCAAAATTTTCCCCATTTACCTTTACATCCGCCCCGGACATGGTTTTAACCATGTAGTCGTTAGATTTTTTACTTAATTTCTTAATTATCTTTACCTTTTCAAATCGGTCATTTATTTTTACCATAGCAGTAGAACCAGGGGAATTACTGTCGGGGACAAGAATTCCGGATCCTTTGTCTACATTTCCCGCGATGTTATATTTATTCATTTCGGTTAGGTCTCCCGGAAATCCAGTCTTTAGATAATTTTTCATCATCTCAATAGAATCTTTTGTTTTAGTTTCACAGCACGGGTACCACCTTCCGTCTTTATCCTGAACTCCTCCCGGTTTCATATATTGATAATTTGGATCTGGACAAGACCCCGCCCAGGAATAAGGATCCGGTCTCATTCCCTCTTTATAATTAGAATCTCCAGATTCCCTAGTTCTTGTCCTCCTACAAATTTCGCCACTTGGTGCGTACCCAGAAACTGTATTGTAATTTGAAGCCTTTTTTTCTCCGCCGGATAATGTTTTCATAACTAAAAGTTCTTCATTTTCATTAAATAACCCATTTAATACAGATTCTAAAGGGTCAAAAAGGTCAACTGTTATATCTGAAGTTCCCCTGCCACACATTCCATTATTGACCTGTTTAGTACTACATCTGGATATATTTAACATAACTGCACCAAATTTATTAATTATAGCAGTCAATTTTAAACCTTGTGCAGGTACAACGATTAATTTAATGTATTCTTTAGACATAACCTCGTGTCTTGACATTCTCCCCATAGAATATTCCCATTCTATTATTTTAATCCCGTTTAAAGTAATGATAGGGGTTTTCCTATCTCTTGCTAATTGTATAGTAGTGTTTCGCGGATTTTCTATTATTTTACCCGCTCCATCATACGGCGTAATAAAATTATCTAATTCTTCAAAATTAACCTGAGATACTCCCTTTACTATTTTTTCTATTGAAAACTGCCCAGACGCCGAATGAACGTAGCTATATTTGGGTATTTTTTTATATTCCTCTTCCCCCGTAATTTCCAGTAGGTTAGACTTATTCAATGCTCCAGAAGAATTAATTCGTCTAATCAGCTCAGATATAATTATACCCTGTTTTACAGTGTCCGTATTAACATTTATTAGGTTAATAAGCCCGTTTTTACTTATCCTTACAGATGTTTTATGATCGTCTTCTTCGTGAAAAATTATCATATTATTTAAAAATTGGGTTGTAGTCGTTTTAGTTGCTAACTTAGATGGTCCTCGTTTTTTATATATACCATAATAAGCAATAGTAGTCATTTTATCCTTGTTATTTGCAATGTCTATAGAACCATTAACTATTTCTATTTCATCTGGTAAAGAGAGTAGGTCATTTAAAATATCTGAAGTAATTTGTTTTTTTTCAAAAGCTTCTTTAATATATAAATAATCACCTGAATATGTTTTATTTTTTAATATATACTCGTCTAAACCTCCCAATGTCAAGTAAAGACTTTCCTTTTGAGGAATTTCACAATTTTCGGCATGATTAGATGGCCCAAATTTTTCACAGTATGAACAGTATAGTCCATTCTCGATTGGGCCGACGGGGGGTCTATTGTAATTATCGTTCACGGTTGAATAACCATATACATCCTTTTTAGATAAACTAAGTTTGTAAAACCCTGTTTTTCCTTTATCTAATTCGAAATCGCGCTTAAGAATATCTAAGTTTATTATTTCGACTGATACGTCGAATTTATTTATAAACATGTTTATACCATTTATTTTAACATTGGATCCCATGTAAATATTAGTATTAATAAATATTTTAAATTGCGTATAATTTACTTAAAGTAAATTCTTATAGTATTGTATTATGTCTACTCCAGTTGATAAATTTAATTTTCTTTTTACAGAATTTTTAGATAAAATAATAACAAAATTTCCTGGGACAAAGTTAGAGACTTATAAGAGAGGGTTCTTATTACTTAAACGAGCATCTCCATCTACATCAATTAACCTTTTTATGGCCGGATGTGTAGAATATAAAACTCAGATCAAAGATAGGGACGAATTGTTTTTCATTAATAGTGCAGATGTTAAGAAATCTGTTAGCAATTTTACATCGGATTTTGGAATAAATGAACTGTGGTCGGGTTTTACAGACGCTACAAAGACTGCTATATGGGATTACATCCAATCTCTTTTTGTACTGGGAGAGATGATAATTGAAGCCAATCCTGTGGAATTCCTCAGGTATAAAAATCTTTATTCAGGTGATTATAAAGATGAAATTTCAGGACTTCGCGGGGGAAATTTTTCATTTGAGTTTTTGTCAAAAATAAATTCTTAGTATACTATTAAATATGACATCATATTGGTTTAGTGATCCATGCGCTCTATTTAATTCATTTTCTATTAATCCATTATCTGGAACAGATAAAAATTTTCAATATAACTCTCTTACTCGTCTTATAATTATTTCAACCCTTGCCGCAATGTATGCGTACCCCGATCAGATTAATTCCATTGCCGGATCTGGACTATTTTCAGTCATGGTATCTGTATGTATTTATTTCTTAACACTTAATTCGACTTCTGCAATTGAAGAGAGAATTATAGATCCTAAAGGCGCAGATTTTAGCAAAGAAGAATATTCTGCGGGGTTAACAGAATATGGAAAAGATATATTAGAAGATTATGAAACAAATACTAAAAATTCTTTTTTAATAAATCATCCTAAGTTAAACACAGATGACTTAAAGAATAAACTTTTCATGAATGGAAACAAAACACCGAAACGAATAAATAAAGAATTCGTTGAACCCATTAAGGGCAATGAATTTTCTCAGCAGGTGATGACAGGGACTGTAAAACAATTAAATTCTCTGCAAAGTAAGAATATTTCTCCTGTATAAATAAAATATTTTTGAATAAAAAAATATATTATAATATTAAACTCGATGGTCTACATAAGTGACGATAATACATTGAATCCGATAATTCCAGTGCCTACGATACCCAGCGCTTACGGGGATTATGGGGGTATCGACTATGAACATATGCACTCAGCTTCTATTAATGACAACAGGACAAACCCGGTAGTATCGAAGATAAGCCCAGAATATCTTCCAACTACTTTCAATACCACGGACCCCAGGGATATAGGTAAAGATAGTGATATTAATAACAGGGCGGGTGGATTAGAATTTTCTAAAATGGACGCGGGAATGCTTAGCCAATTTTCGTCTAAGAAGTCTACTAATTCTGCAGGATTTTACAGCATGATGGACGACGAAGTAGAAGATCCTGATATGATATATTCTGCTGTGCAACCAATTGGTAGTAACTCAGAACACCGGTCTGCTCCGTATTCTCAGGCCTCGCGTTCTATGAAGATATTGGAGAGACCCACGCGAAACGGAACTACATTACCTTCAGTTCTACATAATAGAAATGAGCGCGTAGGTGTGCGTAAAATTGGAAAAGGGTAAATTAATTTAAATATATAATATATATTGTATAATCTATAAACGCTTCAATGTTTATGCAATCTAGTATAGGTGCAGTAGAGGTTAGAAGAGATAATCAAACTGATCATATATCAATTAGAGAAGTTGATGAAAACACATATTCAACCCGAGAATATGACCATTATATGAATACGGTAATTGCAAGGATACAGGAGGATATGGAAAATTATCTCTTAATGGAGAGGTCTCTAATTGACGAGATCTCGGCAGCCATTGTTATTTCGCAGGAAATGCACGAGAGCGCAAAACCTAAAATAACAATAGAAAATTTTGAAAAATTAGAAAAATGCAATGAGATTACAAACTGTTCTATATGTTTTGAGAATATGAAAGACAATATTAAACTTAAGTGTGAGCATATTTATTGCTCAGAATGTATTAAAAAATGGCTTACGGAAAGATCAAATACGTGCCCTACCTGTAGGGCAGAAATATAACACAAACTAATAAAAAATACTCATAATTAAATATTTGTAATTCTAATTCAAATTAAAATATTTAATTATAAATAATAATGCTTCCAGTAGTAATATTTATTTTATTATTATCCTTTATTGGAATATACATTAATGTTTATAAAACGTCAACATTAAATGATCCAGAATTACTTAGACTTCCTAAGATGTTTAGAACTAATAAACCCGAAAAGCGAGAAGACTTAGACACCAATGAAATATCCGCCGACGAAGTTGCGACTAGACTTGTAGAAGAAAAATTGGGAAATGATAATATATATGACGCGGTTGGTAATATGGTCGCCGGGAATAAAGATTTTAAAAATTCCGGAATGATCGGTGGAAGTGATAAGCTTATTGACACAAATCTAGAAAAATTGTCGTCAATAGGAAATAAGAGACCCTATGCATGGCATGGGGCATCTTCTCAGAGAGAGTGGCCCGATAATAAAACTGTTAATGCTGGGCTTCCGTATAATGTCTACCATCCATTAGATACAAACGCAATGAAAGGTATAAAATCCACCGACAATAAAGATAATAATGTTAAAATGACCGGACCTCCGGTTAAAGTTGGGGCCGGGGAACAGACTGTTGGGTTCTTCCTGGGAAAAGATAAAACATATGGCGAGTTAGAGAGGAGTCAGAGTAATAAGGATATTAATCAGGCAGTTGCTATAATTAGAAATGCTAGGGCAAATGAAGATAAACAATTGGTTTCTATAGACGATCTCGATAGACCAAAATTACAGGAGAGGTATGGGAAGAAAAACAATAATTCTATCTCTAGATATACAGATGTCAAGGTTAAACCCAATATAAATACGTCATTAACCGATAAAGATGCCGATAATGTTATTTCGCAAAAAATAAACATAGACCCATTGGGAGAGTTAATAAGTCAGACATCAAAATCTCTTAATTAGATATAATAAAATCAAATAAAAATATATATCGTAATAATAAATGGCGGATTATATTCCTACAGATTGGCAACACGCCCTTGGTGGATTCTCAAAAAACTCAAAGAGAGAATACCAGGACAATGCTTCAAAAATAGACGCAGAATTAATACGGAAACCAGGGAAAAAAATCGTTACTTACACGGATGTACACGAGAAAGCACGTACATTACCTAAAACAAAATTAATGAAAGACCAGGTAAACAAGACTAGAGGGTTTCAGATAGATAAAACCGAAACACCCGTTCAAATGACAATTAAAAATGATCACTTGAATAGCGAAAACACTAGGTGGGTACCTGGGTATTCAATGGGGACTCAGTTCATGGAAGGTTCTAATAGAGAATACAATATGATCACACCAAAACATAATATCATCGGGCCACACAAATCCAGGTCGCATAGGAAGATTATAAATAGTTTAGATGGTGTAGATTCTGTAAACCCGCGTAAACAGTTAACTCAAACCCCGTTATTTGCCAATGATAGGGTAATTACTAACCATACTCCAATCGCCCCGATTGAACAACCGATGATAAGGGTTTATAATACTCCATAATTTACTTATTTTTTACTATTGATAAAATTTCAATGTAATTATTTTGAAAAGTTTGTTCAAATATAGATCTGAGCTTAATAAATGTTCTCTTATTTTCAGTGTCTGCAGAATATTGTATTGTTTCCAGTGACAACAGTTTTACATCAAGGATTTCTAAAAACTTTTTATCAACCGGTATATTTGATAAAAATCTCTTAGTATTACCAAATTTTTCCTTATACAGGGTTGTAAACGGAAGTTTTACTACGTACATATAATACCTGTGACCAGATGGGGTAGTAGATAGTATGCACCTACTACCCCTTAGAAGTCGTTTAATTTCATGTATGTCACCAACCACTCCCAGGGTTTCTTCCCATGTCTCTCTCGCTGCAGTGTTTTCTGGATCAGATCTATCTGATAGTTCTGATCTCCCCCCAAAATTAGACCATTTATTATCCCTGTCTTTACCCAAAAAAAAATATGGCGTATTGTCTATAGATTTGCAATAAAAAAGAATCCCTGCCCCATATATAATATTATTTGTTAACATTTACAATGTATTATATTTATTTTTATACTGATTAATTTAAAACTAAATTTAATACATTATAAAGTATTATGGACGATATAATAAAAAAAAATAAAATAGATGGTCCAATAAATTTTTTATTTTCACGTTCTCCTGAAAATAAAAAAAATAAAACTGATAAGTATAATATGAGCGCGAACGTTCCGAATATTAAGATCGTAACAGATAATTCATCCCGGCCTACAGTAAAACTAGACAACTCAATGAAAATAACAGATATCGACGTTGTAAAGGATAGTGACAATGACAATGATTCGGTATCGTCTGGAAGTACTATTGAAGCCCAGCCGTCTGGGCCTAATACCGGGAAAATAAAGCACAAGGCAAGTGGTATCAAAAATAAATCTAAGTTCAATGCAGACGATTATCAAAATTTTGTTAACAATTCAAAGACAAAGGACAAGAAACAGGCGGAGTCTGATGACGAGAGTGATAGCGGTAGCGAAGCATCTGGCGAGTCCGGATCAGACGACTATTCTGACACATCTTCGCAAAGCAGTGATGAAAGTAGCTCCAAGAAAAAGGGTTCTAAGCAGGAAAAGCAGCAAATCCTTATGAAACTGGTATCACTTGAGAAGAAGGGAATTGAACTAACTAAGAAATATTCAATGTCGTCTAAACTAGAAGAACTAAAATTTGAATTAAATTTACATGAATCGTCTGCAGAGATCGAAATGAGTGTTAAGATGCAACAAAAAATTTTAATGGCGGCAGTAACTGGTCTCGAGTTTGCCAATAAAAGGTTTGACCCCATTGGCGCAAAATTAGATGGTTGGTCAGAATCTGTTATGGATAACATAGATGATTACGAGACTGTTTTTGCCAAGTTGCACGAGAAATATAAGAGCCGCGCAGATCTTCCTCCCGAATTGCAACTTCTTGTAACACTCGTAGGTGGCGCATTTATGTTCCATGTTACCAAAACAATGTTTAGCTCAGCGCTTCCAAAGGGGTTGAATGATGCACAGTCTTCTGAGATAATGAAGAATATATCGTCTGCAATGTCAAATCCCCCACCCCCTCATGTTTCAAACGTTTCAAGCAAAGAAATATCGGGGCCATCTCTAAATTTATCTAATATGTTCCAGAAATCAGATGATGTATCTTCTGTTGGAACTGTTGAAACATCGCGAGAAGTTACTATTAATCAAAAAGGTAAGAGAGCAATAAATTTATAATTAAAAAGATATTTTTTTAAAAAAAAATATATTATAAATAATAAAATGAAAGACGATAATCTAAAGATTGCGATGGGCGTGGCCATAGTTGTTCTACTATATTTGTTAACTAAGAAGAATAAGACCGCAACAACAGTTAGATCTGGTCCACCGGTATCACCGGGTCCCGGGGCCGGTCAGGCCCAGGTTCGGCGCAGTAACTCGATGGCCGATATTCTAGCAGACACAATGGGGATAAAGGCGCGTAGAATGGAACCAAATGAGGATGTCCAGGTCCTAGTGGGTCGGTTCGATAGCTGCCCGTCTGGTATGAAGATATCCGGTGGCCAGCATGGGAGCGGCAGTTGCCATGTTACATGCGGCGGCGGCGGCTGGTGTGGCGACGCAGAGGGTATTGGATCGGACGGCAAGCCGGTTATGCAGAAGTGTTGCGTCCCAAATTAAATTAAATTAAAATTTAAAATATATATTGATTTTAAATAACAATGGTATTATATTATTCCTCCTCTGTGCGCAACGTTTCTAATAAAAACGCATATTCCCCCCAGAAAGTTGTTAACGAACCGCCGGTTGAAGGGTTCTCTAGTGTTTTATCAAATGCCAGTATGAGATTCAGTAATTATTATACCGGACCAGAAAAGAATGAAGAAGATTCCCAGATCGAACAGGAACAGCTTGATGAACTTGAGAGGATGAGAAATAGCAGGGCAACTTCCGCTTCTAAAGTGGCTTCGCCTCCTCCAAGGAATCCGCCAATGAAAAAACTTAAACACCAGGGAGATCATATCGACGATCAGCGCAAGATCAATACCGTTAGATATAACCTTATAATTGAAAGGTTAGAAAAAATAGAAAATTACCTATTAATTTTATTATTAATTGTGGCGATAATTGCCCTCAAACTATTTAATTAGAAATAAACGATCTTAGAACTAAGATTGGTCAACGTGTATCTACTATTATTATAGAATGATTTTCTAAATTCCTCTATAGTTAAAGTCCCTCCATAATCCTTTAAATTTAAAATACTGGGTGCCGCAGTTATCTTATAGTCGTAACCAAGTAGTTTCCTATAAAATTGACCTATAATATAAGACTTGTGTTGAAAAACCTTATCATTTAGAGAATATGATTTAACACAATTTGGGGAACAGAAATTGCCAAATAACTTATATCTACTTAACTTTTCACAGTAATCTATTGGAAGATAAAATGGTTTCCATTCAAAACAGTGATGACAATTATAACATTTTAAATCCTGTTTTATCTCTTTTATTTTGTTTGAATTATAAAGGGTTACCTTCTTTGATAAATCTGGTTTATAATGACAGGAATCCTCTTCGTCACTTGATACCGATATCTCGCATTCCGAATTCTTATCGTTAACAAAAAAATCATATATAGATGTATCGGCAACTTCTTTGTCGTGAACTTCGATAAATATATTTCCAAATTTAAGATTGTTGGTTTTATAGTTTTCATTGTTCATTTTTTCATCTTTTTTATCTTCACATTGCTCGGGAGTATCTTCGATATAATTATTTTTAAACGGTGTTGTTTCCCACTTCTTCTTTCTTCCTCTTTTTTTAGGACCAGGGTCAATTGTAGTCGGCGAATCATTTATTATATTTTTCTTAGATTTAGTTGGCTTTTTATTATTGATTTCGGACATTTATAAATAAATTTAAAGAACCTTTATATATATTATAAATGTGGATTTTATACGGCGTGTCTATTGCATGGTTACTTAGTGTACTAACTACAAAGTTTTATGTATTTACTGATAGCAATAACTACAAGAAGACCCTTGAGAATCATAAGTCTCCTAATGTAGATGACGAATATGTATTACTTTGCTATTGTATAAAGTACTTGGATGGGGAAGACGAAGTTATAGGAGAGACAACTGATGAAGATATTGAAGACAGAAATGAAATAAATGAAATCGACTACATTACAATTAAGTACATGTTTAATGGTAAATTGATGAAATACGTCACTCGTACATTAGATATTCAGTTCCCTATTTATAATTTCAATGTCGAACCTACAACATTCCCATACTATCCTGATATAATGTTTATGAATGATATAGATGTAACCGATTACGTTCGCCCGTATATTGGTCCATTGTGTAATTTTTATTCGGACAGGGAAGAGCCGACTAAACTAGAGGATGCTCTAAAGGATCATCCTAAGTTCGAGGAATTTAACTTCGAAGAAGGTACATTTAAGATGATTTCAAATAAAACACCCCTTAATGGCAGAAAAATTATTACTAAAAATCTTCCGATAGGGTCCGTCGTATGGAAAAGACATGCAGCCGTAGACCCACGGGATGAACATCAAATCGATGAAAGATTCACACGCGGGTAATGTAATAAGAAAATAACTGACAAATCAATATAAACATATAATAACAGATTAATTATAATGGACGTAAATAATCAATCTGCTATTATATTCAGCTTTAAAACTGTTCAGACAAATGCTATCCGAGTACTATTTGAGTCATTGAAGAATATTCTTTCGGATGTAAATTTTAAAGCGGATTCTTCGGGTATTAAATTAACTGCGGTTGATGGTACAACTACGGCTATAGTTAATCTATTCTTACATTCAGAAAAATTTGAAGAATACATATGCGAAAATTCTATAAATATAGGCTTAAATTTAGCATCTGTGTTTAAAATACTGAAAGGTATTAAGAATACCGATACAATCTCTTTTACAATCCTGCGAACCGATATGAATAATATGATACTCACGTCTCAAAATAGCGATAAGAAAGCCATAATAAGGAGTAAGATTAAGTTGTTAGATATGGACGAAAAAATATATAACATCCCTGATATTCATTTTGATTCATATATAACAATGCCGTCTACAGACTTTCAAACTTATATCTCAGATTTATCAAATATTGCATCAGAAATAGAAATACGGTCTAGTTCAAATAACATGACGATGACCGCAAAAGGAGATTTTGCTGAACAGAGTATTACGATAAACGAAACTAATGATAAGATAGCTGATAACGTAAACGAACAATCTGGTATTTTTAACATTAAATACATTCAATTATTTACAAAATCCACAAATTTGTGTGGGACAGTTGAAATTTATTTGAAATCCCTTTATCCACTGACCGTTCTATATAATGTTGCAAACCTTGGGGTTCTTAAATACTGTTTGGCTCCAAAACTATAACCGGTTTTTTATAACAGTTCAGAGACTTTGTTTTATAGTATAATCTTAACAATAAGTCTTTAACTCTCTTATATAAAGTCTTGTACATTTGTGTATTTTTAAGGAGCTGAATCGCAAGGTCAAGTTGTTTCTCATCAAGTTTGGTATTAAATTTTTTAGTTAATATTTCATCTACACTTAGAATTATTATTTTTTCCAGTGAATCTGATGTAAAATTATTCATTAATTTTTTATTAGCGTGTAGAAATGTCATAATATTTAATATGAATGGAAGGTAGTCTATTTTGCCATCATTAAACTCGTCTTGAATTATATCTAGAAGACCATTTAATACTAAAATATTAATAAGTTTAGAGTAATATTCGTTTTTTCGTATGTCAGAAATTGTATTAGTGAAATCAGTCATTTAATTATTATAATATTATATTATTTATAATTAAATGACCAATACTATATGGAATGGAATTGTAATATCTTTTGTCATAACTGCATTATTTGACTTAGCACTTAATTTATTCCCCCCTCCAATTGGCGCAACTAGAATAAGACCGTATTTTGAACAGCACACACCACTTGCTGCAGCCCTTATAGCCGGGTTCGTTGGTGCAGTAACATTTACTGTGTTATTTGCAATTTACTCTGGAATTCCAAAACCAAATATATATAATATTGCCGTAATATTTTCTGTAAGCGCATTAATAGGTATCCCAATGAGATACTCTGAAATTTTCCCTCATTTAGATAAACATTATTATCAGGTTTTCCCGCGCATACAGTCTTTTATATACGACGGGGGTTCGGGTATAATGGTTGCACTTGTTTATTATTATCTTATGAGAAATAATATTTAATTAAATTTAATTAAATTATATGTATTATATTTAAGAAATGAGAAAGATACAATCATTTATGAACTCTGGTAATTGTAGGTCTGTCATTTTATTGGTTTTTATTTTAGCGGTCCATGCATATATAAAAATAAAAGAACATACGAGGGAGAAAAGCTCTCTTGAAAATGTAAGAGGCAGTTATTAAAATTAATTTAAAATAAATATATTTACTTAAATCAAATATCAAACCATGGTTTTACCAGTGTTAGCGTTAGCTCCGTCAATAGCGTCCGCGGCAAAAGCTGCTATGTTGGCAAATAAGCTTCGGGTCGGAGCTAAAGCAGTAGGTGTTAAACCTGGATCAGTGATGAATGCCGCAAGTATGGCAGCGAAAATGAAAGGAATGGGGGGAATGCCTACCGCGGCAGGAATGAAGGAGGCGTCGAGGGGATTTTTTGCCGAGAACTTCGGCATGATCGCGGCTTTCTTTATCGTGTTATTGTTAGTTTCCCCCTTAATATATTTCAAAATGTCTAAAAGACAACTTGGTCCGAGGGTTTCCAGACAAGCCCCCGAACAACGAAACCATGATGAACAAAGAAAATATGGTGAACATAAGGAGTTCATGTTCGGTAAAAAGTCATCTAGAGAAAATAATTACAATGTAGAAAAATCTGCTACAATGGGACCAGGGGCGCAGACATCTACTGACCTTGGTGGATTTTTCGGTATGAAAGCACCGGGGGCGGTTTTGGGACAGAGACCAATTGGAGCCCCTATAAAACCCCCCGCCACTGGCAGCACCAGGTCTTTAAGATTAAATAAACAACCGGCTACAGGAGAAATTCGTCGTGGATCGGATGGAATTCCTATTGATGCCAATGAAGGAGTAGAAGAAGAATTTATGAGACAAGAGGAAGTTGCAGAAAGGGGGCAAATGAGAGTCAAACAGATGGAAAGAAGGAGTGCCCGGTCAAACAAGGTACATAATAATACAGGGCATTCGGAACAGATAAGTGAGATAGTCGCAAGCACCACATTGTCCGCGGGTAACAATTTTCAAGGCATGTTTGGAAGAAATTCCGCGAGATATTCTAACCGGGATGTTCAAAGCAGGTATATAGAGCCAATTCTTAAACAGGAGAAGCCAAATATGCATTGATTTTAAATATCGCGAAGTAAATACGTGTCGTTAACCGTGCATAATTCCTTAACCTCTTCATCGAGTTCTGTAGATTTAACAATGAATTTCTTTGATTTATAAAATGATAGTCTTTTTTTATTCCAATTATTGAATATACTAATACTATCATTTATGTCTATGACAAGAGGCATATTTTTATTTTTTCTCCTAAGTATTCTACCAACAGCTTGTTCTATGTTACATTTGGGGGATGCAAGAAGTAATGTATCAAGTTCCGGGTTATCGTAACCCTCTGACGCCATTTGATAAGTTGCTATTATAATTCTGCACGTATTAGACAACTGCAACTGTTCTTTTTTCATTCCTCCATAATACAGACCAACTGAATAATTTTCTCGTTTTAACACACTTGTAAGTTTATTGCAATGAGCCTTTCTGTCAGACAATACGAGTATTTTTCTATCATTAGAAATACACTCCCTGATCAACTTTAATATAAAAATGTCTCTTTCATCATTTTCTGTTACATTGGTGATACTTGCTGCACTATTAACTTTGCCATTTGGTAGGTACTTAATTGTTTTTTCGGGGTATTCGTAAAATTTATAGATATCTATTGTAGGTTCTATGATAAGTAGTTCAACATTTACTGCTATTTCGCCCAGGAACCAATTTAACGTGTGTTCGAGTTTATCGGCTCTTTTAATTGTAGCGGTAAGTCCTAAATTATATTTTGAACCTATCTTATAGAATACATTTGAGAATACTTTAGAGCAGTAGTGATGAGTCTCGTCATAAATGGAAAATGAAAACTCGTCGAATGCGTCACTTGAGTATTCTTTCATTGATATACTTTGAATCATTCCTATACAAATATCTGGTGACGTATTAAAAGTTTTCCCTTGTATTATACCTGGCGTTATGCCAAGGAATTTTATTATCTGTTCCTTCCATTGTTCTAGAAGTGTTTCTTTATTGACTAAGATAAGTGTTTTTACGCCGAGAAGTGAAGATATATAAAGAGCTGCAAACGTTTTCCCCCAACCGGTATATAAACACGCTAAACAGGATTCATTTATCATGAGTTCATTGTGTATATTTTTTATTACATCTATTTGATATTGCCTCGGTTGGCCAGTTATTTTAATGTCACGATAATTGACATCATTTTCGATGAGTGTACCACCCGACGAGAAATGTTTAGGTGTATATATGAAATTATTTTCTATTTTATAGAGTGCATAATTTATCGGTGTGGGGGAACCAGGAATAAACGGCGTTACTGTAAGTTTTTTCTTTAATTCAGCATTTTCTTGGTATCTCCTCCCCTTCATTTAAATGTTTATTTTTTAAAACTTTAAATATATTATATAATATAAATGTTTACCACGAAAGAGGAGTTTATTAATATATCTATTACCGCCGCTATAATTGGATCCCTATTAAATATAGCATTAGCGTCTATGTCTTTACCATTCGCAACCGACGATGAAATTTCTCCTCCGAATGGCGCCGCTAACCTACCTATCAAGTCTCAGTTAATGCACATGTTGGTCCATCATAACCAGGTATTACTTACAAGTAGTGCAATAGTTTTTGCATTGGTATTCCTATCTACTAATCTTGCATTATCGTTATAAATGTGTCAATTGCTAAAAAAAACAATTGGTAAGATATAAAGTTATAACTTATTACACTAACAATGAATTGTAATTGTAATTTACTGGGGTTTTCGTATGAAAATCTAGAGAGGGTAGGGAAAAAGTTTCAAAAAGTCCGGGTTACCAAATGCGGTGTATTACCCATAGACGGTAAAAAGAAAAAGAAATGCGATTTTTATAATAAGGATATTATAAAGACCGATATTTATATTGAGAAGCCAATAGTAATCAAATTTAAACCGGCTGCGGTTCATTATAATGGGACACCAGAGGAAGTTTGCCGTAAAGATATAGCATGGAATATATACTTATGTAATATTGCAGTTATTAGTCCTATCATAAACAAGGGTAAATACTATGAACTGATAAACTACAACCTAAGAAAATTAAAGTATAAAACATTTTTCGAAGAAAGGGAAACTTTAGACGAACTTATAATTAGACTGAGGTGTCCCCCAGATAATAATCCAAAATATAAACACATTAAGTCTATTCATTATATTGTTAATAAAAAACAATCTAACCAGGCATTACAAAAATATGGAATAGAAGACCCAGACGAAGTTGCATCATGTAAATCAGATGATGAAAGTTCCAGTTCTGACATGGAATCTATAAACGATATGACGTTCGACGTGGAAGATTGCGACTCTGTTGACGAAGACGATAACGACGGGGCGTTCAGTGATTAAAAAAAATATATATACATTTTATAAATGATATCGTCTATTCTAAATAATGATACTCGAGAAGAACTTAAAATAATACTTGACGGCGTAACATTCCCCATCAAGATATACTGCATTTTATTAGTATTGTTTATCTTGGTGATAATATTTCAACTTTATCTGATAAGTCTGGATCTGAAAAAATATTAAACAATTTAAGAAAATAGATTATAAAAGTTTAATAATTTTAAATGCTAGCAGTAACCGACGAGGAAATTCAATTTTTTAAAAATGACGTTACGGAATTTAGCAACATCGAAAAGCAAATAAGCGATCTTAAGAATAAAATAAAGCCTTATCAAGATAAAATAAAGGAACTAACAAAGATTAAGCAGACCAAAAAGGATGATGTACTTAATTTCATGGATTCTAACAAACTAGACATGTGCAACACAGATAATGCTTCGTATGAAATGAAAGAGTCTAAAAGTACCAAGACAATTTCAAAGGCGGAAGTATATGATAGGATGTATAAATTTTTCTCCGAGGAACAGGCTAATGTGAAGGATATGACAGTAGACGATAAGGCTAAATATCTACACAATTTTGTATACGTAGAGGGGCGGGAAATTACTAATGTAAAAACTCTAAAGGCAAAATAAAGCACTATCGTCTATTAATTCGTCATCCTGATCAGAACTATAATACATTTCATTTTCTTCTATTTTAATCTTTGAAAGAATTTTCAGATAAGAATCCATTGTAAAATTAATAACAATTGAATTTTCATCTATCTTAATAACTAATATGTCTCCATAAAATTTATCTATGGAGATAAAATACTGAACCATTTGTGCCATATTGGCTCTATGAAAAGGCTTTTCCTTTTCGTGATAGTATTGCATAATCATTCGACCGATGTCTCTGGGGTTTTGTGAAGGTGGATAGTCTTTTTGTTGTATCCAAGTTTTTATTAAGGTAATTTCTGTGTTTGTTTTTGTTTTCTCCTTTTCAAGGAGCGCTTTGTAAGCGGCGATAAACGGAAGTACATTTATATTTTCATTTATATTTACGTCATCTAGGGGGTTATACAATACTATATAATTGTTATATGTCTTATAATTCTTATATATTGGGAACCAGTCTAATTTAAAGGTGTCCTTAGATGATTTAAATTTAGTTTGAAGTATTTCCCCATTTTCTTTTAAAAGAAGTCCCGTCTTCATTATTATATACGTAAATATTTATTTTTACGGGTTTTAACGTGCATAAATTAAAAAATACTATTTAACATTAAAAATTTACTTAAAAAAATATATTATATAAACTTATAATAACCGATGTCTATATTTGAAATTAATCGCGTCTGGAACAATGACGTCAAGGATAAGATTAAAAATGCAGATAAAGATGACATAATGAACTTTTTTGAAACATTAGATAAAAAATGGACAGTTAATTCTACAACTATGTCAGGTATACTCGGCGGATGTTATGGGTCTTTAAATATTAACAGTCTAGAAAGCGTAGATATCGGTATTCTCCAGCTTGAATTACAAAAGGCTATTTATGAAACAACACTTATCTTTACTAAATTTAACAGGATTGTCCCGGAATGCGAAGAATATAGGGGGAGATGGAACAGGATATATGAAGTTATATTTTACGGAGAAAGGCTAATCCGTGATATATATCTGCTTCACAAGACCACAGAGACCAATCACGACCCATTGTGCAATGAAGACCCAGATGTTATCTCTAAATATAGTAGATTCACAGATGAATCCCAGAAAACCGCATATCAATGTCTCCTGTTGTATATGATTGAACAGTTTTCTGAACATGGGTTTTCAAAATTTGGGGGGAATCTATATAGACCATTTCTAAAAAATGGCAACAATACTCACGCATGGAAGAAACATTGCACTATTAAGGAATATCTCTATCAAAAAACCGATCATAAATTGAATTTCAGTCAGTGGAAAAATGCGACTCAGGCCGCCGGAAACATTAATTCGGCCGAAAAATACTTCAATGAGTTTATGGGCCCAGAACTTCCAGAACTAAAGAAGGACCGCCACTTATTTGCATTTAAGAATGGTAATTACATCACAAAGTATAATACATCAGGAGACGATGACGCCCCATATTACGAAGATATATTTGTCCCATATGGAGAAAAACATCCGTACATCACTAATTTTTCGGTTGCGGCAAAGTATCACGACCAGGTATTTAATAATTATGATGAACACAAAGACGATTGGTTTAAGATTATTGAGAAATGCCCAACCTTTAAAAGTCTGTTGGATTATCAGGAACTCCCAGAGGAAGTTCAGCGATGGCTATGTGTTTTTATGGGTAGAAAGTGCTTTAAAATTGGAGATCTAGATAATTGGCAATGTTTGTTGTACCTACTTGGGCAAGCCGGAACCGGAAAAAGCACTGTTCTAATGAAGATCCTTCAGAAATGGTATGATGAGGAAGACGTTGGTATCATTTCTAATAACATTGATACAAAATATGGCATTAAGCCTCATGTCAATAAGTTCATGGTACTTGCACCGGAGATATCCGAAAATTTTAAAATGGAACAAACAGATTGGCAGCTCCTAGTTGAAGGTGGGAGAAACACATATTCCGAGAAGTATAAAAATGATGAAACCATTGATTGGACACTTCACATGACTATGGGAGGAAATAAGATCATGAGGTATAAAAATAATTCAGAGAGTGTTTCTAGGCGTACTGTTGTTGTTAATTTTTGGAAAAAGGTTGTAAAAACTGATACTGCAATAGACAAAAAGTTGGCAAAAGAGATGCCTGCGATTATGAAGCTATGCATTTCTGCTTATTATTCCGCTACGCGCGAACATGGCATCAAGGGTATCTGGGATATATTGCCACGGTATTTTCATGAAAATAAGGAGGATATGGAACAGACTACTAACGCACTTCAGAATTTTCTCAAGTCTGGAAAGATTGTATACGGAGATAAATTTTATGTGCCAGCAAAGGTATTCTGTCAGGAATTTAATGAACACATTAGAGAAAATAATCTAGCCAAAGAGCAGTTTACTAAGGATTATTATGGAGGTATTTTTACAAATAACGGTATTAAGGTGCTTCAACAGGGGAGTAAAGAATATCCGAGAGGTTCCGGTATTATTCTAAAGAGGACCATGTTCTTCAGGGGTATTGATGTTGTAAGCGATGATAACAATGAAGAGGATCCCGAATAATTATTTTACGTTAATATTATACATTTATATTGTTGTAGTAGTATTAAATGGCAAAAGAGACGGCTCCTGTTGTACTAGAGGCAGTTAATTCTACACTTAATATGTCTATCATATACATATCCATTATTGTATGTATTATTGTAGTGGGTACATACTTTATGTATAGAGTTTATAAAAAACTGCAGTCTCTAAGCGAGGACGTCCTCGAGGTAAACAAGAAAGGTAATACACTAGACGTAGTACTTGACGAGACTAAAAAGTATATGGAAACGGTAGATAAAACTATGAAACTTATGAATGACCGCCCCGCCCCGGTTGAACATGCTATGTACCCACCAGAACCGATTGGTAACCATCACGAGGAACAGATGTTTAAAGAACCCCCTAATTTAGAGGATATAACAGAGGAGCTTCCAGACCTTGAAGAACAGGATTAATAACTTAAAACACAATTAGCATTCTCTGTAATTTTTTTTACGTGTTCAAATTCTTCTGTATCAACATATAAATTCCATTTAATTTTATCTAAAACATGATTTTCAAGAGGTCCAGAACCTGAAATTTGAAAATCGCATATAAACTTATTAGATAAAATTAAACATGTTTCGATTAAATCCCTAACATTTTTATTTGTTATAGTGCAATTACTTTTTTTATATCTACGAAGATATATAAGTGTAAGTATTATACTCTCCTTTTCAAAAATTTCGTTGGTATTAAAAAACTCAGTAATCATACTATAAATGCCAATGGTATGTTTATCATTTTTTAAAGACGTATCTACTATATTATTTATCTGTAAGATAGTTAACATAATATATTAATATAAGATGTCATTATTATTTTCTAATATTTTAAGTAAATTTGTAAATGCTGTAAAGTATAGGGTTATATCATTCCCCCCGGTTAAAATAATACTACCTGGTCTAAATATGGCGATAGTCAACTTAGATCCGGATTCAGGATCTTCAAATTTTAAATTTATACCCGGATACTTACTTGGATTATACGAATATCTTTTTATATAATCTCCTGGATTAGAATCTAGATAAGAACATACAGATTTTTGCTTGATATTTTTTGATATCTTAAAGTCTGAATTAATCATACATATTCTAAGTTTTGTAATTGAAGCTTCATCTGGTATAGAAAATGCAGAGACGTATTTTAATCTCCTTAGTAACTTCCTGGCGGCATATGCAGCAGAAATAACATTCAGTACTCCGGCAAGTTGGATGTTTCCATTTTTAAAAATTTTTATCGATATTCGTTTTTTATTTTGATATTTCACTGTCATATATGAATTAATGCAGTTATAAAATATTTTTTTCTCGCCATGTTTTACATAAAAATCCCGGTATAACTGTAAGTTTATTACAGAATTAAAACTACAACATATAGTCATTGTAGATATAGTCCACGGCTTAATAATATCAAATGATTCATATTTATCCATATTATGTAATTTCTCGTAATCATTTAAAAATGTTTTAAAGCTGGGATGACAGATACAGTCGCCATATTTTTCTTTGGGGTTGCACACACTGCACATCATTGATAACTCTTTATACCCCCCTTCCTTTATACTTGTATTTTTTTGTAATTTATATATTTAAAAGTGATTCCAGGTAGTCTGTTACGATACTAGTATTAGTATTAATTGTATTTATGCTCTTGGAGCATGCAGATATAATAATTCTACAATTTTCCTTATTATGGTTTTTCAGTAAAAACCGACTATAATAAATAATTCTAGGAAGAATATTACTATATAACTCGTCGATACTTAAATCCGATATATTATTTAATTCTGTTATAATATCATACATGCAGAATGTTATTATATTAAACTCTATATCTGTTAACATGGTTGGAGATATGATTATTTTCGTGGTATTTTGACCATAGTAGTAAAGTATTAGTTTATTTATTTCGTTTAATTTTGTATCTGTGATTTGCGCCCGCGTACAAGGGTCTCTAAAATCTTTACATTTATTTAAGTATTTTATAAATGTTGCGAAATCATAATAAAAAAAGAATGTCCCTAACTTAATAGATATAAAAGGATACGTAATCTTTTCATGAGAAATAGGACATGATTCGTTTTTCATTAAACCTTTTCTAAATCTGCGCTGAATATATGCAGCCGTTTTATGACTGTTTATTTTATGTATAATTTGGGATTTATTACAATTACTTACATATTTTATTCCATTTATTTTGCATATCAATTTAAGTTTTCTATAGGTTAGTAATGAATTAAATTTAATTAACATTTAATATAAATTAAATGTTTTATATTTTTATATCATTAAAATGTTTAAAAGAATAGTTTATTTATATTAATAAACATTATGGTTGCATTTAGACTCTCAAAAAAAACGGTCCATAGTGACTCTAGAATGTCTATATGTGCTAAACACGACGAAAAATTGAAAGATTTAGATAAAGAATCTAATAATTTGACAAAATATAAAAAGGAATTATCGCTTCTAATTAAAATGAGAGATTCTAATAAACTAAGTAAAAATATAAACAATATATCCGAATTAAACGATAAGGTTGATATACTTATAAGAAAAATACGAGATATAGAGACATGTGAAAATTTAACCGAGTATTTATTTAACTCTATAGATTTCGTTAAAAACATAGACGGCCTTGAATTTACAGAGGGTGACGAAAAAGAAGACGGTATTTTTAAATACGTCTCAGTGGATCTAGAGAAAAAACATGAAAGTAATTATAAAATGTACATGAAAAAATGTTTCCCGGGTGAAAATAATCACATAGAATACTCTTATAGTCCGTTTATATGCAAAAGTTGTGGAAGTAATACATTTCAGGATACTTCGTCTGGGGTAAATATATGCTACGGGTGTGGATTAACAGAAGTAAATGCAGTATCTATGACACCAGAATGGAATGTCTCGGAGACCCACGAATTTATTAAACCGTATAGTTACAAGAGAACCAATCATTTCAAGGAATGGATCACTCAGATACAAGGTAGAGAAGGTACTCACATACCAGATGATGTTATATCTTTGCTTATAACAGAAATTAAAAAAGAGAGGTTAACCGATAAGAATTTAATAACGTATTACAAAATAAAAGAATTTCTTAAAAAATTAAAATTAAACAAGTATTATGAACATATCCCTAATATAATTCATCGAATAACCGGAAATAAACAGTTGATTATTTCACAGGAATTGCAAGACAAATTACTTGATATGTTTAACAAAATACAAGAACCTTTCGCGAAACATTGTCCGAAAGAAAGAAAGAATTTTTTAAGCTATTCTTATACTCTTTATAAATTTTTTGAACTATTAGATAAACGAGAATATTTAATTTATTTCCCCCTTCTAAAAAGCAGGGAGAAACTATTTGAACAGGAAAAAATCTGGACGCTAATATGTAAAGATCTTAAATGGGAATTTATGAAATGTATCTAATTTAGTACATAGCAAGCGAGGCCGCACCACCCTTGAATAGGGATGTAGTCTCGCCGACACATGTTACGTTAACTGTGCGTACAATAGCGTCCTTGGAGAAATTCAATACAAGGCGGATATTGTCGAAACGGTTAAGGGGTACAGACGAGCCGCCGTACGCACGCGAAGCGAGGGGGAAGACATAGAGAGCCTTATTAGACATGTCCGAGTCTCTTACATTATTGTCAACCGGGTTGTCTAGGGCATTAGAGACTAAGCCCATAGATGAAGCGGTGATCCCATCTAGTAACTGACCATCAATTGTACCCGAGAACGACGAAGAGTTGAGCTTGAGCTCCGCAGTGTCTAAGCCGCAACCGGGGTCGCCGGTTACGACGATTACAAGATGCGATGAGTATAGAGAGAAATGGTCTAGATCAAGACTGTAATTTGCGTCAAGACCCTGGGTCTGACTCTTATTTACGTTCTGGGTCATCTTGAGACGCTTAGGAATGCCGGCGGGCTGACTCTTCATCTGCTCGCGCTCCTCGTTACACATAATCATACACCGACCAAATAACTTACCAGGCTGAATAGAAACCTGGGAGGTGGTGGGCATACCAGTGCCAGTCTTATCAGTGAATACCTTAGTAAGATCATCTGTGAAGTAAATCTTAATCTTAACAGACTGATGAGGAGCGGCAGCCATCAGGTAACCGTTCTCACAGTTGTCAGTGAAGGCCTGTAGCTCAGGTGCCATTGTCTTTGTCAATAGGGGTAACCGAAGAAACATACTAGCCTCGGGGCGGTAGCCGAAACTGATCATCCCGTTTCCGGTATTGACTCGCGAACCCCTAGACAACCCGGTCTCGGACGCACCCCAAATCTCGTGCTTCGAAGACTGAGACTGACTGATATATGGTATGGGGTTCGTCGTCGGCACCGATGCCGAGTTTCCATCTACATTAGAAGACAAAGGGGGGTATGCCGCCGCCGTTAACGAGTCGCTATCCATCAGAACACCATTGGGGTTAAGGAAACCGTTGGAAGCCTGGCCAAATTTCTTGAAAGCGCTCTCACCGAGCTCTGTGCAATTACATGCAAGGATGTCATCATGCTCAAGAGTTTGCCAAATCTGTGTACCTACCTGAAACTCTACGCGCTCGATGATAGATGCTAAACCAAAGTTTCTCACAGTGACAGCCCCGCCATGGACCGTGTCCATGTGCGCGATCGCCGCCGGCACCGACTCCTCAACCTTAATACCTAACTGAATGTATAGGTCACCGAGAGCATCAATGTCGTTATTCACCGTGAAAATCTGATTACCTCCCCAACTTGTAGTACCCGACACACCACTGGTTGGGATCTCCATGATAGACGAGCCATATAGAAGCTGCTTAGTAGTGTCGTTCTTATTCCAGAATAGAGACATTACGTCACTGTCATTGGCAGATATTTTATTTGTAACAGCAAGACCCTGGGTCCCGCTTCCGTTATACGAAGCATGAGCAGCTACAGCTCCAGACATTTTTATTTAATATACGAATATATTTTTTTTTTAAATTAAATTCGTATATTAATTTTATGTATTAATTTTATGTATTAAATTTATGTATTAATTTTATGTATTAAATTTATGTATTAAAATTATGTAATTTAGTACATAGCAAGAGAAGCCGCACCAGCCTTGTAGAGACCGGTGGTCTCGCCTACGCCAGTTACATTAATTTGACCCCTAGCAATCGTCATACCACTGGAAGTGATATCGGGGTGGCTGAAAGTTAATAGAAGGCGGATGTTATCGAAGCGGTTAAGGGGTACCGACGACCCGCCGAATGCGCGAGCAGCCAATGGGAAAACATAGTAGCCCATGCCAGTATCTAACTGTGACTTGTCGAGGTTGAATTCGTTAGCATATAGACCAAGAGACTTATTGGTGATACCCTTTAGGAGAGTGCCGTCCAACTGACCCGAAAAGGAAGACGAGTTAAGCTTAAGCTCGGCATACTTTAGGGCCGGCATATCTTTGGCGCTCAACCCAGGGAAACTGGCGGTGATTATAAGATGCGAACCGTAGATGGAATAATGGTCTAGGTCGACAGTGATTGCCTGATCTGGGTAGATCTTGGCAGGGAACGGAACATTTACGTTCTGGGTCATCTTGAGACGCTTGGGAATACCATTGGCCATGTTCTTCATCTGCTCGCGCTCCTCGTTACACATAATCATGTGCTGGGCGTATAGCTTAGTAGAAAGAGTGGCTGTTGGTACCCACGGCGTTTCTACCTGAGAAACATATTGGTGACCCGCGCTATCATTCCAGCCCTCCTTGGCGTAGACATTGTCTGCCTTAAAGATATCGGCGAATGTCGCGTAGTGAACCTTAACCTTTACATTCTGATGAGGCGCGGCGGCCATTAGGTAACCGTCCTCGGAGTGCTGGGTGAAATTTTCGAGCTGGGGCGCAATGGACTTAGTAAGCATTGGTAGAGGAATAAATGCCTGGTACTTAGCACCTGGGGCCCAACTTGGGGGACCCGTATGCTCCCTCTGACCATCAGATCTTACGAAACCAGAGGTCTGAAGACCAAGACGATTATATGAACTCTCCGGGAGCTCAGTGGCGTTAATAGCGAGAAGGTCGCTGTATTCAAGTGTCTGCCAAATCTGTGTACCTACCTGAAACTCGATACGCTTGATTATATTAGCAAGGGGGAATTTTACCTTAGATGTAAGATTAGACTTAGCCCATTTACCCGAACGTGTCCATGTTGCTACATCGGTCGGTGCGGACAGCCCTTCGCCGTCAGCATTCAATGAGTTTTTGGGTACAGAATCAAAGAACTCCTGCCATCTCGGGGCGGGCCCTAGGTAACTCTCGCCAAGAGACGGGGTACGTGGAACGGCGGCTTCGGCGTAGTCGAGCCCGTCCGACCCAGAGACAGAGATAGGCCTGGTCTGTCCCGCCGCCGACAGGTCGGCAGCATTTACAGCCGCTTGAGCGTCAGAAAATGTCATTAACATTGCACCTCGCGCATTGGCTCCCTTGGCACGTGCGGTGATGCGGGCGGCTTGGCCGGCGGCGGCAGCGTCGGTGGTGTTCCCGCCGGCGGCGGTGGTGGCGGCGGAGGCGACGGCGAAGTCTAGATCGGCCGGACCATCGTTATACTCACTTACTAGAAGTTTAATGTCATCGGTGTATAAAGTTGCGAGGCGCAAATCCAGTGGCTCGATTGGCATGCCGGCGGCGGCGGAGGCGGTGGCGGCTGCGGTGTTGACGGCTGAGAGGGTACCGGTCAGTGTCCACAAATTGGAACCGGATACAGGAGGTGCAAATTTAATTAAGTCCCCGTTCGCCCGGTCCGCAGTGGTGGCGTACCCCGACACCCCAGCTAAAGCGTTCATGCCCAAGAGCTCGGCGTCGGTCGGGACGAAGCCCTGCGCCGTCGCGCCTAAAGTAAACGCGGCTGCGATGGAGGATGGAGGGTCGTTCTTGTCGCGCGCGTAGCCAAAATGTTCAGTAAAGCGAAGGGTCGTCTTCATGTCACCGGTACTCGCAGCTGGCTTGTTTAGTTCAACTGCGAGCGATAAATACATATCGCCTACACAATCTACATCATTATTAACCGTGAAAATCTGGCTGCCACCCCATGAAGCGTTCTTACCAGAACCCGACGTGGGAACCTCCATTGTAGACGAACCGTATAGAAGCTGACGGGAAGTATCATTGTCGTTCCAGAAAACAGATACTACATCACCGGTCGATGAATCACTGATTTTATTTGTAACAGCAAGACCCTGGGTCCCGCTTCCGTTATACGAAGCATGAGCAGCTACAGCTCCAGACATTTTTATTTAATATACGAATATATTTTTTTTTTAAATTAAATTCGTATATTAAATTTATGTATTAATTTTATGTATTAAATTTATGTATTAATTTTATGTATTAAATTTATGTATTAATTTTATGTATTAGTCAGATATACTTGATACCCCATTTTTGTAAGTTATTTTAGATAACCCTCTAACTGTTACATTTATATCAACAATGTCTGCTAAAAGCCCGTTATTATCTGTCAACTCCGCTGATTCAAATATCAACTCTAATCTAATAGTATCGAAACTACTGAATTGTATAGACGAACCCCCAAATGCTTTATTTGCTAAGGGAAATACATAATTACCCCCCGACGGATCTAGGCTAATATTATCCATATTGTACTCATTTGCGTATAATCCAAGACTCTTATTTGAAATCCCTCTCATTAACCCCTGGTCTAATTTAGCGAAGGGTTTAGAATTTAAAAATAGTTGGGCAGTTTTTAAGTAAGGAGAATTATATGGATTTGTATATTTCAAGTTAATTATCAGGTGAGAACTATACATCGATATATAGTCTAACTCTATATTAATTGGTTTATTATACAATGCTCCGTTAAATACGTTATTGGCGTTCTGAGATTTAATTATTTTCTTAGTTATACCACCCGGTGTATTTTTTAATTGTTTAAGTTCGTCTCTGTTCATAATTATTTTCTGACCGTACATTTTAGTATCAAATGTTATCCCAGGAGTCCACGGTTCCGGGACATTGGTTACGTATAGTCCAGTTCCAGAGGAAGTTCCGGTTACGCTATATCGCGCACCTCGAGACACCAGGGAACTATTATTCCCGCTAGAATCTATACCATCTTCTATTTTTACGGTTTCATGCGGTACATTATATATAGGAGCCCGGTATCCTTGCATAGCAGATACATTATTTGTATTCCATACATTTTGTAAATCGTTATAATAAACCCTAACTTTGAAATTGGAACTATCAGTCAATCCAGCTAAAAATCCATTTTCATCATTCTTAGTAAAATTATTAAACCTGGGATTAACTCCGGATGTAAAACCGGGGATAGGAATAGTTAAATCATATTTTTTACCCGGGACCCACCTTCCACTTGTATTGGCCTGTCTTGTTCCGTCATTACGTAGTCTACCCGAAGAGTTGGTACCGATTGTTTTATATGAACTTTCTGTCATTTCCGTTGAATATATAGCTAAAAGATCTGAATGATTTATTGTTTGCCAAACCTTTTCATCAACCAGGATTTCTATTTTTTTAATAACATTCAGCAAAGGGAATTTAACCTTCGATGTTAAATCGGAGTCTGCCCACTCAGGCACCTGATAATCTCCTCGCAGCGGAGGATAATTGGCCCCAATTGGCACTGACGTAAATTGTTTATCCCATTTAATAGGTTGCCCCGGTTCTGGTAAATCAATAAAATCCGTTATATCATGATTTAATCTTCCCTGTGCGTCATTTACCATATTGTAGCCGTCCACATTTGACATATTTTTAGCGGTAGGATCTTTAATAGGAAGTTGTTCACTGGGAGCACCATATATGTAAGTATCTAAATTAAATACATAAGATCGTCCAACCTCTTCCTCGGTTTCTCGAGTATGAGAACGCAGTGTTGTATCTGCCAGTAAAACAGATGATACAGGGTCTCCATCTTCGATAACAGTGGTTTCCCCTTCCGCGTGTATAGAATATGCGGCTGTCATACCTCCCCCTGGGTACCAATCGAGTTTTTCCTGGACCTTTCCAATTGTAGACATAAAAGGGGCTCCCGCGATTATAGTATTGCCCATTCCGTCCATTGCTACGGAAACTCCAAGACAGTCTGCAGTTCCTTCATAATAACCATATATCCCCATTGTCCCCGGCCAAGACTTTTGGTCCGTTGGGTTTCTTTCTCCGCTAACTGCACTAAATGGCCTTTCAGGTGAACTAACCCAATCTCCATTAATTAGTTCAAACAAGTGAATAGCACCGTTAGCCTCTCGCGCTCTGTAGGAACGTTGACCCCGAGCTGCATCACTTCCAAAATCCATGAAACCTTCAATCGCCCCAGCGAGTGTATCGCTAAAGTGACCCCCGAGATCTTCTAGATATCTCGCATTAATTTCCCTCGCCTCTTCGGGGGCGTACCCGCCACCTTTAAAGTAATCTGAAAGCATCCAGTCAACGCGACCGGCGCCGTATGGGTACGCCGTGTTCGCCGTTTGCATACCCTGCGTGTATTCTGCCTTGCCCTCAGTGACCGGGTCTCTTGTACGTTTTTTTTTGGTGTGACCGTAAGCAACATTATATCCGCGCGGAGTTCCGGCTACAAGTTTTGTACCATCTCTATTAAAAGACAATGAATAACCCATGTTATCATTTTCCTCCCCGATTAGAGTTTTTGATAGCGTAAACCCGCCGGCTGCGCTGGCATCGTATATAAATATTTTGCTAGACCCATTTCTATGGTTAATATAACATGATGCAAAACGAGTCCCGTCATAATTTATAGCAACGGAATGTCCATAGGCGTCCAGGAGCAAGTCGGCCTGCCCCTGTCCAAAGCTCCGAATAGACTCGTCTTGGTCGCGGTAATCCGGTATTTGTGGAGTAATATCTGCGGGTTCAGAATATATTTTATTCCACGTATATCCGGATTTTCGATAAACATTAACTCCTTTGCCCCCTACGTTATTTGAATTTCCAACAACATATGTATTCCCGTCCCCGCTTAATGCTAAGCTACCGGAAAACTTATGTTCCGATATTCTACCTTTCTCATCGTCGGATAGCAGCTGACCCGCAAGCATGCCCTGCGCCTGGAGTGCCCTCGCCGGCTCGGACAGTGCAAGCGTCCCGTTGTCCACTGACATGTGGCGACGGTAGGCGTCGCGATGTGGCGGCCTGCCCTTGTTGGCGATTATGTCATGTGTATAGTCGGCATAGGCTTGCTGTGATGGCGGAGGGAATCCCCGTGTATCGTACTCTCGGCCTTTATTAAGTATCGGTTCTGTTGTGAGATAAGTATCTTCTATCCACCTAAAACCACCAGTGGCGTCTTGAAGCCAGTCGTAAATTTTTACGCAGTGGGGCCCTATATCGTAGTCTGCAATAGGCGAGGCCATATTGAGATTGTCCCATACTTCCCAGGCTACATAATACAATGCTATCCTATTTCCATCATCAGATAACGAAAGCGTAGATCCAAATTCTGAACCAAAGATATAGTCAAGGGGTAATGTAAGTCCATGGTTCCGCTTTAGATCGGTGACTCTGCTATACCATCCTGCAAGTTTTGCGTCAACGGGTACAACAGTTTGTGGAAGCCCCGCCTGAACTTCATCTACTTTCGTCCACGTTTCACTAGAAATATTATAATCATATGTAGAAAATGAGTTGTTGTCCCCTCCCGCGTCTCCTATAACTATGCGATTTCCGTTTCCGCTAAGTTTCACGTGACTGTTATAACCGTCGGATACGGCCCATATATGTCCCCTTGGTTTAGAAGCTAATTTACTACTCGACGTTCTAAAAATTTTATTTAGAACCCAAGAACCATTTTTCTTTTTATAAACCCTAACTAGACCAGGTCTTCTAACTCTACCCGGTGAAGCCTCTGTAGCCCTAGCCGCAGAAAGTGCCTCCTTAGCCACATTAAGAGCTGCCAGTGTTGAACTCACCGCATCCATCGCGGCTTGGCTGCCGTCTACATGCCTATTTAGGCTCGCCACATAGTGATCAATATCAGCGACGTCATATGCCTGTTTCAAGGCTAAATATTCTACACTCTTTGTTGTAGTAAATCTTCCGGCCTCCCATTCATCACCGTACATTCTCCCCTGGGATACAGCATATGTATTCCCATCTGAACTAATAGCAGTGCAATATCCATTGTGATCAGATTGATAAAATACTAGGTTGTCTGGTCTTTTAGGTGGATCTTCAACGGGTTCAATTTTTTGTACATATCTTATACTATCACCCTCTTCACTGGGCATATAACTCCCTGTTGTAAATGTATGAGTCTGCTGTTCTGTCGTGGAGAGGGCAGAATTTAAATCACGGTAGCCGATGCTACCATCTCCCTCGCCCCCGAAGTAATCTCCGTTATAATATGTTACTAAGATGTCAATATCGTTTTTAGTCAAATAAGAAATAAATAAATCATCGGCCAGAATACCAGGTGACTTATACAAACAATATTTGCCATCTTTTAACGCAATATATTCAGTTCCCCTGTTTTTAATTGTTTGTGAGTCTGTATATGTTAAATACTTTGGAAGATAAGAAGATGAGTATGGGTTTAGAATAGGATGTTCATTGTAGGGAATAAGAGTATGAGATATAATATTATCGTGACCCCTTTTATTTTTTATAGTACTCAAAGAGTGTGATGGCTTTACAAGTTCATACGCTATATTAACGATTGGTTGTGTAGTAGAAGATATATCTCCGGAGCCAATACTTCCAAATCCAATATTAAACGTAAGGATGATATCTACGTCGAGCCCGTCATCCTCCTGTAGCGCCAGGGCTTCGTTCGATAAAAAATTCGGGTCATTCGGGTCGGTGATGATAGTTGAATATGATCCTATCGGATGCCGCGCTCCGACAAATGTAATATCTTGATTGTATGTTACAGGCTCATTCGTATAAACACTATACAGTATCATTGCCCTCTTGAAATTTTCAGCCCACACAGGTCCCTTAATAAGAACTTCGCTGTATTTATAAATTGAATTAGGTATTGATATCTCAAGTCTTCCGTACATCGGCGTGTCTGTATCGAGAACCTTAAAATAGTCGTTAACTGGATTGTCCTGGACGACTATTTGAGGTTCCCAGGGGGCGCGCGGATCGCGAAAGCCGTACGTCTCGGCCAGGGCCATCGTCAGGGCCGCCTTCTGAAAAAGATTTCCATGTATGTCAAAATCGATGCTCGTTTCACCTAGGGAGGCCCCGCCGAAACCGTTATATAACTGACTATGCAATATCGCCCAAGCTATACCCGGGTAGCTGAGGTCATAGCCTGAATAGCCGCTTATAGTGCTAATGCCTTGACTGGGAGCAGTTAAGACACCCGTTGGCTCGGGCACGGAGTACCAGCGGACACTGGGGTACTGTGGGGCGTACACTGACTGTGTTGAGCCGAATATCCCTGCGCCGTTGCTTATGGACAACATTTTACTCAAGATAATTTTAGTGTTCTGGTTAATTGAAGATACGTCCCAAAAAACCCGGTGCTTGCCAGGAAGTGCATCCAGTTGGGCTTGGGCCTCGGCTTGGGCCTGGGTTGGGGCTGGGCCATTGGCCTGGTCCGCAACGGTTTGGGCGGCGATGGCGGCGGCTTGGGCCTGGTCCGCGACGGCGACTAAGTCGCCAGCAATGGCGGCGCCGGCAGCGACGATGTCAGCGGCGGCGGATTGGGTTTGGGACATGGTTGAGTAAACCCGAACACTCCCCGAAACATTGATGGAGCCTAAGATATTGTCCGCATATGGAGAACTGGCGGCGAGCACTGAACCGGACTCACTGAGTGACACGGAATAACCGAAGTTATCTCCGGAAGCCTCGCCGTCGATATTAAAGCGCACCACCCATGATCCGTAGACCAAATCCCATATGATAACCCTGCCGCCTCCGCTCAACGCCTGGCCTTCTACGACTGGCGAATATTGAGGAGAGCCGATAGCTACAGTGTGACCGGAAGCACTTATAGACACAGAATAACCATAGTTGTCTCCCTGCGCCTCACCTTCGAGGTCCGAACCTATTTGTAACCACGACCCAGTGCTGGGGTCAAACTCCACGATTCTCACGAATCCCCGCTCCAATGTAGTGCCAAGATTTTTGTATCCCCCAAATGCCACTATATCACCGGCCAAATTCATTGCCACCGAGCGACCGACTTGAACGCCGGCGGCGGAGGGACCGGAGAGGCCGGCGGCGTAGATTTCGGCGGCGGTGGAGGCGGCGGGTGCCACTATATCACTACCCCTCTGTACCCATATCACCGGAGACGCCTGTCTGTCCCAGTACCATACTCGTACGTGTCCGCCGTCTAACGACTCACTATCGTTATAAGGGGCTCCTACAGCTATAATATCACCGGTTGAGTCTATCGCTACAACACCAGCACCGTCGCCGGCTGCCTCTCCTGGGATAGTAGTCCGGTAGCTCGTCCCGTAGGTGGTTAGGTCTTTCTCCCAGAAGTGTACTGCTCCCGTACCACCGCCAATGGCAGGGTGCACTGCGCCGGCTATTATCATGACTTTCGACGTGCCGGTGGAGTCATCAAAATACGTCTTTATTGCCAGTGATTTCTGGCTTCCTATCCCTCCATCTGAAATATTCCCCCACTCCGCCCAGCCGATTACAGGGTCTCCGTTCGTGTCCCAGGAGTTCGGTTGGTTAAGATAAGTATACATTCGCACTTGTCCGGTAGATGGCGTCCCTATCGCTAGGTATCCCCCGCTGTGGTTAAGTGCCACTGACGTACCCATCCCGTCACCCACACCGCTGCCGCTTTCAAACGTTTGACCGAAGTACATTGGCATCTCTACCCACTGTCCATCACCGTTCGTCGAAGGGGTCCATTTCAGGACTTGGGCAGTTCCCTCTTCTGTACTGTGGAGCCCCTGGGCCGGAGCCCCTATCACTATCGTATTACCGTCGCCACTAATGGCGAGCGCAATCCCTAAATTAAAGTTACTACCATTGGAGGTGATGGTTTCACCGAGGCGGGAGATGGTTGGGATAGAATCATAGCCTACTATGCCCGCGGCTACGACTTCGGCGGTGCCGACGATGGTGGCGGCTGAGGCTGCGGCAGCGGCAAAGGCTGCGATGCTGGCTGCGATGCTGGCTGCGGTA
>Ga0209302_10000087_pt1 | contig 59854 bp, 57 predicted proteins | sample ArcOceMetagenome_2_FD_187445 | JGI IMG/M metagenome (GOLD analysis project Ga0209302, IMG submission 187445) | Marine eukaryotic phytoplankton communities from Arctic Ocean - Arctic Ocean ARC135M Metagenome (SPAdes) (version 2) | ecosystem: Environmental > Aquatic > Marine > Oceanic | place...
CGCGTGATCCCCAACACCATCCCGACGATCAAGAACCAGCGTATACGAAAACGCCCGGCCACTAGGCTAAGAAAAAGCATCGAGCCGATTTCAACCACCTGGCCCAGCGTCATTTGAGCGGTCGGATGCAGGCTACCAAACTCCATCAACATTGTTGGCACCAACATATAAAAAGACACACAGGGAATCGCAAATAAGGCTGAAGCTAAGTAAAACACTCGCAGCTCGCGTACTTTGAGCAGCTTAAACGCAGTCAATCCCAAGGCCGCCCGCCAGCCCCGGCTCACATGGTCCGTCGGCGGCGTGGCTGGCAGTAAGAAACAGAGGAAGCCCATAAAGAGTCGAATATAGGCCGCCCATTGCCCCGTGTCTGCTGACTGATCCAGCGCGAACCAACTGACAATCCAGCCGCCCGACATCCAACCGATCGTCCCACCCATCGCATACAGCGGAAAGCTCTTGGCCGCATTCGGCAGATTCACCAGCTTAATCTTAGTGATCAGCGCAAACATTGGCCCCGAGATCAGCGCATTACAGCCTTGAAAGAACAGGTACCAGCCCGGGTGCCAGCCTTGCTCCAATGCGAAAAAACCCAGCCACAAAAAGAACGCCCCAAAGATCGCCAAAGCCCCCAACAGCTTCTCCGCATTCATCTTCCGATCAGACAGCGCACCAAACACCAATGCCGAGAGCATCGCACACAGGGGCGTCAATGCCATTGCATACGGCAACAGCCAGCGTAGGCCCTGCGCCTGCAGAATATTTGGCAATGACGGCACCCACATCCCCGGCGGGATGAACATCAAGAACATCACCACCCACATCATGTAGCGGCGGCGATTCGCGGTCATTTGCATAAGTGCTGGGAATTGCTAGCCAAGCGCCCTCAAAGCGCAAGCGGTAAAGCTAATATGGTAGAAGCGACACTCCTGTCGCTTGAGCTCAGTCTTCAATCCATCTGTAAAAAGTGACCAGAGTGTCGCTGCCAGAATAGTTTACACTTCCAATTAATAGTGAACATAATTACACATAAAATAATGAGCCTGCGCTACCTATTTATCGATTTCGACAGCTTCTATGCCTCCGTCGAACAACAGTTTCAACCCCATCTGCGCGGCAAACCCGTCGGAATCGTACCCTCGCTGGGCGTCGAAACCACTTGCTGCATCGCCGCCAGCTACGAAGCCAAAGCACGCGGCGTCAAAACAGGCACGCCGGTGCGCGAAGCCCGTTATCTCTGCCCCGGCATTCGATTTGTACAGGCCAACAACAGCCGCTACATCCAGACCCACAAACAGATACACCAGATCATCCACGAGATCATTTATGTCGATGCCGTGCTCTCGATTGACGAAATGTTTGGCCGCCTACCGCCCCACTGGCAACCGCCCGCGGTCGCGCGCGCCAAAGCCCTCGAAATCAAAGCCGCATTGAAAGCCCAAATCGGCCCCTACATCGGCGCCTCGATCGGCCTCGCACCCAACCGCTTCCTCGCCAAACTCGCCAGCAAGCTCGAAAAGCCCGACGGCCTCACCACCCTCGATTTCGACGAATTGCCCGACAAGCTTTACCGCTTCGAGCTCGAAGACATCACTGGCATCGGTCGACGTATGCAAGAGCGGCTGCGCATCGCGCGCATCACCAGCATGGAACAACTGTGCAATGCCCCGCGGCACAGATTGCACCGCATCTGGAAATCGGTCGAAGGCGACCGCATGTGGTATGCGCTGCGCGGCATCGAAATGGCGCGGCCAGCAACCACCACCCGCCAAACCATCGGCCACTCCCACGTGCTACCGCCACGTCTGCGCAGCTTTCAGGGTGCCCACGCAACGCTCCATCGTATGCTGCAAAAAGTTGTCCGCCGCCTGCGCAAAATGGACACTTTTACCGGTCACCTCGATCTACACGTTACCTTCGGCTTCGAGATTCACTGGCACGGCGCAGCACAGTGCTTCCCCACGCAAGACAATGTAACTCTAGGGAGACTTCTAAACAATCTCTGGTCACAACACCCTCACGACCTGCCGGAGCCGACTAAAGTCAGCATCACCTGCACCCATTTAACCCACGTCAACAGCCACACGCCGTCGCTCTTCCCCGAAGACAACCACCCGCGCCGCATGCAGCTACAACAGGCCATGGACGCGGTTAACCAACAGCACGGTGGTCGCAGCCTTTACTACGCCGACGCCCATCAAGCACAGCGCTGCAGCGAAGCCGCCCCGATGCGTATTGCCTTCAGCCACATCCCCGATCTGGAGCTGGAGGACGGGTAGAAGCGACACTCCTATCGCTTTATTCTGTCCCTGCGTCGATCTGCAAAGCGACAAGAGTGTCGCTTCTACACCCGCCCATAGATCTGTTCACCGAAGGCCGCGCGAGCACGATAATCGTAGAGACTCCAAGAATCGTGCCGAAAGGGAAGCAGGAAACCAGGTAGAACTCGATAGAGCTTCGCAATCCGCGCTGCTACATCACATCCAGGTCCACTAAAATCTCGCGCGGACTGGAGCCGTTTTCGGGGCCAACGATGCCACGGTCTTCAAGCACTTCCATCAGGCGAGCCGCGCGGTTGTAGCCGACACGTAAGCGACGTTGCAGCATCGAGGTGGACGCACGCTTGGTGCTGCGCAACACATCGATCGCGTCGGGCAGTAGCTCATCGGCTTCTTCGCCACCATCGACGCCGGCTGCGCCATCTTCGCCACCCGCATCGATTTGCTGCTGCACTTCTTGAGCAATTTGCGGTGGATCGTTGTTCTCCTTGAGGAATTCGACAATCGCTTCGATCTCATCATCCGAGACGAACGCACCCTGCGCACGCACCAGGCTGGAAGTACCAGGGGGGATGAAAAGCATGTCGCCTTTACCGATCAACGCCTCCGCACCGCCACCATCGAGAATCGTGCGGCTATCAATCTTGGAAGCGACTTTGAAGGAAATACGACTGGGCAAATTGGCTTTAATCACGCCGGTGACGACATTCACTGAAGGACGCTGCGTTGCGAGCACCAAGTGAATGCCAGCGGCACGCGCGAGCTGAGCGATCCGGGCGATACAGGTCTCGATATCGGCTGGCGCGACCATCATGAGGTCGGCGAGCTCGTCGATGATACAGACGATATAAGGCAGCTTTTTCTTAGGCACCTCAAAAGCATCATCATCGCGGGGCACTTCCATGTTGCTCACGGCAGCGCGCTCTTCCGGAGTCATGTCGGCATCCATGGCCTCGGCCTTGGCCTGCTCTTCCTTATCCTTCAGAAGCTTGGCGTTGAAGCCTGCAATGTTGCGGACATTGGTCTTGGCAAAGATTTGGTAGCGGTGCTCCATCTCGGCGATCAGCCACTTCAGCGCGCCCGGCACCTTTTTAGCCTCCGTCACCACGGGAATCAACATGTGCGGCAACGCATTGTACATTTGCATTTCGACCACCTTCGGATCGACCATGATAAAACGTAGGTCATCCGGCCCGGAGTGGTAGAGCAGCGATGCGATAATCGCATTAATACAGACCGTCTTACCGGAACCAGTGGAACCGGCAATCAGTACGTGCGGCATCTTAGTGAGATCCATCACCATCGGCTTACCCGTCACATCCTTACCCAGCACCACTGGGATCTCCGCATTGGCTTCCGCCCAAGCCCTGGACTCGATAATGTCGCGCATGCAGACCGCCTCGGATACCTTATTGGGGACCTCGATCCCGACCGTGCCTTTACCAGGAACTGGCGCTAAAATACGCACCGACATAGCCTGCAGGCCGAGCGCGATATTTTTGTCTAGATTGACGATCTTTTCGACGCGAACGCCCGGCGCGGGCTTCACCTCGTAGCGGGTAATCACTGGCCCAGTGTGAATCTCACCAGGAATAACTTTAACGCCGAATTCGTCGAGCGTACGCACCAGCGCTTGCATCGTGCCCGCATGGTCTTCTTCGCTAACAGCGCCCGCAACTTGCGGCTCGGCCAATAAACTGAGCGGTGGAAAAACATAGTCGCCGCGGCGCTCTGGTATACTCACGACGGCTTTTTCGGTCCTCTCTTCTGCAACCACCTTGATCATCGAGGGGTCAAACTTCGGCTTCGGTGGCTCAATAGGTTCGACCGGCGAATCGGGCTCTTCAAGCAATGGCTTGAGCGGTTTGGCCGGCGATCTCTTGTTGGCCACTGCGCGCTTTAAGCCAGCAGGTGAAGTGATCGAAGCGGGCAGCAATGACGGACGACGGTCATCCGCAACGTCCTCTTCGTCCTCAGTAAGCGCTGGTTGAGACTTTTTGCCGGCTTTGACCGCGGCGCGGTCCGCCTGGTACTGTGCCTTGGCAGCCGCCACCTCTTCTTTTGCGAGGCGCTTAGCCTCGCCGCGCTCGGCCCGCAAGGCTTTACGCTCTTCCTTCGACGCGGCTCGCTCAGCAAAGAAGCCGTTATAAGCGTTTTGCATATAATCAAGAAAACGGCCGAGGTTATCGGTAAATACAATCACCGAGCCGACCACGAACCCCATCAACAGGATCAAGAAACTGCCAAAGGGGCCGATAAATGGTTCCAAAATTACCGGCGCAATCAGCTCTCCGATGACGCCGCCAAAACCATTGGATAACTGATTCTCGAAAACACCGCCTTGAGCTTGCCCCATATCCCCCATCATTGCCGCCAGACCAGACGCACAAATCAACGAGCCCATAGCAACCAAGCCTGTTATTAAGCGCTTACGCGGATCTTGCTGAATCAAGAACCGCACGCCCATCCAAAGCAAATAGAGCGGTAACAACCAAATCGAAACACCGAAATAATGAAACCCATGAAAACCCAGAAAGCTACCGAACTGACCAACCAAATTGGTGTCTGTCGGCGGATCCGCATGATATTGGCCTGAGTTGTAATCAAACACCGCGACAAACACCAACGCTGCTAATGTAAAAAACAATAATGCCCAAACTGGCCGCGATCCAATTTTACGCGGTTGCGAAACGACTTTCTTTCGCGCGACTTTTTTCTTCGGTTTTGTGGCCATGGAATGTGTTTTAAATTCGTTGCTTTAAATCGAAAAAGAATTCGATTGGGTATCGCAATTTAGACAAACTCCTGCATAGAAGAACAAAATGCAACTCCTAGAATTTACACCTTTATACAAGGAACGCGTTTGGGGCGGTCGAGGCCTCGAAGCAAAACTTGGCCGCACGCTCCCCGATGGACAAGTCATCGGCGAAAGTTGGGAAATCGTCGATCGCCCGGACGAGCAATCCGTCGTCGCCTCCGGCACACTCGCGGGTCAAACGATCCGCGAACTGCTTGAGAGTTCCGCGGCTGACATCCTCGGCCCTGGCAGCGATCCAGCCAAGCCTTTCCCGATCCTCGTCAAATGGCTTGATTGCCAAGATCGCCTCAGCCTGCAGGTGCACCCACCCGCCGCGATCGCACCCTCGCTCGGCGGCGAGCCAAAAACCGAAAACTGGTATGTCGCCGATGCCAATGCCGATGCCTCCCTGATTGTCGGTCTGAAGAAAGGCGTCACGCGTGGACAATTTGAGACTGCCCTCGCTAACAATCAGGCCGAAGACTGTGTGCACCGCTTCCCCGTGAAGGCCGGCGACTCGATTCTAGTCGAAAGCGGACGCATGCACGCCATCGACGCGGGCAACCTGATCCTTGAGATTCAGCAAAACTCCGACACCACCTACCGCGTTTACGACTGGGGACGCGTCGGGCTGGACGGCGCACCACGGCAACTGCACATCGAGGAGTCCCTCAAATCGATCGACTTCAACGACTTTGAGCCAGACCCGTTGACCATCATACCGGGCGAACAAGTGTTGGCGGATTGCAGCGAGTTTCGCATTCGCAAGCTGGAATTACAACCCGGCGATACCGCCATCGAACTACCCGCTGGCGAACAAGCCCGCCTGATCCACATCGTCACCGGCACTGTCAAAGACGAGACTTCCGGCCAGACACTCGCAGGCGGCAGCAACACCCTGCAGCCTTTCATCACCGGCACAAAGCTCGTCGCCGAGACAGCAACCACGCTGCTGATTACTGATCAGTTTTAATCGCTAGACAAAGCCCGCTCTTTTTGCCTGAAAACTGCGTCCTTGATCTCTGCAAAGGAATCAACACACTGCCGCGCTCGATCTTGAATTAGACCTGCCTTTTAGCGGTCTGCCACAACCAACACTTTTTGAAAATGACCGACAACAATACAGACACATCCGACGAATCTAAAGAAACAACTGAAGCCGTAGCGGCTGAAATTGTCGAAGAAACTGCTGCACCAATTGAAACACCTGTAGTCGAAGCGACGCCTGTTGAAACAGCCGAAGCCGAAGCAGCGGAGATGAAATCTCGCTGGTTACGCTCAGTCGCTGATATGGAGAACTACCGCAAGCGTATCGGCCGCGAAAAGCAGGACATCATTCGCAGCGCCGCGGCCAGCGTGGTCGAATCACTCCTGCCAGTACTCGATAATATGAAGCTCGGCCTGCAGGCTGCCGAAAATCATCCCGAGGCGAAGGACGTTACCTTCGGCTTCAAGATGGTCGATGATCAGCTTAAGCGCTCCCTCAGTGAGCAAGGCCTCGAAGAGCTCATCCCAGACGGCGAAGCCTTCGACCCGAATTTCCACGAATGTATTTCACATCAGTCATCGAGTGAAGTTGAGGAAGACATCGTCATTCAAACAGTCCGTGCCGGTTATCGCCTAAATGATCGACTAATTCGCGCCGCGAGCGTGATCGTTTCCAGCGGCCCTGAAAAAGCATAACACCCTCTAGACCAACATGGCACAAGCAGATTTATACGAAACCCTCAGCGTCGCACGCGATGCGTCTGGCGATGAACTTAAGAAGGCCTACCGCAAGCTGGCAGTCAAATATCATCCAGATAAAAACCCAGGGGATGCCGCTGCAGAAGCGAAGTTTAAAGAAATTTCCTCTGCTTACGACAATCTCAAAGACCCCGATAAACGTGCAGCCTACGATCGTTACGGACACGCCGCCTTTCAAGGTGGCATGGGCGGCGGCGGTGGCGGTGGCGGCCATGATCCGTTCGATATGTTCCGCGAAGCCTTCGGTGGTCGCGGCGGCGGCGGTGGCGGTGGCGGAATCTTCGATGAATTCTTCGGTGGCGGAGGCGGCGGGCAGTCCGCTGGCAGCGGTGCGCACGGCTCCGATTTGCGCTACGATCTAGAGATCACACTCGAAGAAGCCGTCAAAGGCTGCGAGAAAGATATCCGCTATCGACGCCCGATTGAATGTAATAAATGTCACGGCGACGGCGCCGAGCCCGGCTCGAGAAAAGTGACCTGCTCGACTTGTGGTGGCGTAGGGCAAGTATCGTCCAACCGCGGATTTATTAGTTTTCGCCAAGTGTGCCCAAGCTGTCAAGGTACAGGGCAAACGATCGAGAAGCCCTGCACCAGCTGTCGTGGCGAAGGCCGTGTGATGGATACCAGCACCGTCAAGGTCCGTATTCCTGGTGGCGTTGCCACTGGTTCGAAACTTCGCTCTGCGGGTAAGGGCGAAGCAGGCCAAATGGGCGGCCAAGCCGGCGACCTCTACATCATTGTGCACGTCAAAGAACATGAGCTCTTCGAGCGCCACGATCATGATCTCTTCTGTGAAGTGCCAATCAAGTTCACCCTCGCCGCACTCGGTGGTTCGATCAACGTGCCGACCCTGTTCGGCAAGGGCTCACTCAAAATCCCAGCTGGCACACAGACTGGCACGACCTTCCGCCTGCGCGGCCAAGGCATCCCGCACCTACGTGGCAATGCCAAAGGCGATCTACTGATCCGCATGCAAGTGGAAGTGCCCACTAAGCTCACTGCAGACCAGAAAAAGAAGCTTGAGGAGTACGCCGACGCCTGTGGCGACCCCGCGAACCCGATGAGCGAATCCTTCGTCGAAAAAGCGAAGCAATTCTTCCGCTAGGCGGCTAAAGCGGGTTTACCAGTTATCGGTTCTTTAGTTTTCAGTTGATCACTAATTTAAACCGAAAACCAAACAACTTTAACTATATGGCTTATCCAATCGTAATTCTCGGCTCCGGCCGCGGCTCCAACGCTCAGGCACTTTTAAAGGCAGAAGCCAACAAGCAACTCGGCGCGGCCAAAATCGCGGCGATCATCTGCGACCACGAAGATGCCGACATTCTTGCTCTCGGGCAGAAATATCAGGTCCCCGCGATTTACATCGACCCGAAACGCTCAGGTGCGCGCTTGAGCGAAGAAGCTGAGCAAGCCTACATCGAACGCATTGCATCATTTTCGCCAAAGCTTATCGTGCTGGCGGGGTTCATGCGGATCATCGAGCGGCGCTTCATCGAAGCTTTTGATGGCAACGTCATTAACCTGCACCCTAGCCTCCTACCGAGCTTTCCTGGTATGAACGGCATTGCTCAGGCCTTCGACCACGGTGTCAAAATAACTGGCTGCACCGTGCACTGGGTCACACCCGCGCTCGATGCCGGCCCAATCATCGATCAAAAAGAGATTCGTATCGATGAGAAGGATACACTTCAGCTGCTCGAAAAGAAGGTTCACATCGTCGAGCACCAGCTGCTCCCCGACGTCGTTGCCCGCCTGAGCAAAGGTAAGATCAAGTCGCTATAAGCATCAACGTCGCTAAACGAATGATTAGCAGCACCAAATACTGGTCATTCACTGTACAAAATGACCTAGCCGTCACAAGTAAACGATAGCCACAGTAGACTCCTGTTAAACTGAAGCTGCTTTTTCGACATCGACAAAGCACCAACCACGACTCGCCCGCGACCAAAGGCACTGCTGGGCATCCGCGAGCGGCACCCCCACAATAGCCTCCTCCCACCTACCGACTGAGCACGATGCGATAGCGTGCTTTACCGCTTTCGAGGTACTCGATCGCCTGATTCACTTGATCAAATCGAAAATGCTCCGTTACTGGGTCCAACTGGTGTAATGCGGCGAAGTCCAGCATCTTGGCAATCGACGCTGGGCTACCAACTGGTGAGCCCGAGACATTAAGCTGCCCCGTGATCAAAGACATGGCTCCGAGATCGAGCGGCTCCAAGGTCGCCCCTAAAAAGTGCAGACGCCCCTTCGGCTTCAAAGTGCCTAGATAACTATTCCAATCGAGCTTCACATTCACAGTCGATAAGATCAGGTCGAAGCTACCGGCCGCCGCAGTCAACTCGTCGGCATTTCGTGAGTTCAAAATATGATGCGCGCCCATTTGCAACGCCTCTTCTCGCTTAGAATCACTGGAAGTAAAAGCTGTCACCTCGCAGCCCCATGCATTGAGAAAACCCAGCGCCATGTGCCCGAGTCCGCCAATGCCAATGACCGCGACTTTGGAGGTCGGCTTAATATCAAACTGAATCAACGGGTTGAATACCGTGATGCCTCCACAAAACAGCGGCCCCGCCTTTGCAGGATCGAGCCCATCCGGTAGTGCCACCACACTGATTGCGCTGGCACGCACCTGCTCGGCAAAGCCACCATGGCGCCCAATAATCGTGCCATTCGCCGTCAGACAAAGATTATGATCGCCCTCGAGACAGGAGCCACACGTGCAGCAATAGTCCGAGTGCCAGCCAAGCCCGACGCGCTGGCCGATCTTGAGATGCGTCACGTCCGCACCGATTGCGCCGATAGTGCCAACCACCTCGTGGCCTGGCACGAAGGGATACTGCGTTATGCCCCAATCATTATTGAGCATGCTCAAGTCACTATGGCAAATGCCGCAGTGCTCGACGTTAATTTCGACCTCGCCCGCGGCAAGCGAACCAGGGTCGTATTCAAAAGATTCAAGTTTTCCTCCTGGAGTGGTAGCGGCGTAAGCTTTGATCATAATAAATATCGTTGGTTCGGTCTGACGCGAAGTGTTGAAATCACAGAAACGCGAACAACTGTCAAAAACACTCGCTAATTTATCCAAAAGCTTGCGATTTCTGAGCGAAGCCATCATCAGCAGGTCTTTTCAACACACATTTCCATGAGCACACAATTCGAACTCCGCGCCCTTATTCCCAACGAAATGGCTGACCTTCTTGACGGCTACTTCTACGAAATCGAATCTGCCCACTGGGGTATCATGCAAAAAGAGGTCAACGATCCCTACGAAGTGTTCGGCATTTTTACCGACGCCGAGATCGCACATGCGGCTCTCGCGGAGCTGCGTATCGAGTTCCCTAAATTGCCAGAGACCTTTACCGAAACCATCATCGAAGATGCCGATTGGCAAAACGCGTATAAAGAATTCGTCAAGTCATGGAGCGATCGCCAACTGCACTGGATTCCACTCTGGGAGCGTGACAACCTCGAAACACCCGCTGGTGCCGCGGTCGTCTATCTCGATGCTGGCATGGCTTTCGGTACCGGTGCCCATGAGACGACACGCCTGTGCGCACGTCGCCTGCAAGACTATCGCGATACCAATGCAGACAAACTCGACAGCCTCGAAGTCATCGATGCAGGCTGCGGTTCAGGCGTGCTGGCGCTCTCCGCATCCACACTCGGCTTTAAAAAGATCCTCGGCTTCGACTTCGATCCCGAGGCAATCGTGGTTTGCCACAGCAACTCCGCTGAAAACCCACACATTACCAAACTTGAATTTGAAGTAGCCGATCTGGAGAAAGGCCTCAACGGCCGCCAAGCCGATCTACTCCTGGCCAACATCCAGACCGACGTGCTGATTCCACACTGCAACCCCGTCGTACACGGCGTCAAATCCGGCGGCACCCTCGCACTCAGCGGCATTTTAGTCAAAGAGCTCGACCTTGTGCGCGCCCACTACGAAGCCAAATTCGCCGAACTACGCCCCGAAGACACTATCACCGTCGATTCACGCCAGGACGGCGAATGGGGTGATCTGCGGTTTGTGTTGTCGTAACACAAGCAGATAAAGGGCCGTGGATTTCGCGCGATTCCGTGCTTGCGATATAAAACAAGACCCTCACATAATAAGTCTTAATGCAAAGTATTGGCGAACGATTTGAAGAAGCACGCAAACGCAAGGGAATTTCTCTTCGTGAGGCAGCTGAGGCCACTAAAATCCGCAGCGATTTTTTAGGGAATATCGAACAAAACAAGTTCAATTTCGATCTTCCGGAGATCTACAAGCGTGGGTTCCTCAAAAACTACGCACGCTATCTTAAGCTCGACCCCGAAAATATTCTCACGGACTACAGCGCACATTTACTGAGTAAATCCGGTAGTAATGCCAAAGGGGCCGAACTGTTCGGCAGTATGGATGTCAAAGGGACATCTACTGATGCAGAGGATAATCAACACGAGGAACCTTCCTACGGCAGGATTTCAGCGAATGCTCCGGCTAACGATACAGAGGAAGACGAGACGAACTTTGAAGACGAGAGTGATAAGATTTTTTACATCAAAGCGGGCCTAATTGCCGTCGGCACGCTCGCACTGGTCGTGGTCATATTCGGTCTAATTAAAGCGATTTTTGGCAGCGCCGATGATGCCGTAATTGAAACCCCGGAACTACGCGATCCTGCTGCGATCACCGAAGCAGTTGAAACAGTTGAAACAGTTGAAACCATTGAATCGACTGAGATCACTCTGATTGCCAGTGGTAATGTTTACGTACTCGTCAAGCAGCGTAACGACAACCAAGAGCTCTTCCGCAAAACACTCAGTAGTGGCGAAACCATCACCCTCACAAAGAGTGGTCCTGTCGACATTTTATTCACCGCAGGTGAAAATCTAGTAATCATTAATCCGGCCGGCGAAAAGCTACGTCCCAAGGGCGAAGGTACTGCAAAGATTTCGATCCCTTAAGAAGCGCTTGAACTACGCAAACAGTGGCGTGCAAGGTTACTCGCGCCTTCTGAGCACCATACTGTACACCTGCCCAGACCTAAGTTGTCAAAGGGCATGACACAAGCTCAGACGCCACTGGCGGAATCGAAGATATAACACGGCGACAAAGTGCCGTGGCTACGAGAATCAGAGAGTTACGATTAAGCAGAATAGCCTCTCGCGAAATACGCTCACAATAAAATAGCGGGATACACCCGCTCTCTACAAATCCCCCCATGCTTTGAGTGCATGGCTTTATGCCAGGAGGAAATTCCTTTAGTCGACTCCACTACCGGACGGCCTTAGTCCAACAGGCTTACCCAATACCTCGCTATACACAAAGGCAGTGCGAGCTACTGCGGGATCGCGTAAGACTGATCGAACCGAACCTGCAGGGAAGCTTCCGCGGGTCGAGCGTACCTGCTTAACTTTTGTCGTCGAACGGGCCGCTTGACGCCTGAGTGCTTCAGCACGACGCTTGGTCGCTTGGATCTGTACCAAGCGAGCCTCCAGTTGCTCATCGTATACATTGTCCGACGTATCCCAAGAAAAACGATCATCTACTTCGGACGCTTCAGGAGTCCGCTCCACATGCGGTGCAGGCTGATGCGTTTGCTGGTGCTGCTCGACGACCTGTTTATGTCGCTCACGATGCGCCGAAACCGGCTCTGGTGAAGATGTCGCAGTGCTCGCCGCCTGTCGCCGCTGCATGATCTTGCGACGAATCGCTTCCTGAACCTGGCGCTGACGCGCGGCATCATCGTCACTACCAGCAGATTCACGCGGCAAAGTCGGCGGCGCAGGCGTATCCTCATCCTTACTCTTGAAGATCTGATTCCCAAAGAGGTAGATTGCCCCAACAATGAGGCCTCCGACGACTTTTAAAATCTCTTCTAAACTTTCCATATAATCTGTAAATATGAGTGAAGTGAGGCGGCCACAACGACCGCCTCACTCATTCAGATACTCTATTTCTCTTCGTCCCCCTTGGAGATCGAATCACGCATGTCAGTGTCGGCCTTGATGTTATTTATCTTGTAGTAATCCATGACACCAAGGTTACCAGAGCGGAATGCGTCGGCCAGTGCAAGGGGCACTTCTGCCTCTGCTTCGACGACCTTCGCCTGCATCTCTTCAACCTTGGCCTTCATTTCCTGCTCCAGTGCCACCGCAGCCGCACGACGCATTTCCGCCTTCGCTTGAGCGACGTTCTTATCGGCTTCCGCTTGAGACTCTTGTAGTTTAGCGCCGATATTTTCACCCACGTCAACGTCGGCAATATCGATCGAAAGAATTTCAAATGCAGTGCCGACATCGAGACCACGAGAAAGAACCGTCTTGGAAATCATATCGGGTGATTCAAGCACCACTTTATAGGAAGCAGCGGAACCGATGGTCGTGACAATACCTTCACCCACACGAGCGATAATGGTCTCTTCGAGCGCACTACCCACGTAGTTATCTAGGTTCGAACGCACCGTCACACGGGCCCGAGCCTTCACTTGAATACCGTCTTTAGCGACACCGTCGATCGTCGTACGACCACTTCCGGAGGCGGGGCATTCGATGACCTTGGGATTGATCGAAGTGCGCACCGCTTCGAGCACGGACTTGCCGGTGCCCTTGGTCGCGAGGTCGATCGCACAGGCACGCTGCCAGTTAAGGCTGATGTTCGCCTTATCCGCCGCAATGATCGCCTGCACGGTCTGGATCACATTCCCTTCGGCAAGGTAATGCGCTTCGAGATCGTTCGCACTGATTTCGATCCCAGCTTTGACCGCGGTGATACGTGCATTCACAATCAAATAAGCGGGCACGCCACGCAGACGCATGGCGATCAGTGTGGGAAACCCGACGGCCGCGCCCGAAAGCATCGCACGCAGCCAAGTCATGAAGAAAGTCGCGATCACAATAACAAGAGCTAGGACAATCAGTCCGAGGATCGCAGCAGCGCCGAGTTGCCAACCGGCAAGCGCGAGGGGAAGGGAAAGGATTTGTGTATTCATAGTTTCTTGATGATTAATTTGAAATTGTCTTGAGCCACGACGGCAATGGCCTGATCGCACTCGATATAGCCGTCTTGGGAATAAGCTTCGTAGTTCTTCTGACCGATCGCAACCTTTCCTGACGGATTTAAGCGAGTGAGCGTAATTCCTTCCCTACCGACGATGGAGTCCTCCGCCACGGCCTCGCGCGTATGGCCGTTGATTGCGGCCTTGAGAAATAACTGTTCGCCGTACGATGTCTTCGCCAGCAGTTTAAATTCGACAAAAGCAAACAGCCCAATTGCGGCCAGCGAACCGAAAAATACGACTAAAGCGCCCATTGCCCCGTAGAGCTCGAAGCCGAACCATGTTGCCACACAAACACAGAGTGCAGCCAATACGCCCAACACGCCGCCCGGTAAAATGATCTCAAAAAAAACCAATACTAGTGCCGCTACGATAAAACCTAGGATCATACTCATGACGAAACCTCCTCTACAATCAGATCGAAATCACTGCTGCCGACCACTCGCACTGTTACACCACATTCAATCATACCTACTGAACAATGCGCCTCATAGCGCTGCCCGTCAATCTCGACACGCCCGCCGGGATGCAACGTCGTAAGCGCCACGCCTTTGCGACCTGCCTGTGGCAGCTTCGATTCGCGCTCGTCACGAATGGTCCGACCATCACCGCCCGCTGCGGTTTCCAGAACCAGATTGCGTTCCATCCAAGAGTCTTTGAAAACACGGCCTACCAGAATGATGCTGCCCAGTGCGATCGATATTCCAAAAATCAAACTCACCAGCGGCTCGGCAAACATCTCGGGCGTCAAGCCAAGCCCCTCGCCCTCGGTTGAAACTGGCCAATAGTCGACCATCGTCCACAGCAATGAACCAACCATCAACGCTAATCCAGACAGTGCAAACACCACCGTCCCGGGGAACAAGAACAACTCCACCGAAATGAGTAACACGCCCACGAGGAAGAAAAACACCGGTTCATTGCCCGCCAAACCCGCAACATAGTGACTGGCAAAGAAGATGCCCAAAAACGTCAATCCGCCGATTCCGAAGACTCCGAAGCCTGGTGTCTTAAACTCGATAAAAAGCAATAATGCGCCCAAGCCCATGATCAGCGGGGCAATCGTATTCATCCATTTTGCTATTTCCTCGGAGTAGCTGACCTCAAAGTCGCGTATCGTGTAGTTTCCCTCCCCGAAGCGGGCATCGAGCAGATCTTCGATTGATTCGAAGATCCCCTCACCCAACAGTTTATGTGGTGGATCGCCGTATTCTTTGACCGCTTCCTTTGCGGTCAAGGTGAGCAACTCGCCCACCGGCTTGATTACTTCATCGTCTATTTTTAGCTCAAATTCGGCGTCCAGCATGGCACGCACCACGTCGGAGCGATAGGGATAGTCCTCTGTCATCACACGAATGTTTGCCCGCAGATAACTCTCGATCTTTTGTTTCGCGGTCTCAGCGACATCTTCGCCCGTACCTTGAATCACCGCCGAAGCGCCCATCTTACCACGCGGCGAGAAGTAAATCTCTTGCGTGGCCGCCGCGATAAACGAACCAGCTGAGATCGCATCATCATTCACGTAGGTCGCAGTGATGCCGTCGAAACGATCCAGCATCTCCATCATTTCCAAAGTGATGTCCACCCGTCCGCCAGGAGTATCCATATCGAGGATCACGATGCCGACGTCGTTCACAATCGCCTCCTTCAAACCACGCCGCAGAATATACAAATTAGGCGTGCCAATCGCCCCAGTAATCGGGATCACATAGGCATCAATTGGCGTCACAGTCGTCACAGTCGTCACAGTCGTTGGCGTCACGTTTTGCGCAAATAAGCCGTCCTGCGGCAAACAGAACAACGTAAGAAGTAAAAGGCATAAACGACGTGTCACCATAAAGTTTAAGAGTAAAAAATAAAAGGCAAAAAGCAAGTGCGGACGACTCTACTTATCTTTAAGTGTGCCACCTCACGCCGCGAAACAGGGCTTATCATGGACTCATTTGTCAATGAACGATCGCGGTCGTTCATCGCGCAAGGCCTCCGCGAATTGTTCCACGACAATTGTTCCACATCGTCGTACTCCACTGTCGACCTACCCAGGTCCCTTAAAATTAGATGATTGCAATGTTCCACGTCAGTTGTTCCACGGGCCACTCAGCGCCCCCTGCGCCACTCTCTACAATCTGGCGCTAGACAAGCACGAAAAGTTCCTGCTACTCTAATCCAATGGAAACGATTGATTATAACGGCGTCACGCTGCATCGCTGGCACTGCGGACCTTCGACTTTTCTCGCACGCCCAGAGCTTGGTGCGCGACTAATGAACTGGAACCTCAACATGTCTGACGGCAGCGTACGCGATGTCATCCACTGGCCTGAAGATGCCGATTTTGAGTGCTTCGATAAGGTCCGCGGTGGCAACCCTATCCTCTTTCCATTCTCCGGTCGCAGCTATCACGCGGGTAGAATCGGCTATTGGCCCGACCGAGACGGCACAGTGCGGCGGATGCCGATGCATGGATTCTCACGCAATGGCAGATTCACACTGGTCGCGACCAACGAGGCTGGCTTCACTGCGGAACTGCAACCAACCAAAGCAGACCACGAAGCCTATCCTTATGATTATCGCTTCACCGTACGCTATGAATTTAGCGAGCTGGCACTACGAGTCACGCTGACGCTGGAGAATTTGGACAACTACCCGATCCTCTGGTCAGCTGGGCACCACTTCTACTTTGCATTGCCATGGCGCGCCGGATCAACGCGCGGCGACTACCAGTTTAAGATTCCTGCCAAAGAGTGCTACACTCACAACGGCGACGGTTCACTCGACCCAGTCAAACCCTTTGCCAAACAAGGCTCTTTTGGCAACCACGAGAACATCGACCGTATTTTCACAAAATTGCACGGCGCTACGACCACTTTCGGCCCAAGCGACGGCGGCGAAGACATTCGCATCCGTATTTCACCGGATACCGATACCGCATCGCCGGACAATGCCATACTCCTTTGGACAGAGTTCAAAGACAGCCCATTCTACTGCGTGGAGCCCTGGATGGGGCCACCAAATAGTGCCGAACATGGCAAAGGCCTGCAAACAGTGGCACCTGGCGAGCGTTCCAGCTTCACTGTTGAAGTGTCAGTTTGATCGACACGGCAGCTCTCTCGCACTGAATCCCAGCATGAAGCCAGTCGTTATCAAATGGCAGTGTGCTGGCTTTGTCCCGCGAATCAAAGATCAGAAGCACGAACGTGACTGAGTCGCCTCACGCAGAGCCAATTCACAGCCTCGTTGCATGCAAAATGATGCAGGAAAGCCACTAAAATTAATACTGGATATACGCCACCGCACCGTCAGTATGCGTCGAAAGTTTAAATTCATTTAGACACATCCGTTATGAAAATCATCATCGTTGGCGCTGGCGAAGTCGGCCACAATCTTTGCACAACACTCGCTGCCGCTGGGCACGACGTGACTCTCATCGAACGCTCTGCACAACGCTGTGAGAAGCTGGATGAAGAGCAGAACGCGCGTATCATCTCTGGCAACGGCAGTTCTGCGCGCCAATTGATCGAAGTCGATGTGGCAGAGTGCGACGCCTTTCTTGCGATGACTAGTGATGACCGCACCAACATCATTTCCTGTTCTCTAGCCAAGGGGCTGGGGGCTAAAAACACGATCGCCCGTATCCATGACGAGACCTACAGCGATAACTCGGTGATTAACTATCAACTGCACTTCGGCATCGATCTTTTGGTAAACCCAGAAGCGATCTGCGCCGTAGAACTGGCTAAAGAGATTCGTGGTGCAGGGCGCGTGGCCGTAGAAAACTTCGCCCGCGGGCAGATCGAAGTCCAGCAACAGCGTGTCGCTGCGGGCTCTCGACTGATCGGCAAGCAACTCAAGGACTTAAAATTAGACCCTCGTGTGCGTATTGGCTACATTCAACGCGACGGTAAAAGCGAGATCGCCAGCGCAGATAGCATCATGCAGGTGGACGACCTGGTCACGCACTTCGGCCATCCTGAAGCCCTGTTTGCCCTGCGCCAAAAATTTGATCCAAAAGACAAATTCGACATCTCACGAGTCGTACTCTTCGGAGCCAGCGAGACTGCGATCAATTTGATTCAGTTGCTAACCAATCCACGCTTCAAAATCCGTGTGATCGAGAAAAACCTCGAGACTTGTCGCGCATTGGCAGAGCGTTTTCCACACATTACAGTGATCCATGGTGATGCCACCTCGCTACGCCTGCTCGAAGAGGAGCAAATCGGCAGCGCCGACTATTTTGTGGGTTGCACGAAAGACGATGAGGAAAACATCCTCACTTGCATTCAGGCCTCTAAGCTCGGTGCCAAACATGTGCAACTGGTAATCAACAAGGGCGATTATGACGAGCTACTCGGCATGCTAAAGACGACACTGGCGATTGAAGTGGTCGTCTCACCACGCCGTGCCACTGCCGAATTCATGCTACGCACTTTATCGACAGAACTCATCGCTACCCTCGCCGATTTACCCAGTCAGGGAGTCCGCATACTTGAAGTGCGCATCAGTCACTCCAGTCCATGCGTCGGCCGTAGCGTCAAAGACCTGCAATTTCCACGCGGCAGCCTATTGGTCGCCTTGCAACATAAATTCAAAGCCAAGGTCCCCGCAGCAGATGATGTCATTCTTGCAGGCGATCGGGTCGTCGTCGCCGTCAACCACGAGCATGAAAAAGCACTACTTGAGTGCCTCGTCTAAGCTGTGAATACCGCAATCATCTATAAGCTGCTAGGCATGGTGCTGCTGTCTCTGGCCGGAGCCTTCGGCCTCTGCATCTTGGCGGGGCTCGCCAACGGCGAGACTTTTGCCGACCAATCCTTGCAAGCCTTCGCTACCTCGATCGGGATGACTTTTGCGCTGGCCGCGCTCTTTCTTCTGCTCGGCCGCAAAGGACAAGCCAAGCTCTTTCGCCGCGAGGCACTCTGCACCATCGGGCTATCGTGGATACTCGCCACCATCGTTGGCGCGATCCCGTATCTCCTCATCGTCGAGCACTGCGATATTTCTGATGCGATCTTTGAGAGTTCATCTGGGCTCACCACCACTGGTGCGACCGCCTTCCCAAAGTTTTACGAATTCCCGCATAGTCTGTTGTTTTGGCGCTCACTCAGCCAGTGGGTCGGCGGCTTAGGGGTGGTCGTATTTTTCGTCGCGATCCTTTCCTCACTCGGTGCCGGCGCAAAAATCCTGTTTAGTAATGAGTCTTCGGGTACTTCGGCAGACTTTGATGTCGGCCGCATCCAGAGCGGCGCTTTCTACCTGATGCTCTATTACTTGGGCCTTTCAGTTGCCTGCATGGTCGCCTATGCGATGGGAGGGATGAATTGGTTCCAGGCGATCAACCACGCCATGACCACCATCGCAACGGGTGGGTTTAGCACCGAGCCCGAGAGCATGCAGCAGTTTCAGAGTCCAGCACTCGAATGGATCTCGATCGTATTTATGACGATTTCAGGTACCACCTTCGTCTTCGCCATACAACTGCTTCGCGGACGCACCAAGGGATTAGCCAAACACAATGAGATCTACTGGTTCTACGTGATACTCCTCGCGAGCACTGCTCTTCTGACGCTCTACCTGGTCGAGCTGACAGGAGAGCTCCCCGACCACAACAGTATCCGCGCAGCAGCCTTCCAAGCCGTTTCTATTATGACGACGACTGGCTATTCGACCATGGACTACGACACTTGGTTGCCCTCTGCCAAGATGTTACTGCTCATTTTGATGTTAATTGGAGGCTGTTCGGGTTCGACCAGCGGCGGAGTTAAGGTGGTGCGCGTCATAATCGCGTTACGTGCCGCGGTGCAAAGCGTAGCGCAATCCTTCCGCCCGCATGTCACCAAGCCAATGCGGATGGGTGGCCAAACGGTCAGTCAAGGGGCGATTAACAGCGTTGTCATCTTTCTAATGCTCATACTATTTTTAGTTGTCGCATCGATGCTCTTCATCGCATCCAACGAACCAGAACTCACTTTCGTGGGCTCGTTCTCAGCAGTTCAAGCGACTCTGTTTAATATTGGTCCAGGCTTCGACGCTGTCGGCCCCACCCGGAATTTCCATTTCCTAAGAGATTCCACCAAGATATTCCTTTCCCTACTGATGATCCTTGGGCGGCTTGAACTCTACGCGGTGCTCGTCCTCTTTTCTCCATCGGTGTGGAAACGTTTTTCGTAGCCGAGGAAGCGGCGTGGACTCAAATCAGTGTCGCTTAAGCGAGCGCACGGATCACAGCGACTAAGCTCAGAGGCAATGATCAAAAAAATCCTTGTCGATGGGTGCCCAAAGGAGGGAAGGCGACTCGCCGACACTCCTATTGCGGTGAATGGCTCAAACAAGCTCACCCCACCTGGGACCCGTTGCCTCTCGGATGAAACGAGCTGTCGTATCGATCGAGGCTTTGCCACTCATCGACAATAAACCAAAGAACTAGTCTTCGCCGTCTTCGCCAATCGCTTCGACTGGGCAACCTTCGAGCGCTTCCATACACAGCTCGATGCCCTCCTCGTCAGTTGAATCAGGCTGCTTATGCACAAAAGAATATCCTCCGTCTTCGTTGCGGGTGAAGAAATCCGGAGCAGTTTCGCGGCAAAGGTCACAATCGATGCATTGCTCATCAACGTAATACTTTCCTTTAACATTCTCCGGCCATTTTTCGTCTATATCTGCCATGCTGCCAAGGTCGAGAATTTCCCTTGCGAGTCAAGCGGGAAGGCAAACGAGACTCATTTGCATCAAATCAGAAGCTTCGATTGCAATCCGAGCAGAATCCCTATTGCTTATTGCACTTGTGCACACGGGAACACGCGGCTTTTAATGCGGTCTAGTTGAGCGCATAACCTTTCACGTTTAAATTACTATGCTCTACGACCGCCCGTACATGCGCCAATCTCCTGAGTCTGTCGCCGAGCAGACCAGCGCAGTGAGGATTCTCCTCATTGTGACGATCAGTATCTTTGTGCTCCAGCAAGTGCTGAATATCAGCTTTCCTGGCATCGGCGGCAGCCAAAACCTTTTTCTCTCAGACTGGTTCGCATTCAGTGCAGAAAATTTCAAAGAACTCAAAGTCTGGACCGTCTGCAGCTATGCTTTTCTACACAGTACCACGACGATTCTGCATCTCATAGGTAATATGGCTGGCCTATTTTTTATCGGTCGAATTCTTGAACCACTGCTCGGGAAGCAACAGTTTTTGATTCTTTATTTTAGTGGCGCAGTGGTCGGAGCACTTACTTACCTGATTTTTCACTTTAATGGTAACAACAGCGTCGTCGGTGCCTCAGCGGCAGTGGTCGCACTCTTAGCCTTCTTTTGCCAACGCCACCCCGAGCAGCCCGTTACGCTGCTGCTGTTCTTCGTTATTCCGTTAACTGTTAAACCAAAGTGGCTCTTTAGGGGACTCCTCGGCTACACTATTTACGCGCTAATCTTTACCGAACTGGCCGGCAATGCACACGTCGCACATTCCGCACATCTCGGCGGCTTGCTCGTCGGCGTGCTCTACTTCCGCTATGTCTACAATGGCAAATCCTCGTTTGCTGAGACTAGCAAGCGGCCAAGCATCGAAATGCCAGAATGGTTTAAGCGTCGTAAAAAAACCGCAGCGCAGACCAGTTACCAAGTGAATCGCCCGACAGAGAGCAACCATGACCTACAGAAAGAGGTCGATCGCATCTTAGATAAAATCAATGCCTCTGGCTTTGGCTCGCTCAATCATGACGAGACCGCGACGCTCGACCGAGCCAAGGATATCCTCAGTAAATAACTGCCCAACCATCATACCTTGTTCCTTTATTTGCCCAAAGGGCACCCGGCTTCAGTCACCCATTCGGGGCAAACCACAGACGGTTCGCTAACTTCGGGCTACTTTCATACTTCCCCCTACCACACGTTCCTACTTTCCCACCTTCCCACTTTCCCACTTTCCCACTTATATAATTTCCCTCCCATCAATGACTTCTATATTTACTACCATTGCCCGCCTCAGTTGCATCACACTGGTCACACTCACCCTCCAAGTCTCTGCTTACGCTGGATTTGAGCAGACCAAAGAAATGGCAGACCAAACCCGTTGGGTGATGAACACCATTAATTCCCGCCATTATCTACACGGCAAGATGGAGAAGCTCAACGGTACTGAAATCGTCGAGGCATTCACCGAATCGTTCGACCATGGGCACATATATTTCCTACGCAACGAGGTCGACAACTTCGTCTTCCGCTTCGGCGATGCGATGGAAGACTTCCTACAGAAAGGTAACCTCTACGCAGCCTTCGAAATCTACGCGGCCTATCAAAGCAACGTCCAAGCCCGCACCGACTGGGCTTACCAACGACTGACCCAAGACTTCGATTTTAGCGTCGACGAAAACTTCTCCCCCGACCGCCGCGAAGCCAAATGGCCCGCCACTGCTGCAGAGAGCAATGACCTCTGGGAGCGTCGCTTAAAGTACGAAATCCTCAACGAGTTGCTCTCACTCGCCGGCGAAGAAGAAGAACTCGAGTACGGTGAAACAAAGAATCCTGACAACGTTGAAGACCAAGAGGACGACAGCTTTGACCCGGCCAAGATTCAACGCCTCCTCGAAGACGCCGAGTTTATGGTCGAGGCGCTCGACGCTGCACGCGAGAAGATCCGCCGCCGTTACGAGCGCAATCTCACCTACATCGTCGATCGCGAAGCCGCCGAAATCCAAGAGTCCTTCATCAATGCGATGACTCAACTGTTTGACCCACACTCCAGTTTCCTCTCCGCCGATACACTCGAAAGCTTCAACTCTGCCGTGCAGAACTCATTTGTTGGCATCGGCGCCCTCCTGCAAGACGACGACGGCATCTGCACTATTAAACAAATACTTCCCGGCGGCCCAGCTGAAGAATCTGGCCTGCTGCATGACGAAGATAAAATCCTCGCTGTGGCGCAGGGTAAAGACGGCGAATTTGAAGATGTCGTTGACATGCAGCTTCGCTACGTCGTACGCAAAATTAAAGGCGAGAAAGGCAGTATCGTGCGCCTCCTCATTCGCCCTGGTTCCGCTGGCGATCCATCTGTCCGCAAAGATATCTCGATCACACGCGGCGAGGTCAAACTCACCGCCAACCTAGCATCTGCTAAGTTAATCGACATCCCCACCGCCGCTGGCGAACTCATTCCTGTTGGAGTCATCGAGCTACCCTCTTTCTATGGTAACATTGGCGCCGGCAGTACGTTGACCACCACTGCTGGCGACGTCACCGAACTACTCAAAAAGCTAAGTGCAGCAGGGGCCCAAGGCATCATTCTCGACCTTCGTATGAATGGTGGTGGCCTGCTCAGTGAAGCGGTACGCGTGGCCGGGCTCTTCATTCCCATCGGCCCTGTGGTACAAGTGCGTAATCCCGATGGCCGCACCGACGTGCTCTCCGACCGCGACCTTAACCTCGAATGGAAGGGCCCGCTGATCGTACTGACTTCACGTTTCAGCGCTTCCGCCTCCGAGATTGTCGCTGGTGCGTTGCAAGACCACGGTCGTGCGCTCATCGTCGGTAATACTTCGACACACGGTAAAGGTACTGTCCAAGAAGTTTACCACATGAACACCCGCCCCGCTTTTTCTTGGTTTCAGAATACAGCAGAGCCACAGGCTCGGCCCGTCGCTTCGAAAATCACCATTAAGCAATTCTATTTGCCTGGCGGCAGCTCCACTCAGCTGAAAGGCGTACCCTCTGACATCGCCTTGCCTTCGGTGAACGAGTTTCTACCTATCGGCGAATCCGATCTGCCACATGCTCTTGCTTGGGATGAAATACCCGAAGTCGACTGGTTCAACGACTGGAAGAAACTCCGCATTTCTAGTCCCGAAGTACCCAGATTGAAGAATACGCTCGCGCAAAACAGCACGGCGCGCCAGGCGAGCCTAGCAGAGTTTGCATTTCTTAAGGAACAGATCGAGTGGCGCAAAGCACGCTACAACGAGAAAGCGATCTCGCTCGACCTCGAACAACGTATTGCCCGCAAGATCGAAGATCGGATAGTCATCGACCGCATGGACGATGCCTACGAGACACTCCGCGAGACGAACTACGCCGAAGAAAAATTTATTCTTAAAATTGCTGAAGAACAAGATGCTCTCTCGAAGCAGAATCTGCTCGAAACAGCAGCCGTCGCATTCGCACTCGCCCCCGCCGGGACTGCCAATGACCCAACAGCGGGTGTTGTAGAAGTCGAACCCGACGACGAAGAAGAAGACAAATCAGACTTCGATATTTATTTGCGCGAAAGCGCTCGCATTATGGCCGATTGGATTGAGATTGAGACCACCGACAAAGCCGCCGTCACCGCAACCAAACCCACAGTGACTGCAGCGGCACTGTAGTTCTAGATCGTAGGCTGTGTGTAAATCGTGGCGTCGTTGCTTGCAACGACTCATTGTGGTTGAGCACAGACGCCTTATCAAGGCCGTTGCAAGCAACGACGCCACAACTGAGGTGGTCGCATCTACTTGCGCATGCTCAATTCGATGAGAAACGCTTCGCGTGCCTTATCACTGACCCAATCGTGACGAATGATGGTAAAGACTGAACCATCTCTGAGATAGACGAACGAGAGCGCATCCTTGGAACGTATCCGAAACGTGATCACTATAAACACGATGAAAAAAGTCGGTATGATCCCCCAGAACAGCAGGTTTACCGCATCACCCTGAGTCGCCCAAAACATTAGCCCTGCGAGAGCAGTTGCCATGACTAAATACGGCAATTTCCCTTCAGTTTTTTTGAGCTGCTGCCCGACGTGCGTATCGATATTTGCCAGCGCTGTGCTGCGGCTGCCGCTCTCACGTCCGAGATCCCATTCATGGTGTATGCGATCGCCCTCGACCGTCAAATGATCCCAGCGCTTACCTTTGGTCTGTTTTAGCTCCATCTTCTGGCTAATTTATCGCCTGCCATCGAAGGTATGTAAATGCTAATTGGCTCTACATCTCTTAACTCACACAGAGGCGCGGAGACCACGGAGGCTGTTCCACCGAACCGAACGCAACGGTGCGACTGGGTTGATCCTAAATTCGGCAAATGGCAAAGCCTTTTAGATTTAATACCTGAACACCCCTCCAATACTGGCAACGCAGGTCCAAAACAAGCCGCATTGGCTCAAACTTACTTGACTCAAAATTATTTGACTCAATAATACTTGAGTTATGATAGAGAATCCATTCAGAATATCAGGTATCGTCACCGGCAAATATTTCATCGATCGTGCCGATGAATGCCAGGCAGTGATTGAGACCATGCGGGGACAGGGTGAAAAGATGCTGATTTATGGAGAACGTCGCATGGGCAAATCGTCCATTCTGCTCAACGCCGCCGCACGCTTGCGCAAAGAGAAAGAGCAGGTCGTGTATGCCGACATCTCGCCCGCCACCTCCCTCACCGATGTAGCCAACATCATTCTGCATGCCTTCAACAAGGAGACTGGCGGCACTGTCAATTGGATAGAGCTACTGAGACAGATTCCGATCAGTTTCACCATTAGCTCACAAGGCATTCCATCACTAGATGTGAGCCTCAAAAAGGAGAGTGCCGATAAGCAACTGATATGCTTATCGGCGGTATTGGATTCGCTAGATGCCTACGCCGCTAAAAAGAAACTCACCCTCATCGTCGATGAGTTTCAAAAGATGGTCGAATTCGGCGCAGAAGCGGCCGAGTGGCAATTGCGCAGTGCGATTCAACAGCATCAGCACCTCAATCATATTTACGTAGGTTCACAGACCCGGATCATCGATCAAATGTTAATGAAAGATCGGGCTTTTTACCGTTTCTTTGAGATTCTGAGCATTGGTCCCATTGACGAAACTTTCATGGGCGAGTGGATCGACGAGCGCTTCAAACAAGCCTTTGGCAAACCCTACAGCGTCGGCGCAGAGTGTATTCGTCTCGCCGGACCACGCACCCGCGACATTGTCAAACTCGCCCGTAAGAGCTTTGTCTTAGCCCAGCGCTCGCAAAAAATCGACTGCTTAGTGGCAGATGCCATCGAGCAACTCGTCGGTGAAGAGGACGACTTTCTGCGCCCTCAATGGGATCACCTTTCCAACCTTCAAAAAGACATTCTGAAAGTCGTCGCCAGCGGCGTAAAAGAAATCAGCTCACAAGCGACCATTACACGCTTCGGCCTGCCCAACAGTTCTAAGCTCGCTTACCACTTCAACACATTGGTCAAAAGTGATGTGCTTGGGAAAGACTCGGACGGCTACCACTTTGACAACCCATTTTTTAAGCACTGGGTCGTCCAGACATTGCCGGAGGCAAGAGGCCTCGGATGATAACCATTACCTCCAGGGATTCAGCGGTATCAGTGTAAGCGCTATTAAACTGCACCCATGGCTTTTCCTCTGCAGAACGCTCGTCTGAGGAAATCTCTTCGACTCCAATGCGGAACGCACGAATGAGGTCATTGTCTGCCCACGCTGAGCCGCCAGTGCTTTAGCACGCTTGAAGAATCTATCTGGCAATTCGATTCTGGTCTTCATGCTAAAAATCTAACCCATATTCATGGGTCGTTAAACGTGAACTAATGCCAACTCTGCCCTTGATGATCTCCCACAGGTTTGTCTGAAGGCCTCGTTGTCACGGCACTGAGGTTTGGCTTTTACTACCCGCTATCGCTGGAGGCACGGAGCAGGAATAGAGTAGAAATTATTGGCGTGACTTCAATGCTCCTTGCCTCGGTATCTACAGCAACCGTAAGGCGCGAGTGGCTGATACTTTTAAATTTGGCGACCAATCGCCTGTCGCGGTTTAAAAAGGCGCAATGTGGGAGTTAAACTGCTGAATTACACCATCGGCAGGACAGACAAGGTTGTCTGTTTCGCTACATAAAAAACGCGCCCCCTTGCGGAAGCGCGTTTTTGGAAAAATGTGTTGGAATCTACCCTTAGCGTCGACGGCCCTTGGCGAGCTTCTGTGCCAATAAGAACTGTATGTTGTCCGCTAAACGGTCAACTTCACTTGGATCGTGTCCTTCAGCTGCTGCGATACGGAGAGCTTCCTCAGCGCGTGCTTGTGCTGATTCGACTTCGGCTAGATCAATGTCCTTCACGTCAACCGCTGCTTCAGTTAGCACTGAGATGGTGTTACCGATGACCTTGGCAAAGCCATAGTCAACTGCGATGAACTCTGTGTTGCCGCCTTTAATCACCTGTAACTCACCTGCGACGATCTTAGTGACCATCGGGACGTGGCCAGTCAGGATACCTGTCTCGCCCGACTCAGTTGGCAATACGACCTGATCGGCCTCAGTGCTGAGGACGCGTTCGTCAGGTGTAATAATTTCTAGAGTAAGCATTTTTTATTCAATTAGGAATTGATAATTAGGAATTAGGAATGGGAACCAGAAAAAAATGCTCTGACTCGTAATTTGTAATTCCTAATTGAACCGCGAGCGGCTCTTAGCCTTTTTTGCTAGCTTCGATCGCCATGTCGATTCCGCCCTTCATGTAGAGGTCGTTCTCGGCAAGGTCGTCGCACTCACCATTGAGGATCATTTGGAAACCCTTAATAGTGTCTGCAGTCGAAACGTATTCACCAGGTGTGCCGGTGAAGATTTCAGCAACGTGAAATGGCTGCGAAAGGAACTTTTGCACCTTACGTGCACGGTAAACAGTTTGCTTATCTTCAGGAGATAGCTCGTCCAGACCAAGAATCGCGATGATGTCTTGAAGGTCCTTGTAGCGCTGCAGTACGTTTTGTACACCACGCGCACATTGGTAGTGCTCTTCGCCAACAATCGCTGGGTCGAGTGCGTTGGAAATTGAAGCAAGAGGATCCACCGCAGGGTAGATGCCGAGCTCAGCGATCGAACGCTCAAGCACGATGGTGGAGTCCAAGTGAGCAAAGGTGTTGGCTGGTGCAGGGTCAGTCAAATCATCCGCAGGGACGTAAACAGCTTGGAACGAAGTAATCGAACCCTTCTTAGTGGAGGTAATACGCTCCTGAAGGTTACCCATTTCCTGAGAAAGTGTTGGCTGGTAACCCACCGCAGAAGGTGAACGACCGAGTAGTGCAGACACCTCGGCACCGGCTTGAGAGAAGCGGAAGATGTTATCCACGAACAGAAGAACGTCTTGGTTCTTTTCGTCACGGAAATATTCAGCCATTGTCAGACCGGAAAGCGCGACACGCATACGTGCACCAGGAGGCTCGTTCATTTGACCGTAGACCAGAGCAACTTTCGAGTTGGTGATATCTTTTTGGTCGATAACGCCTGCATCAGACATTTCGTGGTAAAGGTCATTACCTTCACGTGAACGCTCACCCACACCGGCGAATACGGAGTAACCACCGTGCGCCTTAGCGATGTTGTTGATCAGCTCCATGATGACAACTGTCTTACCAACACCCGCACCACCGAAAGCACCAACTTTGCCACCTTTAGTGAAGGGGCAGATAAGGTCGATGACCTTGATGCCTGTCTCGAGGATCTCGGCATCAGTTGCTTGGTCGATGAGTTCTGGTGGCAGGCGGTGGATCGAGCGTCGCTCGTCTGTCGCAACAGGGCCCTTTTCGTCCACTGTATCACCAGTCACGTTGAAAATGCGGCCGAGAACGGCTTCACCTACAGGGACAGAGATTGAAGATCCAGTGCCGACGACTTCCATGCCGCGGACGAGTCCATCGGTGGATGTCATTGCAACCGCACGGACAAGACCTTCGCCCAAGTGCTGTTGCACTTCGAGTGTGAGGCTCTTCTCAACGCCGCCAATAGCGAAAGCGATTGTGATGGCGTCGTAAATTTTGGGGACGCTATCTTGCGGGAAGGAGGCGTCGACGACGGCGCCGATGACTTGGACAATTTTACCGTTTTTGCTCATGGTGATTAGAAGGTGAAAAAGTGGGAAGGTGGAAAAGTGGGAAGGTTCAACGACTAGACGGATGCGGATGCAGCGATCTCAAGAATTTCCTGAGTAATCGCAGCTTGGCGCGCCTTGTTATAGTCGAGAGTGAGATCATCGACGAGTGTCGACGCGTTATCTGTAGCTGCCTTCATGGCGACCATACGTGCGCTGTATTCTGCAGCGCGGGCTTCGAGAAGGAGCTGGTGGATGATGACCTTAACGTAAAGGTCGGGAAGTGCATCGAGTACAGCTTCCGCTGTTGGTTCAAAAACCATTTCGCGAGTGTCGCCACGTGCCTCCAGTGAAGGGAGATCGGCGACACGCTTCTTGAGCTGTTCCAATACTTCGCGCAGATCAACGATCGGCAGGAGAGACTGAATCACAGGCTCTTGCACGAGGACGTTCACAAAGCGCGGGTATACAATCTCGATGGTGTCGACTTCGCCATTCTTATACGCATCGATCAGCAGCTTCAGCATTGGGCGCAGTTCAGAGAACGTTGCTTTATCCGAAATAGTGAAGTCTGCAACGAGGTTGCGACCGGAACGTGAGATGAATTGCGTCGCCTTGCGGCCAACAGTTACAAATTTTGCATCACCTTTGACCTCATCAACAATCTTACGAAACAGATTGGTGTTGAGTGCGCCACAGAGGCCCTTGTCAGTGGAGAGAATCAGCAGGCCGCGTGTCTTGACTTCGCGCTTCTCAAAGAAGGGATGCGAAATCGTAGCACCGGATAGATCGAGCTTTTCGCCGACTGTGTCTAGCAAGTCAGCGAGGAGCAGCGCGTATGGACGGCCCGCTACAGCGGAGTCCTGAGCTCGTTTCATCTTGGAAGAAGAAACCAGCTGCATCGCACGCGTGATCTGCCGGGTATTTTTAACCGACTTGATGCGGCGGCGGATGTCGCGAAGATTGGCCATTCTATTTAATTAAGAATTAGAAGTTACGAAGGCGAACGAGCTTAAGCGGAGAACCCTGCCACCCACTCTGCGAGGGATGTCTTAAGAGCTGCTTCGGTTGCGTCGCTAATTGCTTTTTCAGTACGGATGGTGTCCATCACCTTGGCACCACGTGTTTCAAGGAAATCACGCAAGCTTGAGGTCGCTTCAACAATCTTCGCGACTTCAATCGCATCGAAGTAACCATTTTGAACGGCATAGATCAGTGAGGACTGAACTTCGACAGGAATCGGGTTGAATGCCTTCTGCTTGAAGAGCTCAACCACACGTGCACCACGCCCAAGCTGAGCCTTAGTCTTCGCGTCGAGGTCGGAACCGAACTGAGCGAACGCTGCAAGCTCACGGAACTGTGCGAGTTGAAGCTTCACCTTACCGGCAACCTTCTTGATCGCTTTGATCTGCGCTGCAGAACCCACACGAGAAACAGAGAGACCCACCGATACCGCTGGGCGGATACCTTGATTGAACAAATCAGTTTCGAGGAAGACCTGACCGTCAGTGATCGAAATCACGTTGGTAGGAATGTAAGCCGCCACGTCACCTGCCTGAGTTTCAATTATCGGCAACGCTGTAAGCGAACCGTTACCATTATCTTCATTCACACGAGCTGAGCGCTCGAGGAGGCGGGAGTGCAGGTAGAAAACATCACCAGGATACGCTTCACGACCAGATGGGCGCTTCAGGATCAAAGAAATTTGACGATAGGCAACCGCTTGCTTGGAAAGGTCATCATAGACGATGAGCGCGTCCATGCCATTATTCATGAAGAACTCACCCATCGATGCACCAGCGAACGGAGCAATGTATTGATTGGCAGGATTGTCTCCGGCAGACGCAGAAACGATAATTGTGTATTCCATCGCGCCGGCCTTTTCGAGGACAGCAATGGTGCGGGCGATGTTGGAATTCTTCTGACCGATCGCAACGTAGATGGAATAAACCGGGCGGAAGCCTTCGGGAAAGGTGCCGTCTTCGTTGCGGTGCTGATTGTTGATCTTCGCTTGATTGATGATGGTATCAATTGCGATGGTTGTCTTACCAGTGGAACGGTCACCAATGATGAGCTCACGTTGGCCACGACCAATGGGAATCATCGAATCGATTGACATGATACCAGTCTGCATTGGCTGATCAACCGACTTACGTGGGATGATGCCTGGTGCGATCTGGTCAACAGGATAGGTCTCTGTCGAGTTGATTGGGCCTTTGCCATCGATTGGATTACCAATCGCATCCACCACACGACCTAGTAGGCCCATGCCAACAGGAACGGAAAGTAGCTTACCCGTGGTGGTGGCTTCGTCGCCTTCCTTCAACTTGGAATAATCACCAAGAATAACGCAACCGACTTCGTCTTCTTCAAGATTCAAGGCGATTCCGTAAACGCCCTGACCGAAATCGATCATTTCGTTATACATGGCTCCAGACAAGCCTTCGAGCTTGGCGACACCATCTGCGATAGAGACGATTTTACCAGTGTTAGATTTGACGGCGCTGGCTTGGAAGCTAGCGATCTCGTTTTCAATTTGTTCGACTATAGAGCTCATGAGAAACTAATGGAGAGAAAGTAAGAAATATGGGAAGGTTTAAAAGTGGGAAGGAATACAGGTCAATTAACTAACATTCTCGGCGAGGCGCTGAAGGCGGCCGGCTAAGGACGCATCATACAGATCATCGCCGACGCGCACACGCACACCAGCAATCAGAGAAGTATCTTGTTTTATGACCGCAGTTACAGGGCGGCCATAAATTTTGGAATAGGTGACTTCAATCGCTTTTAATGCTTCGCCACTCAAGGCGCCTGGAGTCGACACGACGGCCGTCTGCAGAGCGATCTCGCGATGAAGATAATTCAGAAAGCTCTTGAGAACCGTAAGATGATGGCGGTGCTGAACCTGCTTGAGGCCAGCGAGGACCTCGCCAACTCTGGCTACAGTCACGACACCGTTGTCCTTAGAGAGCTCGACGAGCTTCTTGGCTAAGCGGATGATCTTTTTGTCGCGTTTCATCAGATAGAAAAACTAAGGATTAGCTAGCGGTGCCAGCCAATTCCTTGGCAGCAGAATCGGAAAAGGTTTGTTTCTCAGAATCGGAAAGATCACGAGAAAGTACCTTAGAGGAAGTCGCCACCACGAGGCGGGCAACTTCTTGACGCACATCAGAGAGCATCTTCTGGCGTTCGAGCTCAGTCGCTTCACTCGCCTTACGGATGATCGCTTCAGCTTGTGCTGCAGCTTCTTGTGTCTTCTGCTCGATCATCTCTTTGGACTGCTCACGGGATTCAGTTAGGATTTTTTGAGCATCGATCGCAGCTTGCTTAATCTTTTCGGCGCGTTCGCGCTCAGCTTCAGCGAGCTGTGTCTTCATTTCCTCAGCATACTGAAGTCCGTCAGCGATCTTCTGCTGGCGTTCGTCGAGCGTCGCAGCGATCGGTTTAACCGCAAATTTATACAAGACGAATGCAACCAAGCAGAAATTTAACATCTGCGCGATTAGAGTCGGCCATGTCACCCCGAACTTGTTGGCGATCTTCGTCAACTTGTTGCCTTCTGCTTTCGCAACTGCTTCGCTGTGTTTAAGAACGGCCTCAGCGTGCTCTGCGATTTCGTGCGCGGTAGGATGTGCACCGAGCTCAGCCACCTCGGCAACTGAATCGAGCGATGTCGCGTGAGCATCTGCAGCGGCTACGAGACCGAGCGGTAGTGAGAGTGCTAGTAGCAGAGTGATGAAAGTGGCCTTCATAGAGAAAACGGGATTGGAAAGAAAAGAGTCGGAAAGTGCCGACAGTCCGAGGACCGTCGGCAAAGACTTAGGTATCCAGATTAGCCAAGGAAGATCGCGAAGAACACGATCGCTTCAGCGAAAGCCATTGCGATAATGGACTGAACCAATACTTTGGTGGCTGCTTCTGGGTTACGACCTACAGATTCACAAGCCTTCAGACCGATGAGACCAATGCTGATCGGCACTGCAATCGCTGCTGCTGCTACGTGAATCTTACCTGTAATTTCTGCGAGGATATCGAACATAATATGTATTATTGAGTTTTGTATTTAGTGTTTTCTGCGTCGTCCACGAATTGATACATGGTCCCGAACGCTGAAAGGATTTGAAAGTTTAGTGTGCTTCTTCGTCGTGGTTGGTCATCAGACCGATATAAATTGCGACGAGCAAGGTGAAGATCAACGCCTGCACCACACCGACGAGCACTTCGTAAAAGTAAAAAGGAATCGGCACGATATATGGCGCCAGACCAGTCATACTAGTCAAAAGATTCTCACCACCGAAAACGTTGCCGAAGAGACGAAACGAAAGAGAAACCGGACGGAAAGCGATCGAAACGACTTCAATTAAGCCCACCAGCAGGAAAATTGGAACGAGCAAAATATAGATCGCTGCCGGTGTTTCCTTCTTGTCAGCCTTATTACCGAAGAGCTCCCAAATAAAGAACTTCGGACCAGCAACTTTCAGACTGATGATTAACCATGCGAGCATTGCGACCAGCGCCATACCCAAGGTAGAATTCAAATCCGCATTGGCAGGACGCATCCAATAAGTGAATTGGCCTTGGTCATTATAATGACCAAAGACTCCCACACCTGGAATCAAGCCACTCCAATTGTGAAGCAAAATGTAGATGAACAGACCGATCAGCAGCGGAAATGTCATCGGAAAAGCCTTCTTACCGACGATCGGCAGCAATAAACCACGCAGACCCTCGATCAAACTTTCAACGACCGCTTGTCCCTTACTAGGGATGAGCTTCGGAGTCCCTACGGCCCAGCGGATCAGCAAAATGAATGCGATCGAAATCGCCCATGTCGTTGCAATCGAATTTGTCAGCGGCAGACCAAAGATCTCTGTCAAATTGTAAGGAGATGCGCTAATGCCACCCTCTGCCGCTTGCAGAGATGTCATTGTTCCAGAAAGGAAGAGAAAGGTTGGTAGTATTTTGTTCAAGAAGAACTTAAAAAGAGAGTTGTTTTTTGCGACTAGAAACTACAGGAACGGCAAGTTTCATGTCGCCGCAAACTAGTCGCGTCAATAACCGAATGCTTTTTTTAGTACTGTCAATGAGCAGTATTTATAAATCCTATCACCTCACTGCGTCGTATCTAAACTTGCCCCGCGCGGCACGACAGCTAATCCTATTAAAGTTATCAGCATTCATCATGAGTAGTCCCACCAATCTTACTGACAGTATCGCACGCCTTCGCGACCGCAAAGGCGGCTCTGATATCGTTAGCGGACAACGCAAAGCACGAAAGCCACCTACGACGCGCAACAGACCCAGCCGCGAACGCCGATTCGCAACGGATTCCTTTATGTTGTTTGCCTACGCGCTGCTAGGTATAGCGACCGTCTGCCAGCTGATCCTGATCGTCTGGCTGGATATTATTTAGCTGCTACCTGGTCAATACTTCAGTTGTTGTGATCACAGCTTGCTGTCTGGAGGGAAACGCTCTGTCGATTCCGCCGAATCAACGAATGACCTAATTCACTGCATGGAAATGACGGAGCCTTGGCTCGGAGAGTGTCGCTGCGCTCGGAACCCTCCAACATTTACATGCGTCTCATTGCCTTTGCCCGACTCAAACTAAACCCGATGCGCCACCACCGAATGGTAGCCATCCATCAATTCCTGGAAATACGTCTCCATTTCGTGCGGCCACTCTGCCGCCGTGTCGATCTCCCACTCAGGGTGCGCCTGTAAATGCTCCACAGTCCACTCGTAGTAGGGCAAATCGTCTGATCGGAAGCAGAACCGCCCGCCTAGATCCGTGCGCCGCGCCACCTCATCTAGAAATCCAGCTTGCACCATGCGACGCCGATGATGCTTCGCTTTAGGCCAAGGATCGGGAAACAATAGCACCGTCATATCAAAGCGAATCCGCTCCGGCAGGACTTCTAGAAATTCACCCAAATCGGCTTTGAAAAAATGCAGATTCTGCAGCTGGCGCTTATCCCGCTTATCGAGACCTTTGCGAATACGCCATGAGATAAGATCAATTCCCACACAGCTTTGCTCGAGGTTTTCTTCTGCGTAACTAGTGAGCCAATGCCCATGGCCACAGCCGGCTTCAAACAGGATACGATTAACTCCTTCAAAGGCAGCGCTACATTCAACCTTCAATGCGGCTTTACGCTCTGTTTGTTTTTCCAATTCTCGGGCATGCGCTGCTGAAATTTCCATAATGCCAGTTTATGCACCGCCACACTCCACAAGGTCAAGGCAGTTGAGATCCCCCGTCTGACCAAACTGTTGCGAAACCATCTGATCAGGCATTAGCGAGATGCTTACACGAGGCGGCGCAACGGAAATGGCAGAATAATGGGGTGGCAGACGTAGTTCTGACACCCATTATTCTGCCACAAACACGTCTTGATAGTTTTGCTCTGAGGATGAATAGGTTTTGCAACAGTCTGTCCCGACGGAGACTACGAAACGATGTAGCCTCGACCGTGAGATCGCGGAACACCTGAGTCCGTAGCACATACAGGGGCATTATTTCTCTAACTCCTCAATTTCATTCCCCCGTCTGCGACTGCACATAGGGCAGACTAAAATGAAACGCCGCTCCCTGCCCAGATTCACTTTCAACCGAGACGCTGCCGCCATGCTGTTGCACAATATGCTTGATGATGCTCAAGCCTAGCCCCGTGCCGCCACTCTCACGCGAACGCCCTTTATCCACACGGTAAAATCGCTCGAAAAGATGCGGGATGTCCTTCGGTGGAATGCCAGGCCCGTCATCGGTAACCGTGCACAGCACTTTACTTTTTAGTTCATCACATCGAGCAGACACAATTAGCAGGGTGAAATCAGGCGCATAGCGGAACGCATTTTCGATTAGATTATCAAATACCTGTTGAATCCTAAAGCGATCAAAGGCAAACTCCCCTACCCGCTCATCAAAATCTAACTTCATTGTCTGCCCCTCGGCATTCAGTCGCGGCAAATATTGCTCCACAGTCTCCTCCAATAGTTGATGCAACGACTGAACTGTAGGCTGTATCTGCTCTGGCTTCGACTCCAAGCGCGATAACACCAATAAGTCCTCCACTAGTACATGCAGACGCTGTGCATTATCCACAATCTTATCCAGGAAGCGCGCACGCGTGTCCACTGGCAAGGTCACATGATCTTCCACCAGAGTTTCCGCAAAGCCCTTAATAATTGTTAAAGGAGTGCGCAACTCATGCGATACATTTGCCACAAAATCGCGACGCACCTCCTCGAGTTCCTTCAACCGCGTGATGTCATGCAGTACCAATAGGGTCGACTCTGAATTCTGCGCAGACACGCCACGCACCTCTACACATGAAACCTCAAACCAGAGGGTAGCGCCTAGACGCTCCACGCTCACCTCCTGCTGCTTCGGGCTCTGATCCACCCGATACGCATTCAAAAAATCAAGTAGCTTGGGCGAACGCAAAGCAGCCTCTAAGCGCGCCCCCTTCAATGCTCGAGCTCGCTGAAATAGGCGCTGAGCCGAATCATTCACAAATTCGATAACATGCTGGTCGTTAAAGATAATCACCGCCTCTTGGATCGACCCCAACATCGCCTCCAGCTGATTCGAGAGCCCTGATTCCACGTCGAGGTAATCACGATAGCGGTCGATTAAGTGATTTGTCTCCTTAATCAGCCCAGGCAGACCAAGCCTTTTCATCGAAGCCGAGCTTTCATTCAACAACATACATCGACTAAGGCGCACTGACTCTCGCAGCTCACCAACTGTGCGACGAATCTTGAGAACCGAAATCCAAAGCGTGATCAGTAACACGCACAGCAACGCACTTAGAAAAATAATCATTAAATATCAACGGCACGGTAACCGACTCCGCGAACAGTCTCAATCAAACGTGAATGTGCTCCCAATTTTTCTCGAACACGACGCACGTGTGTATCCACCGTCCGCGTTTCGATGTCGGTATCATAATTCCAGACATTCACCAACAAATGCTCACGCGACTGCACCCGCCCCTTTCGCTCCATTAACAATTTAAGTAAGCGAAATTCCGTGGCAGTTAGCACTACATTCTCTCCATCCACCAGTAACTGGTGCAACTCCTCATCAATCACTACACCGCTAATTTCAATCCGTTGCAACCGGGGCGCGTCTTCCTGCTTTGCATGACGCTCAATAAGCTTACCCGACCTAAGGACTAACTCCTTAATGCTGAACGGCTTAGAGATGTAATCATCAGCCCCCGACTCCAATCCCTGGACACGATCCTCCACTTCACCCTTAGCTGTCAGAAAGATAATCGGCACATCCTTCAGCAATGGATCTGCTCGAGCAATTCTACAGAGCTGTAAACCACTTAATTCAGCCATCATTATATCAAGAATCATCAAGTCCGGCTGAAAGTCCCTCGCCGCGCTAACGAACAACAGTGGATCATTCAATTCCTGACAACGGTAGCCCGCCTGCTCCAAGTTATACTTTAATAACTCTGTGACATCAGGCTCATCATCGACGACTAAGATACGCTGTGTTTTAAGTGTGTGCATACTGTGAAATCAAGAATAATGTACAACAAGCGCTTACAATCGAGAAGCAACTACGGATCTTTAGGCACTTATACATTTTGCTAGAACGAAAATAAGTCGCTCTGCGTCAACGCATAAACACTCAGAAAGAAGAGACTCAGCCGATTTTACCCCGCCGTCACACAACTGTCACTACCACGACACAAAGACACGCTCGATCCACGCTTCCCGCACCGCACATTCTTATGCCCTGTTTAGGGACAAGGCTGTTGAAAATGAGGGAATGTGAGCGACCCGCCCACAGCCATCCTGCATGGCTACAAAGGAGGGCGAGTCGCCCGCCCTCCTATAAAGCAAGCGACAGACGACTGAGAAAATGAACCATGGACCGCAAAAGGAGTGTGAGCGACCCGCCCACATTCATACTGCATGGCTACAAAGGAGGGCAAGTCGCCCGCCCTCCTATAAAGTAAGCGACAGACGACCGAGAAAATGAACCATGGACCGCAAAAGGAGTGTAGGCGACCCGCCCACATTCATACTGCATGGCTACAAAGGAGGGCGAGTCGCCCGCCCTCCTATAAAGTAAGCGACAGGCGACTGAGAAAATGAACCATGGACCGCAAAAGGAGTGTAGGCGACCCGCCCACATTCATACTGCATGGCTACAAAGGAGGGCAAGTCGCCCGCCCTCCTATAAAGTAAGCGACAGACGACCGAGAAAATGAACCATGGACCGCAAAAGGAGTGTGGGCGACCCGCCCACATTCATGCTGTATGGCTGCAAAGGAGGGCGAGTCGCCCGCCCTCCTTTCGCATTAATCGACGAAGGCCGCTTTTGAGGGAAGCCTGCTTCGAGGATTACACGCTCCATCTATGATGCAACGATCACTCCCCCTCTCCCAAGCTCGCCTTCTCGTAAAAAGCAGCTAACCGCTAGACCTTTTTCTTGTTCGCTCGACGCGCCTCTAGATGCACCATCAGGATGCTGATATCGACAGGATTCACGCCACTGATGCGATTGGCCTGCCCCAGCGTGCGCGGCAGAATCTCGATCAACTTTTGCAGGCTTTCACTGCGCAGGCCTTTGACGTTGGCATACATAAAGTCGTCCGGTATGCGGATGTGGTCGATGTGCTTCATCTTCTCAATCTGCTTCCTTTCACGTTCAAGATAACCCTTGAAAACAACACGGTAGTGCACCTCTGCACGCACCTCCTTAGATTCAGCTTTCAACTCTTGCGGGAAATCATCCTGTGAATGAGAGCGGCGCAAGTGAAGCGCATAGCTCTCCCCTGCCCTGCGCTCGTCTTCCAGTCGCTGGGTCCACTCAGCGACCTTAGCTGCTTTCGCCGAAATTATCGCTAGTCGCTTACTACCAACGAGTTGCAATCGAGAAGAATGCTCCAACAAGCGTATCTCGGCGCTCGGATGATTAAACAATAGTCGGTGCTCGGCACGACTGGAAAACATCCGATATGGCTCTTTGGTTCCCTTGGTGACTAGATCATCGATGAGTACGCCCAAATACGCCTCGTGGCGCTTGAGCACTAATGGCTCACTGCCACGTAACTTCTGCACTGCATTCACGCCCGCAATAAGGCCCTGACCTGCCGCCTCTTCATAGCCAGAGGTACCGTTGATCTGGCCCGCAAAGAATAGGTTCTCCACCTTCTTTGACTCGAGCGTGGGGAAAAGCTGTGTCGGTGGCGCGAAGTCATACTCGACCGCATACGCCGGGCGTAGCATGTGAACCTTCTCTAGGCCGTCGATACTACGCAGCATGTCCAACTGAACACCAAAAGGTAAACTGGTTGAGAGCCCATTAATATACCATTCGTTGGTATTACGACCTTCTGGCTCAAGAAATAGCATATGCCGTTCCTTGTCAGCAAAGCGGACGAACTTATCTTCAATACTTGGGCAGTAGCGCGGCCCAGTTCCCTCAATTTGACCCGAGTACATTGGTGATAAATGGAGATTATCCGTCACCACCTGACGCGTCTTAGCTCCCGTGTAAGTCATCCAGCAAGACACTTGGTCCTTGCCCGGCATCCACCCCAGCTTGCGCTGCCCTGGATGTTCCACGTGGAACAATTCATGCTCCGACTCACGGCCGTCGTGCTCAGTGTGTTCCACGTGGAACACATTATCCATCCCGCGGGTATCGTAAAAAGCAAACAACGTAGGCTCAGGATCGCCCTGCTGCTCTTCTAGTTGGCTAAAATCGATACTGCTGCCCAGAATACGCGCAGGTGTGCCAGTTTTTAGACGCTCGAGCTGGATTCCGGCCTCAAGAAAAGATCCCGAGAGCCCCTCTGCAGAGACATCCCCCATACGCCCGCCCTTATTAGTATTCTTGCCCACGTGCATCAGGCCACGAAGAAACGTACCTGTTGTCACCACGACCGTCTTGGCGTAGAAATCGACATCGAGGTTTGTTCGCACACCAACTACTCGATCACCTTCATAAATAAGTCCCTGTACCATCGCCTGAAAAAGATCGAGGTTAGCCTGCAACTCGAGCACGTGCTTCATGCGGTACTGATACGCCTTCTTATCGCACTGCGCTCGTGGCGCCTGCACCGCAGGACCCTTAGAAGCATTCAATAAACGAAACTGTATCGCAGTGGTATCAGCATTGATTGCCATCTCCCCGCCAAGCGCATCGATCTCACGCACCATATGACCCTTAGCCTGACCACCAATCGCGGGATTACAGCTCATTTGGGCGACAGTATCTAAATTTCCCGTCAGCATCAAGACATCTGCACCCAGACGCGCAGCGGCTAAGGCGGCTTCACAGCCCGCATGGCCTGCACCGCAGACAATCACATCGTAGGGCTGTTTCGGCCCGAATTTTAATCCACCACTCATTTTCCGATACAAAACTGTTTAAATAGACTGTCGAGCATACGATCATTATCCACTTTGCCTACCACCTTACCTATAGACTCCACCGCAGCACGAAGATCTGAAGCGATTAACTCAGATAAATCATCATCCTTCATTTTCTGAGCAGCTAACTCTAGCGAATCACAAGCCTCACCCAGCGCGTTCGCATGACGCGCATTGACAACCACACCATCGGTCGCATTCGGCTGCTGGATTGCCGACTCAATCGAATCTATCCAGAGCTCACGAAACGGTTGCAGCCCCTCGCCGGCTTGCAACGAGAGGCGTGCATGCTGAAATTCGGCCATAAAATCGTGATGCTCCGAGGCATTTGGTAGATCGATTTTGTTCTCGATCACGATTGTATTCTTAGGAGTCATACGAGCCAACAGAGATTCAGGCAGGGCAGGGGAGGGCAATGCGGAATCAAGCATCAACAAAAAGAAGTCTGCGGTTTCGGCCTGTTCGATCGTATGATTAATGCCAATTTGCTCAATCGCATCACCGGCCTCATGCAGCCCCGCTGTATCCAGTATCTCGATACGCCAGGGCCCCACCATCAAAAATGCTGAGATATAGTCGCGAGTCGTGCCTGGTATATCGCTGACGATCGACCGATCCGATCCAGTCAGTGCATTGATCAAACTACTCTTACCCACATTTGGCTCACCAATAATCAGCGTCTTAACTCCCTCGTGCAATAATGACGTATAGCGCTGTGTATTAATTAGTTCCAAAACCTCATTAATCAGCTTTCGCAGCTCTGAAGCAGGTCCGACCTGATCCTCGCTAGGCAAATCTTCTTCGGGGAAGTCAATATATGCTTCGAGATGCGCCATTACGCTCAAAAGCCGATCCGTCAACTCACTCATCTTACGGCCAACTGAACCATGCAACTGACGCTGCGCCACCTCGATACTACGATCCGAGCGCGCTCGAATCAGATCTGAAACCGCCTCAGCCTGACTCAAATCCATCTTTCCATTTAGGAAGGCAGTGCGAGTAAACTCGCCCGGTTCTGCGGATCGGCAGCCCCGAGACATGAGATCAGCCAAGATCTTCTGCACGATCAATGGGTTTCCATGTGGAGAGATTTCGAGCATCGCTTCACCCGTGAAAGACTTACCCAACTCGAAGTACGTGAAGACACAGTCATCAATAATTGCACCAGCGACATCGTGGTAAGTACCGAAATGAGCATAGCGTGGCGTTAGTGCTAGCTCACGGCCTAAAATTTGAGCCGAGAGGTCCGAACAAGCGGGACCACTCAAGCGAATCACCGCAATGGCTGATTCGCCAGCCGGAGTTGAAAGAGCAACTATTGTATCAGTAGCAGGCATAGTGCCGCAAAGTTCGTCACATATGCCGTGGCGTCAAGTACACATCTAAAGCGCTTTATTTAACGATGAATGTGAAATAATCTGGAGTAAGGCCCATAGAGTGAAAAATAAACCCACTTCTGGAGGCTTAATATCACAAAAAAACACCCGCTAGCCCGCATATGTACTGAGTTTCGCTGTAATTTTTGAAAGTCATGTTTTGAACACAATCACAGGTACCGGCAGCAGACTTTAATTTCATGCTACTAGTTGTTAAAGAGCGACTTGTGCATTAACTACAAGCATTGTGTAATACCCAAGTCGCCGCGCCACATGGACACTGTAAAATCTGAATGTTGTAGCTCAGTGGCTGGTTAACGACGTATGCGGTTTAACAAATTGCATCATAACCAAACCGCTTAGTTTGAAACATATAAAATAGCTCAAACTTAGTTTACTTACTTATACTGAAGATAGCTTCAATGGCCTGAAACAATTTTCAGACAAGTGGTTTAGATATTATTATAGAATTCTTCAGAATCCACGCCGTTACCCGTTAAAGGGACAACATTCGTGACTTAATAATTGAAACTAAAATGATGACGACTGACCATTGATTACTTATAGACTCGATCGCGCGCAGTGTGAGTAGATGACGCATCAAGAAACTGATACGATCGACAATTTGACAGTGCGTGGCCGAAGTGGAATCGAAAAAATATGAACTCGTTTATAATTAACGCCCGATTGTAATCGCACATTCTCTAATAAGTAGGTGACACCACTATCTGAGTTCGAATGGAAATTGCGCTCAAGAATTAGATTCACCAACAATGTCACAAGGAAGCTGCTACAATTATGCCATAGTATCTGCGCGATGGCCTTTATGCGCCAAGTGTCATCTTCGTAAAGCGTAACGCCCTGCGCCTACCATGTGCTGAAGTATTTATCAAACTGAGCATGCAGTAGCGCGGTACACTTGGAAGTCGGACGGCGACGATAACACTTAAGTTGATAAAACAGACATGTTTGCATAAGCTGCGCAGGTAATGCATAATACGTGCACTGACGAATAAACCCAATTGGACCGATACTTAAATAAGTCGATACAAGTAAAATTGCCAACTAGCTGAGCAAGCTGACGACATAAACGCATAAATACACGTCTGCAGTACACTAAACGACCTGTTACGATCCGGCGAAGTCGATATACAGCATCGCAAAGCACAAGCCTAGGAGGAGGGGAGGGTGCTGCTACTCGAGAGCCTTGGCTGAATAGCGAACACCCTTCTATCAGTATTAGACTTACGCTGAACGAAATTAGCAGCGTGCCCCATTCGTTTTCCTAAGAGCTATACTAATCGGATTCCGCTGTTTCACCAGTGAGTGATTCACCAGCACGAACGTGGACTTTAGACATAATAAGTTCGGTCAATTCCTTAGCTAGTCCTGGATTATCCTTAATATGTTGCTTCGCAGCTTCACGCCCTTGACCAATCATCTCACCTTTATACGAAATCCATGAGCCCTTCTTTTCCAGCATCTTATGCTCGACACCTAAATCAACCAAAGAACCTGAGTGGGAAATACCTTCGTCATACATGATATCGAACTCCGTCTCCGTGAACGGGGGTGCGACCTTATTTTTGACCATCTTGATACGTGTCCGGTTACCGACCACTTTGCCCGACGATTCCTTAATTTGACCAATTCGGCGAATATCCATACGAACCGAAGAAAAGAACTTAAGGGCACGGCCACCAGGCTGAGTTTCTGGGCTGCCAAACATGACTCCAATCTTCTCGCGAATCTGATTGGTAAAGAGAACCACGCATTGTGATTTACTGATACACGCAGTGAGACGACGCATCGCTTGACTCATCATACGTGCTTGAAGGCCGACGGTTGTGTCTCCCATCTGACCATCCAACTCGTGTTTTGAAACTAGAGCTGCAACCGAGTCAATTACGATAATATCGACTGCACCTGAACGAATCAATGTTTCAGTAATATTTAGTGCGTCTTCACCACTCTCAGGTTGCGAGACCATCAAATTTTCAAGATCCACACCTAACACCTTCGCATAGCGTGGGTCCAGTGCGTGTTCCACATCAACAAACACGGCGTTACCGCCTACCTTCTGGGCTTGTGCGATGATGCTCAAACAAAACGTGGTTTTACCAGAACTTTCTGGACCGTAGATTTCACAGACACGTCCACGAGGGAGGCCGCCAATCCCTGTGGCTAGGTCAATGGCAATCGATCCAGTCGAAATGACATCAATCTCCATTTTTGTTGCCTCACCTAGTCGCATGATCGCGCCGTTGCCGAATTGCTTATTGATGCCAGAAATTGCTAGGTCCAAGTTCTTGCGATCAGCTTCTGGGTTGCGTACGATTTTTTTAATTTGTGCTTTTGCGGCCATATCGGTGGTGAGTTAATTGTTATGTGTTGATTTATTAATTAAACTGAGCAGGACTTTAACTATGGCAAGTTTAAATGATAATTTGTTCACTAGATTTGTGGACCATGCAGGTTTGCAGCAATTCGAATGCGACCAGCAGATTCAATGGTGTGCATTGAAACTCTTCATGGTAGGCATTGGCATTACATGCCTTTTTTTCAAAGATAGCACTGTTACAAAGCCCACCGCCGCTAGTGCCTGTCGGCGCTATTTATGCATTGCTTACCAACCTTTAAAGCGATGCCTTCAAATATCCTGCATATCTCTTGAGGCACTAGCTTTAAACAGTCGGCCTACCTTGCGATATTGGAAACACCATTCGACACTAATGACTTATAGAGAATGTGCCGCTGGTATCAGTTACATAGTGCGTCGGCACATGCTGCGCGACAATTGCGACCAATTCCATTCCAACTACACGACTCATCTCACCCACTAGATTCCGACTTAAAAGCAGTCAGTCGTTAAAGATCAGCCCTATATGCGACTCGCATTGCTACAAGCTAAGTAGCTAGAGACACCATTTATATCCACGATTTCAATCATACCATGCCAACTAATAAACCAAACCTACCAGTGCCCGATGGGGTGCGCTATGCTCGTTGGGCAGGGCATGCACTTGGATTTATTTTAATCTGTACAGCTGTTGTCTCGGTGATACGAGGGCTAGACGGGGCTTTCAGTAGCATCAAAGCCAGCTACTTCGTATTATATGGTATCGTGCTAAATTTGCCGTTCATAAGGATCTCAGATGCTCGGTGGAAATTGGTCTATGGCCTGCTAGTTTTTTCCTCGATCGCTTTTGTGTTCATGATGGTAGCTTCGGTTATGTTTAGCTACATGGATGCGGCAGATCGCGGCGAACGCCTCGGTGTCCCAGGGCTTGAGGGCAGTTTGATCTTTCTGGCGCTCATGCAAGTTCCCGCGGTCCTCTTTCAACGTAGACCTGACTTAATTGACTAAATGACCGCACGCTACAAACACGTCATCTGGGATTGGAACGGCACGCTGCTCAACGACATAGAGCTTTGTGTCGATGTACTCAACGGACTACTTGCCAAACGGGGCAGGTCACCACTTTCAGAGCAAGACTATCGCAATAATTTTGGTTTTCCTGTGGTTCACTTTTACGATTACCTAGGCTTCGATACTGATAAAGATAGCTTTGATCGAATCAGCCGTGAATTTATTGACGACTACCAAGCACGCTGCTTTGAGGAGTGTAAATTACACATTGAGGCAGCGCAGGTTCTCACTGATTTAGCGCAACTAGGGATGAGCCATTCAGTGCTTTCGGCCGCTAAACAAGACGCACTCAACGAAAGCATACACCACTTTGGTATCCGAGATCACTTTCTGGGCCTAATGGGGGCAGATAATATCTATGCCCAAGGTAAGGTAGCACAAGGCCATCACTGGATTGAGCAACTCCACTGGCAGCCAGATGAGATCGTCTTGATCGGTGATACCTTGCACGACTTTGAGGTAGCCGAAGCCATTGGCACGCATTGTATCCTGATGACGCACGGGCACCACACCACCGAACGGCTAGCCAGCTCAGGTGCTCCAGTGGTGCATTCGTTGCGGGAGCTAGTGCAGCTACTACGATCTACCTGATGCCTGCCCGTTCGGATATTGATCGGCTTCGGTCGACGCGCCTCATGCGGTAATTAATATAATTAGGATAGGTATTAAAAAAATACGATTGCCAAAAATCACTTTAGAAAGTGCGCTAGCCTTCATATTGAAATACGGCTGCCCGCAAGCGCCGAACCAATCGACACACTCCAACGCGTCTTTGACGAACCCCACTCCGGGCGTTCTCCGTGAACAGAGCCACTTTCATCATTTTATGGACATTGCAATTGTCACTGGAGCTGAAACTCCACTCGGACTTCGCTTGATCGAAGATCTTATCCGCCAAGGGTGCCGCGTACACGGGATCGGCAACAACTTTTCACACGTCACTTTCGCAGACAAGCATTTCATTGCCCATGCGATTGACCTGAGCGATCTCGAAGCAGTCGCACGCACGGCAGAGACCATCCTCGAACAGGAAAAGGCGATTCACATCCTAATCCATGCGATCGATGTGACGCCAGGTGCTCCCTTTGAGCATCTACCCGTGGGTAACCTCGAAGCCATTCTAAAGGTCGGACTACTCGGGCCTGTCATGCTCACACGCATGGCTCTGCCCAACCTGCTACGCTTCCGCGGCCAACTGATTAACATCATTCCCGCCAACAAGAGCGGCCACATTGCCAGCGCAGTCAACGCCCTCATCGAAGGTGGCCTGCGTGAGATGAACAACGCACTGTTTGATCAGGCGCGCGATGCCGGTCTACGCGTGACCAACCTAATCCTTCGCCAGAACACAGTGACGGATGATACGACCTATGCAGACAAACACCTGCAAACTCGAATCGATCCTGAACATGTCGCCCGCACCGTCGAACAGCTTCTCAATCCGAACGAGCCCAACGTCCCCAACGAAATTACACTGTATCCGCGCCTCAGCGGCGCCGCCGAAGAAGTACTGCCGAAGACTGCCCTACCAATCGATCCATACAATGCGGTCGTGCTACCTCCACAGAAATATTGCCCACCAGAGCAGGAGGCTATCCTCACCAAAGAACCGGAACAAATCGAACGCACCATACCTTATACGGACGAGGAAATAGAAGAGAAAATCGCCTCGGCCATTGAGGACTACGAATCTCAGCCTGAACGCCACGAAGAGCCCAAGCGGAATAAAAAGAATAAACGTAACGACCGTGAGCCAAAACAGTCTCGCGCTGAACCAAAGCAACAGTCCGACCAGCCAAAACAGTCTCGCACTGAATCAGGGCAACCGTCCGACCTGCCGAAACAAGACATATCAACAGACGGCGAACAGTCGGACCAGCCGAAATCGCGTCGTGGCCGTCGCCGTGGCGGACGCAACCGTAATAAGAATCGCGAACAACCAGAGGACAACAGCTCAACACGCAACGATGAGCGCAGCCGGTCAGACTCGAAGGAAAATACATCACCAGTTGGCGACAAGAATATATCCGTAGAATCTACAAAGGACAAAATGCCTGTGAAGACGCCACGTCCTGGACGTAATCGCAGCCGCAAATCTGTTGTTAAACCTGATGAAAAATACCCAGCTTACGAGCAGTCTAGTACTCCGGTAGCAGAACACTCCAAAGCCAGTTCTCCACAACCCAAAAAAGATTCATTTCAACCCCGAGAAGTCGTGCTTGCAGCACCCATTCCTACACAGGAGAAAAAGGCAGCCAAGCCTAAGAAAAAAGCACCGGCCAAACCACAGCAGCAACTGGAATTAGTATCCCACAAGCCTGCAGTGAAGAAAAAAGTGGCAAAGAAGGCTGCTAAAAAGGTGACTAGAGAAGTCGTAGCCAAAAAAGTGGCGACCAAAAAAGCAGTGAAAAAAGTCCCTACAAAAAAGACGATCACTAAGAAAGCTACCAAAAAGACTGCAGCAAAAAAGGCGACTAAGAAGGCGGTTAAAAAGACCGCGAGAAAAGCCGAATAGAGTAGGGGACTTGCGGGTTACCATTCAAAGCCAACTGCGTTGAGAAACGCACTGGCTATAATGTTATGCCCAATGGCATTGGGATGCACGCGGTCAGCACAAAGCTGCAATGTATGATTTTGCAACAGCCATGCATTAAATGCAGCCTGCACATCAACAAAGCGTAGCTCATTGCGTTCAGCAACCGCGCGAGCCGCCGCTCCGTAGCGGTCCATCAACTCGCGCATAGGCTCCTTGACGTTCGTCTCTAGGAAGAAAGGAGACATCACGATCATACCTTGTACCTGAGGCAACGTGCGCTCGACTAAGCCCTGTAACTTTTCGCTGTAGGCTGGCAACAACACTTGCTCCACGAGTGGTTTATCGAACTGACGCCAGACATCATTGGTCCCGATCATCACCGACACCCAATCTGGTTGATGTGCTAATACATCTACATCCCAACGCGCTTCTAAGTCCGTCACACGGTTGCCCGAGATGCCCGTATTCAAATAACGAAGCTTAGCCTCAGGATGATGCGCGGCCAATAAGGCCTGCACTTGAGCCACATAGCCAGCGCCAAGGTCCGTGCCACCTGATTCACGATCACGGCCACAATCAGTGATTGAATCGCCGACAAAGAGTAGGGTAGTTGGTTTGGTAAACAGCATATTATTTCTAAGAATTATGTTTCACTACTAACAATACGCTTAAACGGGCCAGTTGCCATTCTCAATACGTGTCGATGAGCATCGATTGAAAGTCGCTTCCGTCATTTCATAAGCCCACGCCTGACCGAGACTGACGCCGTCCTCGTTAAAGTAATCGACGCGCACCCTCACATATTCATTAAGCTTATTGGGTCGATTTGACTTAAATCCCTCCAGTACATCAAGCTGCATAAAGTATTCTGGCCGCAAAAATGACAGCACATAGCCCTGCACCCACTCGTCGCCACGAAGAAAAACGCCCGGATACCCGACATGCAGATCATACAATGCACCCCGAATTTGTGCGGGCCGTACTTCGTTAACTTTGCCCTCGCAATAATGCGGCCAGTAATGCCCTCCTGGTTTTAAAGTGCCATAAACGAAAACTATATCATCTGACTGCGGCATACGTAAATTATTCGCGATGGGTTTAGCCTCTTTTTTTTTTATAAAAGGGGCTTTGTATTCCACTAAACCCTTTGAAAATTACAATAAATTCCGGGATCTAAATGGAATCCAATGCGACTGCAACGCCATGCAAAATAGCTGCTATTCGTACGGCGTCATGCACGTTGTCTTCATTCATGCCATCCTTTTTCACAGCAGCTTCGTGTGCTTTGAGACACATTTCGCAGCCTGCCAGAGCAGCTGGACCAATCGAAAATAGTTCGAAGTTGACCTTAGTCGTCGCCACTTGCTGCATCCGCATCATACGAAGATTAGCCGGGCGCTGATTATAGGCTTCTGTATTCATCAGGTGACGGAAACGATAATAGATAGTATTCATCCCCATGATAGAAGCGGCGCCACGCGCATCTTCCAGTGTTGCTGGGTTGACCCCCGCCGATTTAGCATCTGCCAAAACCGCAGCGGTCAATTCCGGATGACGGATGTAGTAAGCGGAGGCCAACGCAGTCCCCCAAGTTTGCTCCGAATCCAAAGATTCACCTTCCAATACACGTTTCAAATTGATCCGTAGATCCTTGGCCTCAGTTGGCAAAGCCGTCAGCAATTCAATTATTTTTTCCATTAGTATTATACATTAAGGGTGGCATCACCTTTATTCCAGTTACATGGGCATAGCTCATCCGATTGAATAGCATCCAATATCCGGATAATTTCCTTCACATTACGGCCAACGCTCAGGTTATTTACAGCCGCGTATTGGATCACATCATTAGGATCTACAATAAAAGTAGCACGCAGACAGACGCTTTCCTCTGGATCGAGAATACCCAAATCATGAGCCAACTTAGGTGCCGCTATCAGCGGAATCTTGAGATCCCGTAGGTCTTCGTGGCTATTACGCCAAGCCATATGGCAGAATTCGTTGTCCGCACTGCCGCCTACAACGATCGCATCACGATCCTCAAATTCTTCCGCATTCTTGCTAAATTCAACAATTTCGGTGGGACAGACAAAAGTGAAGTCCTTCGGGTAAAAGAAGAAAACCTTCCACTTGCCATCGAAGCTCTCATTGCTGTACGTCGTTAGATCGTCGTTAGTCAGTCCATTACAGGCCTGTACTTTAAATTGAGGGAATTTATCGCCTACAGTATTCATGATATCTCGTTAATTTGTGTTCGCATTAATAAAAGAGCAGCAAAGTCGATAGGGACTCGCTTTAAGTCAAGTCAGACCATGCTTTTTTGAGCCACGCTGTGATTGATCACAGAAATATAGCTGCCTTAGGTTTGAGCCTCATTCTAAGCTATTGTTGCGAGTTCTTCGTTTACAAAGGCGGTGGACTGCACATTCTCCGCTCTCCTCATGAACCGGGTCTATATTAAAACCTACGGGTGCCAAATGAATGAACGAGATTCCGAAGCGGTCGCCGCGATGCTTCGGGGGAAGGGCTATGCCTTAGTCGACAACGAAAGAGACGCCGACGTGGTTCTACTCAATACTTGTAGCGTGCGCGATCAGGCCGAACAAAAAGCAATTGGCAAGGCTGGCCACCTTGCAAAGCGTAAGCGTAAAGACCCTAATTTCATCATCGGCGTGATGGGCTGTATGGCTCAAAACCGTGGTGGCGCGCTGCTTGATAGTTTGCCAGATCTAGACCTCATTATTGGCACTCAGAAATTCCACCGCGTGCCCGATCATTTGACTAATATAATCGCTACGATGCAGGGACAGGGTCCACGCCCCGCCTCTATTGTTGACCTTGAAGAAGAAGCAGACTCGCAAAATACAATCAAATCGCACACCAGTGAGACGCGCCAAGTCACAGCGTTTGTCAGCATCATGCAAGGCTGTAACATGAAGTGCTCGTATTGCATCGTACCAAAAACACGTGGCGTCGAACGCGGTCGACCAATGGACGAAATCATTGATGAGATCGAAAAGCTGGCTGCCAATGGCACGCGCGAGGTAACGCTTCTTGGCCAAATTGTGAATCAGTACGGGATAAGAGAATTCCCATTCGTGGACAAGAAGAGCCCATTCGTTCAATTACTGGAACGTGTTCATGAAATTGCAGGCATAGATCGTATCCGTTTTACCAGCCCACACCCAGTCGGTTTCAAACAAGATTTGATCGACTGTTACGCGCGTCTGCCCAAACTGGTCGAGTATATCCACTTTCCGATGCAAAGTGGAAGCAATCGTATTCTCAAAGCGATGCGGCGTCCGTATAGCATCGAAAAGTTCAAGAGCATCATCGCCGAACTGCGTAAAGTGCGCCCAGACATGTATATTTCGACGGACATCATTGTGGGCTTCCCTGGTGAAACTGACGAAGACTTCGAGCTGACTCGTCAAGCTTTTGAAGAGGTTGGCTTCGATATGGCCTATTTATTTAAATACAGTGTTCGTCCAGGCACCACAGCCGAACCACTCGGCGACCCGATCACCAAAGAGCAAAAAGAAGAACGGAATCAGATTTTGCTCGAAATTCTTAGAAAAAGTTCACTCGCCCGGAACGAAACTCTCATTGGTCAAAACGAAAATGTTCTGTTCGAAGGCCCCGCTAAGAAAGGTGAAGATATGTTTGTTGGCCGCACCCCGGGCAATCGCGTAGTCATCGTCAAAGCCAGCCCGCGCTTAATAGGCCAGATCGTGCCAGTTCGTTTCACTCGTGTCACAGCTAGTACACTTTTCGGTGAACTTGTACTCGAAGGTGTGGAAACGGAAGTAAATCAGGCAACGGCTGTTAACGTTTAAACAGCCTAACTGCTAAGTTTCCTTTACTAGGACAGTTAGCCACCTTCTTTGAGTGCAGAGAAATAATTGCGAGTCTGAGAGTGGTCGACCGTTTGCTCAGCTGCATCGCGTTCTAAATTAGATTGTGCTACATAGGCAGTGAGACCGCCGCTTTCGTTCACTAAAATATGGTACCATGGTTGTTCACGTGTCGGCTTTGTTTTATTTGCCAAATACCATTTATCGCCGGCCGCACACTGCGTGTCGTATGCTACGACTATACCATGATAGTGGTAGAGTCTATGTTTTACCTCGGCGCCGATTTTAAAATCGACTTGAGAAACCTGATTACCTTCAAACTCTGAAATGACCAACAGCATATTTGAAGGTTAGCCAAATCTCAACAAAACTCAACTTTCTACCTCAAACGCTTCAAGAATTGATTCGATTGATCGTATCGATTTTTTTGGGAAAAAACTGTTAATCTTATGAATCACTTGTTGAATTAATCCATCTGGGCACGATGCACCACCTGTTAACAAAATACACTTTGGCTTAGACAGAGCATCAAGAAAAGGCCGAATTACTTCATTTTCTGTGGATGTCTGGGTCGGATGGCATTGAAAGATATAGTGCCGTATTTCGTTCAATGTCAGAATATTAGCTTCGGACTGGATATAATGCGCATCTTCACCAAAACGCTGCTCACATACACGGTAAAGATGGAAGGTATTTGAGCTGTTTTTACCGCCCACAACCAACGCTGCATCGATCGGCTGTTCAACCGCTTTATGAAGTGCATCTTGATTTACCTGGGTTGCATAACAGAGCGTATCACCTTTACCTTTGGACCATAAATGTTCAGCTACCTGCGCTTCACCATAGTACTGTTTCATGAACTCCCGTAGAAATTCAATAATAGTGAGCGTCTCGTTGCGAAGTAAGGTGGTTTGGTTGACCACTGCCAACTTTTGAAGATCTTTTTCTAGATCGAAACCTTTCGAATATAATCCTTTAAAAGTGTCTTCAAACAGTCGCTTTCTCTCAACACCTTTTGCCTTAATCACTTCAGTCAAAAGTCTGGCGTGCTCAATATTGCGAATCATCAAAGCTGGCCCATGACTCGAACTATTCGAAAAAGTAGCCTTGGTTTCTTCGTGCTCCGACTTGCCGTGAATGATGACCGTGAAGCCTTCTTTGGCATAGCGTCGCGCGGCCTTCCAAACCTTCTCTACCAACATACAAGTTGCGTCATTCTCTCGAATGCTAAGCCCTCGACGTAACAGCCGGACTTTATCCTCATTGGTAGCGCCAAATGCTGGAATGATGACAACATCGTCCGTAGTTAATTGATTCCAAATTGTATTAGGGCTTTCTGCATCTGACGCTACACTTCCATCCAAACAGAGGGGTAAGCCCTTGTCCGTTTGCAAATAACGAATCCCGCGCGCCAGCAAGTCCTCATTTACAAAGGGATTATGAATCAATTCACTGAGCATAAAAACCCGCTTCGTTGGATTGGCTGCGACCGTTTCGTAGGCACGCTCAATCGCGTTTTGAACACCGAGACAAAATCCGAAATGGCTAGGGATCACATAACTCACCGCTCCAAAATCCAGTACTGCTGGTGTACTAGCAGTTCTTTCTTTCGTGCGTCGCACCGCTTTAATTGCACGGCAAAGTTTACTTTGGTATAATTCTTCCGATTGCTGATCTACGTAAATTGCACGATTTCGCTCTTTCGCAGTTCGAAATCGATAGATGTATTCGATTTCGGTCGAATCTAAGTATGGTATTCGATGCAAATCAGGCTCGATCGTCTGTAAAACTTCCTCTAGAAATGGTGAGACATTCAGCTGACCATTTGCGGACTTTAGCTTAATTTCGTCTAGGCTGTAATAATGCCCGTACTCAATGACTACATCACTTTGCAGTGCGCAATAAATTAACAATGATTGATCCACTGTCGTTTGCTGGCTCAATAAATACGCTTTACCAGCGATACCAGTCACTGGTTTTACACAGTCCTCAGTAAACACACACGCTTCTCCAGCTTTACTTGTATATGCTGGTTCAGCACATTGCTTGGCATTAATACGCACCAATAAACGATTACGTTGATCAAATACGAGTAAGACTAAAAGTGATTCTACTGATTTTTCCATAAAATTAAGTTGTTTATCATCAACTACTTCCAATGGAAAATCATTGGTTTCTCAATTTCTGAATTTAGACTGTGATGCACTGGACAATTTTTTGCCGCTATTTGCACATGCCACTTTTGATCATCATTCAGCGTAATTGGTAGCCATATCTCGGTTGTTAATTTAGCAATACGCCGAGGTGAACTCGGCGTCATCTCTTTTTGTACCTCAATCCGCATACCATTTAAATCCAAGCCTAGCGCCTCCATCTGCATGCCAATAATTGTCGCAATACAAGAGCCTAAGGCAGAAGCACACAAATCGGTTGGCGAAAAACTTTCTCCCTTACCATTATTATCGACTGGGGCATCCGTTTTAAACGTCTTACCGGACAACTCGTGTTCTAGCTGACAACGCAGCTCACCTTCATAGTTAATTTTTACTTTTACCATTTCTAAAGTACAGTGGTTAAATACGTAGCCTAGGTCAACTTTACGCGGTAGCTAGATGAAATGTATTCTGCGATTGCACAGCGGGTGATCCGTTCTAACCTAGGGTTCTTTTACAAAGTGTAAGCCACCCATACTTAATTATGTTTCAGGTCAATTTTAGTGAACAAAGCATGCACGAGCTTAACCAGCTTGAAACTCGCTCACAAATGCTCCTCATTGAGGTTGTAAGTGGTTTATCACAAGAGCAGCTGGATCATCCTAATGATGAGCTTGGCTGTTTTAATCGTAATGGTAAAACCTACTATCGAGTACGAGCAGGAGAATTTCGCATTTATTTTGAACAAGATAAGGATGGTTTATTTGCCCACTATATTCTTCACAAAAACACTCTTTCAGATTTCATATTTCGGTTCAAAATGCCTGTATCAGAAGAGTTTATGGTCGAACAGCACGATTCCTTCTGGAAGTATCTCGAGTCGATTCGTCATAAAGATGATAAATCTGAATAACCCATCGCGTCTCAATGAAAGATTCTGAAATACCGCCCAGCCATCAATATGCTGATTCTGATGAGGCCAGCCATATTTATTTACTTCCCAATAGCCTGACGGCAGGAAATCTCTTTTTTGGCTTTTTAGCCATTATGCGCTGCATTGAGGCGAACTACGCGACTGATCCAGCTATCATTAATGGCCATTTTGTCCAAGCGGTGTGGTTTATCTTCTTCGGTGTAGTCTGCGATGCTTTTGACGGCCGCGTCGCGCGCATGGGTGGCCGCGAATCACTGTTTGGCATCGAGTTCGATTCCATCGCCGATGTTATATCGTTTGGGGTCGCACCAGCGATGATGATGATCTTTTTGATCCTAAAACCGACGGAGCAATATGATGGTGTCTTACCAGTGAGCCAATTGATCGGTTTTATTTATTTACTCTGTGCCGCTGTGCGCTTGGCTCGTTTTAATGTTTTAACTCATCCTATGTTAACTCAGTCAGAACGCTTAAAAGGCACCAAGGACTTTATTGGCCTACCCGTGCCAGCTGCCGCTGCAATGGTCGCCTCACTAGTGCTGGTTTACATTAGTTTCGAAAAATATGGCTATGAAGTGCATGGTTTTGAGCTGCTGATGCCACCATTGATGCTAGCGGTCGCCTTTTTGATGATCAGTAACATACCCTATCCAAGCTTTAAAGAAATCGATTGGCAGACCAGCACGCGCTTACAGACCTTTATTTTATTCATCTTTAGTCTAGGAATCGCCTTCGTCTTCAAAGAACTTTTCTTCGCAATCTTTTTCTTCAGTTACATCATGTTTGGCCCGATTCGGTACTTTTTCCGTATCTACCGTGCTAAAAAGCGCTTAAAAGAGGTCAACATATCGTCTGGTGAATAACTCGTTAATAACTGTGAAAGCACTGTGGAATAAAAATAAATCCGACTATTCATTCACCTTTCTACCGAACACTTGACCGCACTATTCACAGCAAAAATAGCCGCTAAAGGCTTAATCAATAATTACTTGTTGAGTTATTATAGCTCATCCACACACCTATTAAGAAGAAGAGATTTATATATTAAAAAAGAGACTAATATATAAGCATTGCCAGTAACTCCAAAATCCCAAAAATTTAAGCCATGAAGTTCAAGATCAACCAGGATCATTTTAGCAACGGCCTCCAACAGGTTCTCAATGTTGTCGGTGCACGAGCCACCATGCCCATCCTCAGCAATGTGCTGATCGAAGCAGAAGAGGGGCACATTTCGTTAACGACAACTAACCTCGATTTAGGTATTCGCTGCCGAATTAAAGCAGATGTTTCTGAGCCGGGTGGACTCACGCTGCCCGTGCGTAAATTGGCGACCATCATTCGCGAATTGCCTCAAAACGAAATTTTCATCGAAACCAATGAAAACAACCAGGCTAAAATCACTTCCGGAGGCTCAAATTTCAAAATAATGGGTATCAGCACGGAGGAATTTCCACCGCTACCTACATTTGAAAACCGCCATGTTTTCGAACTACCTCAGGCTGAAATTGTAAGCATGTTAAAAAGTGTTTCTTATGGTCAATCAACTGATGAAAATCGCTACATTTTAAACGGTGTATATTTCAACTTTGCAGATGAAAAGCTTACTCTTGTCGCTACTGATGGGCGACGCCTCGCGTTAACCGCCCTCGATACAGAAATTAGCGAAGACAACGCAGGTAGTCTCATTCTTCCCGCTAAAACAGTTGCTGAGCTTGAGCGTTTGATGGGCAAGGGGGAGAAGGTCAAAATCGCTTTCAATGATCGTCAAGCGGCTTTTGAAATCAGTATTGATGATTCCAGTGATACTGGTTTGGTTGACCACTTATACCTAGTTTCGAAGATCGTTGAAGGAAACTACCCAAACTATCGACAAGTCATTCCAAAGGAGACTGAGCACCGCGTTAAAATCGAACGCGAACTCATGTTAGAGTGTGTACACCGTGCTGCCTTAGTCACATCCGATAAGAGCAATTCTGTGAAGCTTAAAGCCAGCAAGAACCTCTTGGAAATTTCTGGTTCAAGTGCTGAATATGGGGAATCGCATGAATCAATGGCCATTGCTTATGACGGACCTGAAGTTCAAGTCGCATTTAATCCTCAATTTCTTATCGAGCCATTGAAAGCATTGACTAAGGATGAAGTATTCTTCGAGTTCAAAGATGAGCTCAGTCCTGGGCTCTTTAAGACGCTCGATAACTTTATCTGTGTGGTTATGCCTCTGCGCCTAAATTAATTTTTAGGCCAACAGATTACCGCTGTTAATATCATTTATCGCCGAGCGAGTGAGCTATTGTCTCCCTCGCTCGTTTGCGTTTAAAGTACAGACGAAAATGGAACAAGCACCGTCATCCTGCATCATAATGCTACAGGATAATCTATTTATTAAAATAAAACATGTTTGGTATCACACAATCGACCCTCCAGATTATTCTTTTTGGAGTCGCAATCCTAGCGGTTTTATTGTCTCATATAGGCTTACGTAAGGGGATTCCAATCTTCATGGTATTGGGTCGTTGGTTACGTTGGATACTGTTTGCTGGTCTATTTTCGTATTTCCTCAAAAATTTAGAAATCTCATTCCGACCGGATTGGGTACACTTTATTACAGGAATAACACTTTGGTTCGTATTAGAAACAGGCTATTATTGGGTAGCGATTAAAGCGCTTAGTCGTAGTGATATGCCCTTATTTCCTAGTTTCAAAATTAATGCCGACGGTGACGAATGGCCTGCTGATCCATTATTAATCGAAGTAAGGCAATGGCTCCGAACTGCCCAATTTACTCGTCTCAGTGCATTAAAAGCAGAACTATTTGAAGGGACTTTTTTACGTGCGTCGATTTATGAAAGTGCTGATAAACTGATACGGCTACAGATATTATTCATTCCCAAACGCAAGGGTGGGGCGTCTGCCTGCTATACCCTAAGCACCAATGGTAAAAACGAGTGTCGGCTTGTTACGGATAATTTGTTTCTACCCTCTGGCGGTTATTATCCTAACTCCTGGAATATTGTGCGTAAGCCATTAATCGGTTCACTTCAACGATTACTTAAATTACACCGTTTACGGCTGATCAAAAGTACTCTGAAGCAAATTCCTTTTAATGATAAACCACTTGAGGAGTTGAATGACCAGCAGCGTATTTTAGAGCGTCTTAATTTTGAAAATGGATTTTTGAACCCACGCCAATTTCAAGAAGAGGTGGGGAAAATATCATATAATGGCCGTTATCGCTTGTGGAAAGAAATGTGGTTGCTCGCTTATTTGGGTAAGTCAGTCTGCTGAATTTATAGTGTATAAAACAGCGGCATTGCATAATAACTAAATAATGAGCTAGTTCCTATTTTACCATTTATAATTGAGAAGACTATTGCTGAATAAGAGGGACAAGACACAACAGAGCCTAAAGATTGACGCCATGAAGAAGACATTTCTAATAAACGATCCAAAAAATACGCCTGCGCGTGTAATCGAATCAATTAAATCAGAGCTCCGAAAATATGTGAAACGTGAGCGTAAAAAGAAACTCCCCGAGGATGTGGATTTTTGGGATTTTAACTGCAAAGTGGGTGAAACCGCGGAAAAAGCGCTACCTCTGCATGTGGCCGAAATTAATCAAGCGCTCGATCATGCGCTGGTAGATGACTGGCAAACAGTGTATTTCGAAATCATCGCAAAACCAGGCATACGAACTCACAAGCCCAAGGAGTCCACCAGCGAGCTGTAATCGCCCGTAGCAATCGATAACGTTCAAAGTGTGATTGAACGTAAAAGGCCACGGACGCATCGCCTCTGGGCTTGTTATACCCTAGCCCGAGTTTAAAGTGGAAGCTACTGCGCTGATACCTGTTAGAATTCTCGAGCAATTAATAAGGTAACAAAAAAAGCCTCCCAGTAGTGGGAGGCCTTTTTGTTACAAAAGTTACTATGTTCTCTACATTTCCAGCTGAGGGCGGTCTGCCTTAGGCCAGTCGATGTGGTAAAACTTGCCACGCGGCTCATCAGTGCGCTCGTAAGTGTGTGCGCCAAAGAAGTCGCGTTGTGCTTGCAGCAAATTTTGCGGCAAGCGAGCAGTGCGATAACCATCGTAGTATGAAAGCGCAGAGCTGAAGGTTGGAATAGCGACACCATGCTTGGCTGCAAGTGCCACCACCTTGCGCCAGCTGGCTTGTGCTTTGTTGATCGCACCCGTAAAGTAGGGATCCAGCAGCAAGTTAGCCAGTTCAGGATCACGAGCGAAAGCCTCAGTGATCTTTTGCAGGAAAGCCGCACGAATAATGCAACCACCGCGGAAAATCTGTGATATCTCACCAAAGTTAAGCTCCCAGTTGTATTCCTTCTGCGCCTCACGCATCAGCTGGAAGCCCTGAGCGTAAGAGCAAATTTTCGACGCATAGAGAGCTTCACGAATCGCTTCGACCATCTCGGCCTTATCACCACTGAATGCTTCGGCTTTTGGCCCACTCAAAATCTTGGAAGCAGCGACACGCTCATCCTTAACTGCCGAAATACACCGTGCAAATACGGCCTCGGCTACCGTCGGAGCAGGTGTACCCATGTCGAGTGCATTAACTGATGTCCACTTACCAGTGCCCTTTTGGCCAGCTGTATCGAGCACGACATCGACGAACGGCTTACCAGTTACAGGGTCTGTTTGCTTAAGAATGTCGGCAGTAATTTCGATTAGGAACGAGTCAAGATCACCTTTGTTCCAATCACTGAAAATGTCGCCCATCTCGGCTGGGTTGAGACCAAGCACATTTTGCATCAGATCGTAGGCTTCGCATATCATCTGCATATCGCCATATTCGATACCATTGTGTACCATCTTTACATAGTGACCAGCGCCATCAGGGCCAATATAAGCGGTGCAGCTGAAGCCACCTTCGACCGGCTTGCCCGGCTCAGCGCCTTCGATTGGTTTGCCTGTATCTGGGTCAACCTTCGCAGCGATCGCCTTCCAGATAGGCTCGAGGTGCGACCACGCTTCTTTAGAACCACCTGGCATGAGTGAGGGACCGAAACGAGCGCCTTCTTCACCTCCCGAAACACCCGATCCGATGAAGCGCAGACCCTTAGCAGTGAGTTCCTCCTCACGGCGAATGGTGTCGTCCCACTTGGCGTTGCCACCATCAATGATGATGTCGCCTTCTTCCATGAGTTCTGCTAGGCCTTCGATTACTTTGTCGGTGGCCCAACCAGCTTGCACGAGGATAATGACCTTACGTGGACGCTTAAGCGATGCGACGAAACCTGCAAGTGTTTCACAACCTTCAAGACCACCTGGTGTGTCTGGGTTAGCCGCAACAAAGTTTTCCATCTTGGACGTCGTCCGGTTGTAGACAGAAATCTTAAAACCATGGTCGGCGATGTTAAGAGCCAAATTTTGGCCCATGATTGCGAGGCCGATGAGGCCGATTTCGGATGTAGCTTCTGACATAATTGTTTATGAGTTAAAAAATAGTGAGGAAATTTACTCGGCGC